>Ga0272446_1001031_pt1 | contig 41761 bp, 33 predicted proteins | sample YNPCB0061_FD_194587 | JGI IMG/M metagenome (GOLD analysis project Ga0272446, IMG submission 194587) | Hot spring microbial mat communities from Yellowstone National Park, WY, United States - YNP-CB-006-1 | ecosystem: Environmental > Aquatic > Thermal springs > Hot (42-90C) > Sediment | place...
CCGGCTTGGGCGCCACCGAAGAGCAGGTGAACCTGCGTGCCTCGCTGCCCCAGCGTATCGATTGCCACGGCACCAAGGTCGAGGACCTCGGCGGCACCGGGATTCACGACGCGCAGGGCGGCTGAGTTTTGAACGCTATGCCCCTCTCCACCCTCTTGCGCGTGGCCTGTGGTGCGCTGGCGGCTGGATGCCTGTTGCCGGGCGCGGGCCCCGCCGAACTCGAACGCCTGGATCTGCTACCCCGTTTCAAGGACTCCGTGAAGGTAGAAGGCGATGGGCTGGTGATCGCCGGGATCAAGGGACCGGGCGCGATTCTGGTCAACATCGTGTGCACGCGACAGCCATGACTCGAAAAGTCCTTGTTTCCATCGCAGCGCTGGTGATGTGCGCGGGGCGCCTCCCGGCACGCACCGGCAAGTACGTGGTTGGGTGGGCGTCGGTCAGCGTCACGCCCGACCAGCCGGTCCCGCTCGCCGGGCAGATGAACACCAGAATCTCGAAATCCGTTCACGATCCTGTCACCGCTACCGCGCTGGCCATCGAAGCGGTTGGCGATGGCGGGGTGATCGATCAGGCGGTCCTGGTGTCCGTTGATTTCGCCGGCAGACCGGGCATCGTCGAGGCGCTCCGCGAAAGGCTCCGGCCAACGCTGCGCGACCTCGATCTCTCGAAAGTGATCGTGAACGGTACTCACACACACACCGCGCCGGAAACCGAGGAGGGCATCTACCGCGTTCCCAAACAAGGCGTGATGCAGATTCCCGAGTATCGCCAGTTCCTGCTTGCCCGGCTTGCGGACGTGGTAACCCGCGCCTGGCAGGCGCGCAAGCCGGCCGGCGTTAGCTGGGGGCTCGGCCATGCCGTAGTCGGGCACAACCGGCGGGCAGTCTACTTCGACGGCCACGCCCAGATGTACGGCGCTACGAACAAGCCGGACTTTAGCCACATCGAGGGTTATGAGGACCATGCCGTCCAGGTGCTGTTCTTCTGGACGCCGCAGAAAGCGCTGACCGGCATCGCCGTTCTGGTGCCGTGCCCCTCTCAGGAGGTGGAGGGCGAATCCTACATCTCAGCCGACTTCTGGGCCGATGTGCGGGCGCGCCTCCGCACCCGGTATTCCTCGGACCTCTTCGTACTTCCCCTGACCGGCGCCTCCGGCGACCAATCGCCGCATCTGCTGTTTCGCAAGCGCGCCGAGGACCGGCAGCGCGAGCGCCGGGGTCTTTCGCGAACCCAGGAGATTGCCCGCCGCATTGACATTGCGGTTGCCGAAGCGGCCGAAGGAGCCGGCCGGGACATTCACTTCGCGGGACCGCTGGCCCACACAGCCGGGCCGCTTCCGCTGCCTCTCTGGAAGATCACCGATTCGGAAGCCGATGCCGCCCGGCGCGAACTGGACCGCCTCATGCAACTGCCCGAGGACGATCGCACGGCCCAGTTCCACATCTATCAGCAGAAAGAAGTGCTCGAACGCTTCGCGCGCCAGCGCGAGGATCCGTACTACCGCGCCGAAACGCATGTGATCCGGCTGGGGGATGTGGCCATCGCCACGAATCCCTTCGAACTCTATCTCGATTACGCCATCCGCATCGAAGCACGCAGCCCCGCCGAGCAGACCCTCATCGTGCAGTTGGCCTGCGGGTACGGCGGCTACCTGCCCACCCGCCGGGCGGCGGAGGGAGGCGGGTACGGCGCCAAGCTGAGCGGCAGCAGCGTGGGACCCGATGGCGGTCAGACATTGGTGGAGCGCACGGTGGAGTGGATCAACGCGCTGTGGCAGGAGCGTCCATGACGCGCCGGGAGCTGTTCGCCCTGGCGGCGGCGCCCGCTCTGTCCGCCCAGGACCGCTATCTGACGGCCGCGGTGAAAACGTATCGCGGGACACCTACCCTGTTCGTGGGAGGGCGGCCCGAGTTTTCCGCCGCCTATTGGGTCAGCGCGCCCACACCGTCGAAATGGGAGAGCGCCGAAGCCTCCCGCCGTGCCGCCCAGGCGGGTATTCACACCTACGCGTTCGACGTAGGCAGCGGAACCGAATGGAGCCGGCCCGGTTTCGATTTCTCCACGGTGAAACCGCGCTTCGGCCGGATTCTCGACGTGGATCCCGAGGCGCGATTCCATCTGCGCTGCCATCTGGAGATCGGCGCCGGCGACTGGTGGAGCAAGCTCTACCCGGATGAGCTCGAACGCCATTCCAACGGCAGGCGATACACGCAGTCGTTCGCCTCGCGCTTGTGGCGGCGGCAGGCCAACGAGTTTCTGCGCGCCTATGTCCAGCACCTTGCTGAGACGGGTCTGCTCGAACGCGTGGTGGCTTTCCAGGTGGGCGCGGGGCACACCGGTGAGTGGGTCAAGGGCGAGACGTCCATGTACTCGGTGTGCGGCGATTACAGCGAGCCCATGCGCCGCCATTTCCGCGAATGGCTGCGCCTGCGCTACCGCGACGACATCGCGCGCTTGCGGGCCGTGTGGAACGATGCCGCTGTCACATTCGACACCGCCGAGGTTCCACCGGCCCAAGAGCAACTCCACGCCCGGCGTGATATCTTCCGCGATCCGCGCCTGGAAGGCAGAGTCATCGACTACTTCCGCTGCCTGGCCGAGCTCTCGGCCGATGCGGTCATCGATTTCTGCCGTACCGTCAAGGAGGCCACGGCAGGCCGCAAGCTGGCGGGGGCCTTTTACGGATATCTGCTCGACCTTGCCTGGAACGGCGGCTTCTTCGCCGAGCGCGCCGACAGCGAGTACTCCACCTACCAGCGCAGCGGGCACCTGGGCCTGCGCCTGGTCCTCAATTCCCCGTACGTCGACTTTCTGGTCAGCCCTTACAGCTACGGCTTCCGCGGTATCGGCGGCGACGGGCCCAGCATGCTGCCGGCCGAATCGGCGCGCGTGCACGGCAAGCTGATCCTGATTGAGGACGACACTCGCACCCACATCGACTCCGACCCGAACTACGGACGCGCTGCGACTCTGGCCGAGTCGGTGGCCATTCTGCGGCGTAATTTCGCCGGGGCTGTCACGCGCGGCCAGGGAATGTGGTGGGCGTCATGGAAGGTGGACCCCGCGCGCGAGTCCGCGTTCGCCCCCTTGCTGAAGGAATTCGAGCGGCTCGGCACAGTCTTGCTCGAGACGGACCGCACCCCCGCCGCGGAAGTTGCGGTGCTGATTGACGACGAGAGTTTTTTCTACGAGACCAGCCTGCACAACTTCGACGTACCAGGCATCTTCCAGCAACGCCTTTGGGGGCTGCCGCACATGGGCGCGCCGTTCGACACGTACCTGCTTCAGGATTTCGTGGACGGCCGCCTGCGTCCTTACAAGCTATACGTTTTTCTCAATGCGTTCCGGCTCGACCGGGAGCGCCGCGAAGCCCTGGCCCGCCAACTGCGGCGCGACGGCCGCGTGGCGCTGTGGATCTACGCGCCCGGATACGTTCAGGATGACCTGTCGCTGGACCACATGACCGAGTTGACGGGCCTGAAGTTCGCCATGGGTGAGCGTCCCTGGGGACCGCTCATGCAGCTTACGAACTTCACCCATCCAATCACCAGGGATCTTCCGCAGGATTTGTCGTGGGGCACCAACAGCAAATTGGCCCCCATCTTCTATGTCGATGACCCGTCGGCAACGATTCTTGGCCAGGTAGTTTACTCGCAGGGCAACTGTAAACCGGGTATGGCGATCAAGGTGTTTCCGGAATGGACCTCCCTCTACGTGGCCGCTCCGAACTTGCCCGCCCCGGTGCTTCGAAAGATCGCCCGTTTCGCCGGCGTACATATCTACTCGGGCGACGGCGATGTCATCTACGCCACCAGGGAGCTGCTTGGCGTGCACACGGTCTCCGGCGGGCCCCGCCGCTTCGCGCTGCCGCGAACCGCCGGGGAAGTGGTCGACCTTTTCACGAACGCAACCGTGGCGCGCAACGCGGATTTTTTCGAAACCACGCTCCCGCCCGCCTCAACGGCCCTCTACCGGCTGAGCCACAAAGCCGAAGGAAACGATCGCCACGCCTAGCTCGCGCGGATCGCCCGCGGGCCGGTATTCGGGGTCGGAGCGAAACTCCACTTGCACGGGTCCGGCCTTTCCTTCAGGCAACGGCCACCGCGCGGTCTGATGGCCGGGTTGGACGAACTCGCGGCGCCCTAATGAGCGCCCGTCCAGCGAGACTGAGAGCGTAATGCGGCCCAGGTCGCGCAACTGCATCGGCCCTGCGTTGACAACGACCTCGAATTCCCGCGCACCCGCGGGCCGCTCCAGCCGGGCTCTCGCCACCCCGCGGGTCCAGCGGAAGCGGTTCTCGAGCGGGTACCAGCCGGAGGTCAATTGCCAGATCGGCGTGCTGCGATCCATCGTGATGTAGGAAGCCTCGGGTTCGCCGGGGACCCGCCGCGCGATCAGCAAACGGCGTAAATTAGGGTCCCAGGAAAATGTGGCCATCGACCGGGCCTCGAGCATCTCCGCTGGGCACGGATCCGCGATCTCGCAAACCGGCAGGTCCGGCCGGGTGAAGTAGCGCAGCGCAGCCTCGACGCCCCAGCGGTGAAAAGCCGCCGGTGCGCCGGAATAAACCGCCGACTCGATCATTACGGGCGAGTTACGCGCGAACTCGGCGACGCTCGACATGTAGGCACGGTTCTCGTCTGCAATGGCCAGGGCTTGACGCCTCCTGGCTCGTAATTCGGCCATGTTCCACGGCAGCCATAAGGCCAGGAACGCCGCAGCGAAGGCGGGATGATAGCGGGCCGCCAGCGCGCCTCCGGCCAGCGCCAGACCGGCCAGGGGCAGGTAGCAGTAGGCCGAAAACAGGCGTCCCGGCAGAAAAAGCAACGGCACGAAGAACAGCGCCATCGCGGCCAGCCCGAAGCGGACCGCGCGGTCCCTCACCAGCCAGGCCGGCAACAGGAGCACAAAGCCGGCATACGGGATCAACAGAATCTGCCCGGCGTAATAGCGCAGCGATGTCCAGATGGCGGCGGGCGTGAATCGCAGCGTGTAATCGTTGTTCACGTTCGGGTTCAACAGCACGCCCTGCAATCCGAACAGGAGCGACACTCCGAAAAAGGGAATCAGGCGCTTCCATTGTTTTCCGCCGAACCACCACTCCCACAGCAGCAGAACCAGCGGCAGCATGACCGCCAGTTCTTTCGCTTTGTAAGCCAGCCAGAAGGCCGCCAGGCTCCACAGCCAGCGCCCGCGCATGTAAAGCAGCAGGCTGGCCAGCGACAGAGCGGCGCACAACAGGTCGAAGACATACATCGGCTTCCAGTACACGTCGAAAGCGGCCATGTGAAAGGCGAACAGCACGGCCGCGGCCGCCGAGGGCCACAGACCCAGGCCCAGCCTGCGCGCGACCAGCCACACAAGCCAGATATTGACGAAGTGGATGATGTGGATCACGGCCACATATTTCGGGAAGTCCAACCCGGACCAGGCTTCCATCAGGCGGAAGTATGCGTGACCTGCCGGGCGGAAGTTATTGGGTTGAAAGCGCGGGCTTGCGAGGGCGGTGAGAAATGAGACGGCGGGCGTCCGGCGCATGGTCTGAATATTGTCGATCTCGTCGTCCTGGAAGTAGCCTTTGTAAGCGCCCCGGTTGGCGATGAGGAACAATGCACACATGGCGAAGAACAGGAAGAGTCCATAGCGCCTGGGCATCACGGTCTATTCTAGCGAGCGTCTCCTCTCCCGCGCCCGCGGGCTAAACTGTATCCAGGAGGCAGTTCTGCACACACACGCGCACGACTTCGGCACGGGCAGCGTTCTGAAGCTGTCCCTGGCGGTGACTGTCCTGTTTGTGGTGGTGGAGGCCGTGGCCGGAATCCAGGCGCACAGCCTCGCACTGCTCTCCGACGCCGGTCACAACCTGACCGACGCTCTGGCGCTGCTGCTGGCCTGGTTTGGCTTTTACTTTCAATCCAAGCCCCCGGATGAAGTGAAGACCTTCGGCTACCACCGCAGCGGCGTTCTTGCTGCATTCGTGAATGCGCTCACCCTGGTGGCGCTCTCGGCCTGGATTTTCTGGGAAAGCTATCACCGGCTGCGGAACCCGCAGGCCGTCCACGAGGTCACCATGATCGTGGTGGCGGCGCTGGGACTGGCGGTCAATGGCGCCATCATGTGGGGACTCCGCAGCGCGTCGCGGCACGACCTGAATGTGCGCAGCGCGTTCGTGCATATGCTGGGCGACTTCCTGGGTTCGATCGGCATCATCATTGGAGCCGCCGTGATCCGGTACACCGGCTGGGATCGTGTGGACCCCTTGCTCTCCTTCGGGATCGGGGGACTGATCATCTGGACCGCGTGGGACATTATCAAGGAATCGCTCAACATCCTCCTCGAGGGCCTGCCGCGCGGTTTGAAACTGCAATCCGTCATCGATGCCATGCGGCAGGTGGAGGGGGTGCTGGATGTGCATGACCTGCACATCTGGAGTCTTGGCTCGAACACGCGCGCGTTAAGCTGCCACGTGCTGATCGATGACATCCCGCCCTCGGAGAGTAAGACCGTTCTCCGGAGAGTCACCGCGATGCTCGCGGAACGTTTCCACATCCATCACACCACCGTCCAGTTCGAGCACGTCAATTGCGCCCTGTCTGAGAACGGGTGCGTAATCCCGGCGGAGTTGGAACGGCGCCGCCACGGCGAGTAACTCAGGCGCGCGCGAGTTTCTCCAGTTTCTCGATCGCGGGCTCCAGACGTTGCGGTCTCTCAATCACGCCGCGGAACAGGTCTCCCCGGCGCCAAAATCTCCCGGGCGCATTGCGTATCGTGAAATCTCCCGGCAGGAGGCGCGCGGTCAGTTCCCGCCACTCGAGCGGTGTGGCTACCGGCGCGCCGGGATACGCCCGCACCACGTAAGGCGCGGCAACCGTCTTGGATTCGCTGTTCTGAAGGTAGTCGAAGTACACCTTGCCTTTCTCGCGCCGGGCTACGGGACGCGGGGTCGTGAACAGGTCGGGCCGCTCGGCGGCCAGGATGCGCGCCAGCACTTCGGCAAAGGCCCTGGTTTGGTCGTAGGTATAGATGGGCTCAACCGGAATGTAGATGTGCAGGCCGTCCCCTCCGGTGGTTTTCGGATAGCCCTCTAACCCAATCTGATCGAGCTTCCTGCGAACCAGTTGGGCCGCCTCCACGACGAGCCGGAATTCGGCCTCCTGAGGATCCAGGTCAACGAGCAGGAAGTCCGGGTTCTCAAGCGAACCGACCCGGCTCATCCACGGGTTGTGATCGATGCAGCCAAGATTCACCAGGTAGAGCAGCGTGGCGCGGTCTCCGCCGACGATATACCGGACGGCGGCACGGCTGTGCCCGGAACGGATCGGCTCAACACGCAGCCAGGAAGGATAACCGCCGGGCGTATTCTTCTGGAAGAAGTACTCGCCGCCGATGCCGTCCGGGTAGCGCTTGAGGGAGAGCGGGCGATCCATGAGATACGGATTGATGAATTCCGCCACCGAATCGTAATAGTTGATAAGGTCGCGCTTGGTATAGCCCTCCTGCGGAAACCACACCTTGCCCAGATTGGTGAACCTGAGCTGGCGGCCCTCCACCGTCGCAATGAACTGCTTCCGGTCTTCCGGCAACAGGGGTTCCCCAGGCTCTGGCGCCGTCCCGGGCCGCGGCCCATCGGACTGTTCGGCCTCGTCGACGGTCTGCCTCGGATCCGCATCCGGCCGCAGCCCCAGAAAGACGGGAGCGCGCAGCCGGCCATCCTCGGTCCAGTTCGCGAAGCGGACTTCGCAGACCAGCTCGGGGCGGACCCAGGTGACGCTCCGGCCGATCCTGGGGTCGGCGGCGAAGGGACATTCGGAAACCACCAAGGGTTTGAGCAAGCCGGCAATGTGTTTCAGCAACTGGTTGTCGAAACCCGTTCCCACCGAGCCCGCAAAAGCCAGCCGCCGGCCCCGGTACACGCCCAGAACCAGTGAGCTGAAATGCTCCCGTTCGCCGGAGGTGTAACCGCAGATCACAAATTCCTGGCGGTTGGTGATCTTGATTTTGAGCCAGTCCGGGGAGCGTTTCGACTCATAGCGGCTCCGGACCCGCTTCGCGACGACGCCCTCCAGCCCGTTTTCCCTCACCGCTTCCAGCAGGTCCCCGGCGTTGCCAGTGAAGTGCTCGGAAAGGCGAATCGTACCCGTGGGCTTCAGCACCGATCGGAGCAGACGTTTCCGCTCGATCAGCGGTTGGGACCGCAAGTCCTTGCCATCCAGATACAGGAGGTCGAACACGTACAGCGCCACCGGGTGGCTGCGCGCCATGTGCGCGATGGCGTTGGGGTCCGCAGCCGTGATGCGGCTTTGCAGCCGGGCGAAGCTGGGCCGGCCGGCCGCATCCAGGGCGACGATTTCGCCGTCCAGAATGGCGCTTTCCGCCTCCACCTGATGGGGCAGGACGCTTAGCTCCGGATACTGGCGATCCATGACGGCGCCATTGCGCGAGACCAGCCGCACACGGCCGTTCTCGATGAAGCAGATGGCCCGCACGCCATCCCACTTAATTTCGAATAGCCAGTCTTCGCCGGCGGGCGGCCGCGCAGCAGCGCAGGCTTTCATGACATCGATGTGGTCCGGCAGAGACGATCGGGTGGGAGGCGAATCATCCGGCGCGGGCAGATCGCGTGCGATCTCCTCCTGCGACCGGCCGGTGAGGACGCTGTGCGCGTGGGCCTCGATGTCCCAGTCCGGGTCGGCGAATTCGTCCTTCTTCTTGATGAGCAGCCATTCGTTCCCTTTGCCGCGGCCCTTCATCTGAACCAGGGCAAAAGCGCCTTTCACCTTTTCCCCGTGCAGGCGGATTTTCAGATCGCCTCGCGCCAGTTGGTTGCCGGCGGGCATGTCGCCCAAAACTTCATAGGCGCCCCGGTCCCAGAGCATCACGCTGCCGGCGCCGTAATTCCCGCGGGGGATGTTTCCCTCAAAGCTCCCATATTCCAGGGGGTGGTCCTCCACCTGTACCGCCATGCGTTTGTCGGCGGGATTGAGCGATGGCCCCTTGGGTATGGCCCAGGATTTCAACACACCGCCGATTTCGAGCCGAAAATCGTAGTGCAGGCGGGTGGCATCGTGCCGCTGGATGCAAAACCGGTTCCCGGTTCCGCCGCCTGCCGTCTCCGGTTCCGGTTCGGGTGTTTGCTTGAACGATCGCTTGCGGGCGTACTCTTCGAGCGCCATCGCGTCCCCACTTGTAAACATCATAGATGCACACCACCCTCGGGGAGATGGCGGAAAACCGCGTGGTACGATCAAAGTGAATGGGCCTTGGTGACGCGTTTGCGCGGCGCGCTCAGACAGGAAGCGAACATCTGGTATGCGCTTGACGCGGCGTGTCTTCCTTTCGGCGCTCGCCGTCCCGGGCTGGGTCGGAGCGGCGGAGTTGCCCGTGTTTCCTCCCGAATGGTGGAGGTATTCCGATGCCGCCACCGAGTGGGAAGTCTACCGCCTCACCAATCCCGAGCACGTGTCCCATCTGCCGGCCTGGTACAACCGCACCCTGTCGAGACGCGGCACATTCCTCCTTTATTGGAGTGACCGCACAGGGTCGGTGCAGGCCTTTCGCATGGACCTCAGGACCGGCGAATCGCTGCAACTGACCGAGGCCGGCGCCCTGGACGGAGAGTCGCTCACGCTCATGCCGAACGATCGCAGCTTCTGCTATTTTGCCGGAGGCGTGCTGCGGCAGCGCAATATTCATAACTTACGTGAACGAGAGATCGGGCGCCTGAGCGAAGGTTGGGAGCGCTGCCCGGGATCGAGCGTCAGCCGGGACGGATTGTACGCCGTGTTTGGGGAATCGCGCAACGGGCAGTCGCGGCTGCGCCTGTTGGGCATCGCCTCGCGCAGCCAGGCGACCGTGGGCGAATTCCCGTTCGTTCTCAGCCACCCTCAAGCCAATCCCAGGCGAGCGCAAGTCCTTTACGGACAAGGCGCTGAAGCGCTTTGGGTGGTGAATTTTGACGGCCGTCAGAACCGCAAACTCCGGACCGCTCCGGGCACGCTTGGACCCGCGGTTTGGGCGCCTGATGGCCGGACGGTGCTTTACCTGCGATTCCCCGAAGAGAAGACGCGGCTCTATGAGATTCGCGAGCACACGCCCGACGAAAACGCCGACAAACTGATCGCCCCTACCAGCCAGTTCGTCCACTTCGGCGTGAATTCCGACGCATCCGTCTTCGCCGGAGCCAGCAAGAACGTGAACTCCCCGCACGTGCTCATCCTGCTGCGCGTGACCCGGCGGGAACTGACGGTGTGCGAGCACCACGCATCGGATCCGCGGCAGGTGGCCCCCATTTTCTCACCGGATAACCGCTTCATCTTCTTCGAAAGCGACAAGGACGGCAAGATGGCTATATACAGGGTACGGGTGGAGCGGTTTGTCGAGCCGGCAGAAGACGAGACATAGACAGAGCCGCCGCCGAACCCACCAGTTTTTGCGTGTAGGGATGGGCCGGGGATTGAAAGATCTGCTCGACCGCCCCAGTCTCCACAATCTCTCCTCCATGCAGGATGGCCACGCGGTGGCAGACCGAAGCCACGGAAACCAGGTCATGTGAGATATACAGAATCGCGGTCCTCAACTCGCGGTTCAGGCGTGCAAACAGGCTCAATATCTCCGCCTGGGTGACCATGTCCAGAGCGCTGGTGGGCTCGTCGGCGATGATCAGCGGCGGACGGTGCAGAATCGCCATGGCAATCAGCACTCGCTGGGCCAGACCGACGCTGAGTTCCCTGGGATATTTGCGCAGGAATGCCTCATCGGCGGGGATGCTCACGCTGCGCAGCAGGGCCGCCAGTTCGCCCCGCGCGATGGGTTCGCGTGAGTGGGCTTTCCAGGCCTCGGCGAGTTGGGAGCCGATTCGCAGGGCGGGGTTGAGCGAGGCGATCGGGCTCTGCGGAACCAGGGCAATCTGCCGCCCCCGCACGTGGCGCAGTTCCCGTTCCGGCAGCCGGAGCAGATCGCGGCCCTGGAATCCGATCCGGCCCCGCACGGCGCCCCCCTTGTATTCCAGCAGCCCCAGAATCGCCAGGGCGATCGTGCTCTTCCCCGCCCCGCTCTGGCCGACCAGGCCAAGGATCTCGCCGGGCCCGATCTCAAACGAGGCGTCGCGCAACACATCCCGTTGCCCGCGGTAATCGGCGCTGATTGAGACCTCGAGCAGACTCATATCACCGGCTCAGCGCAAGTCGCTCGATGTTCCAGTAGGTTTGCGGGCGCAGCGCGGCGGGCGCTGCGTTCCGCACCGAGGATGCCACCGCTGCCAGCGAGTTCTTGTACACCAGGTAAATGAAAGGAGCCTCCTGGCAGACGATCTCCTGTACCTTGTCGAACTGCGCTTTGCGTCTGCGGTAGGAAGGCTCGGAGGCCTGCGCCAGCATCAGGCGGTCGATCTCCGCCTCCCACTTCGTTTCCGGGCGCTTCAGCGAAGGATTCCATTGATGATTGCTCGATGAGCTCAGCCAGATGTTCATCTGGCCGTTTGGGTCCGGATCTACGTTTGTCAGGCCAAGGAGGCAGGCTTCATAGTTGAAGGTCCGGGTGATGCGCTCGATCAGCGACGGAAAGTCCAACGTGACCACATTCAGGCGGATTCCGATGCGGGCCAGATCCTGCTGGACCATCACCGCCATGCGCTCACGCGCCTTGTTTCCGGAGTTGGTGATTACAGAGAACTCCACCGGATTCCCGCGCGCATCACGCAGGACGCCGGCAGACTGAGTGAAACCCTCCGCTCGCAGCCGCTTGAGTGCCGACCCGGGGTCAAAGGCCGCCGCCTTGAGGGTCTCGTTTACCCAGACGCGGTTGGCCGGGGAGATGGGTCCCGCGGCGGGCGTGGCCCGGTTGCGGTACACCACACGGCACAGGTCGGCCCGGTTGATCGCTTCGGAAATGGCTCGCCGGAACGGTGACGAGCGGAACCATTCTTTCTTATGCGCCGGAATGGGCGCCGAGGCAACCTGGTTGAACCAGAGTTGCTCTGTCTCGAGAGACGGTCCCAGGTCAAGCGCCGAAGAGGGCGACTTGCGCTGTAACGCGTCGAACAGGTCCGTGTCGAGCGCGTTGATCAATTGAATCTCACCACGGATGAAACGCAGCAACTCCAGGTCGCGGTTCTGCTGTATCAGGAGCCGCACTGAGTCCAGGTAGGGCAGCCTCCGGCCCGCGGAGTCTTGCTTCCAGTAATGCGGGTTCCGGGCGAGCAGGACATAGGAGCCGGACTTATACTCAGCCAAATGGAAAGGACCGAGCACCGCCATTTCAGCCGGCTTCATGTTCAGCGACCATGCGGAGGCAAACTGCCCCTGCTGATAGATGGACCTCAAAACCCGGCTGCTCAGAATAGCCACCTGGTCGAGCAAGCGTTCCAGGCCGGCCACGGGCGCCGGGAATACAATACTGACCCGGCCGGGCGAGTGGACAACGGTCTGAATTTTCCCGGGGCCGGTGCGGAGCGGATCGCCCGTGGGCGAGTGCAATTCCGGATCGGTGTAGACCTGCATGGTGAACGCCACGTCCTCCGCCGTAAACGGGGATCCGTCGGAGAACCGGACACCGGGCCGCAGGTCGAGGGTGATCCGGCGGCCGCCGTCGGAGATCTTCCAGGAGCGCGCAAGTTCCGGCTCCACCTGCTGGCTCTGGCGGTTGACCCGCATGAGCACGCCGCCGGTCAGGTAACGGACCACCTCGCTGGGTTCCTCGTTCACCAGAACGGGGTTAAAGGTTTTCGGATCGGCGCGGATACAAAAACGCAGTTCGCCGCCGGTCTGCGCCGGAGCGGCCAGCGTGGCCGCCAGAGCCACGGCCACGGGAAGAAGGCGCGGTCTCATTTCGAGTAATCCTCCAGCGGAACGACCAGGTGAAAGCAGGCAACCACAATCAGAAGCAGGGCCGCCGGGGCCGCGAGCCACGGATTCGTCTGCAACGCGTGGAGACTCTCCAGGCCGCGCAGCAGGTTGCCCCAGGAAGGCAAAGGTTCCCCTACCCCGAGACCCAGCAAGCCGAGGTTGGCCTCGCTCAAGATAAAGACCGGGACCGCGATCCAGAACTGAGCCAGCAATACGGGCTTCAGATTCGGCAGCACCTGAACCAGAATGAATCGCGCGTTGCTGACCCCGGATGCGCGGGCGTGCAGGGCGAATTCGGAGCCGCGCAACGTCCCCGCCGCCGCGGCGACGACGCAAGCGGGAGCCGCCCAGCCCAGCAGACCCAAAAGCAGAAACGTGATCAGGACGGAATCTTCCGGCCGGGTGTTCAAGGGCAAGGTGGCCCGAACAGTCAGCAGAAGAAACAGCCAGGGCAAAGACATGAACAGGTCGGCCACGCGCAGGACGCCGGCGCCGAGCCAGCCGCCCGCATAGCCCGCCAGGCTCCCGGCGCCGGCGGCGAGCAAGGTGGCAAGCAGAGCTGCGGCGGGCGCCAACACCAGCGACAGCCGGGTGCCATACAGCAGGCGTGAAAGCAGGTCGCGGCCAAGCTCGTCCGTGCCCAGCGGAAACGCACGCGAAGGCGGCGCGCCCGGAGAATCGCGGAACTGCGTGGCATAGCCGGCGGGGGCGAGCACGTCAGCCGCCAGGCACACTCCGTAAACAGTGATCAGGACGCCGATGGCGATGCGCCGCAGTGCCACTCTCACTTCGCCGCACCTCCCGGAGTTAGTTCTCCCACCAGGCTCGCCATGGAATTCGCGGTCACGACGACCACCGTGATCAGCAGAGTCAGGATGAGGAGCAACGGAAGATCGCGCTCCAGCGAAGCCTGCCATGCCAGTTGCCCGATGCCGGGCCAATCGCAAATTGCCTCAATCGGGATTGAAGCGCTCAACGCGACGCTCAGCGAAACCCCGCCCAAGGCCAGAATCGCCGGAGCCGCGGCTGGTAGGGCATGCAGAAACAGAACCCGGCCGGAAGGCAAGCCACGGGCGCGCGCGGCCAGCAGGTGCGGCATCAGCAGAACCTGTCCCAGGATGCCGCGCGAAAAGCGATAGATCCGGGGAAACACCACCAGGGCGATGGCCAGAGTCACGGAGGTCGAGACTCTGCGCTCCGGCGGGCTCAAGAACACCAGAAACAAGGCCAGCACTGAGGACGGAATGCACAGAAAGAACGCGCTCAGCGTTCCGGAGACGGCGTCGAGCACGCCGGTGCGAACCAGGCAGGCGAGCAAAGCAAGTCCCAGACCCGCACTCCACCCGCAGAGAACGCCGCCAGTGACGGTCCGCACGGTCGCGGGCACGCGCTCGGCCAGCAGTTCCGCCACCGGACGCCCTAGTGATTGGGAAACGCCGAAATCTCCGTGCGCAATCCGGTGCAGGTAGCGAAAATAGAATCCGAGCGGATTCCCTTCCCGGGACCGCGCGGCGCGGATAGCCTCCACCGAATCCCGGTTCAGGCGCGGATCCAGTTCCCGCGCATCGACGCCGAACCCGGGCGCCAACTGCATGATGCCGGCGGCGATCAGGCCACCCAACAGCACCACCGAGACAATCGACAGCAGCATCCGCAGCGCCCGTTTCACCAGACTCCGTGTCACCTGCATTGATCGGCGGATCGCGGCAGACGCTTTAGGTTGCCCGGCTTCAGGGGCGCCGTCAGATGCTGTTCAGCGAGATCTTTCGGGAGGCGATGGAGCGGGCGGGCGGGGGCAAACGGCCGGCCAAGGGTTGCCAAGGGTTGAGCGACCTTGACTTTCCCTTTTTCTTCGCCAACAATAGGGAATTGATGAACGGAGGAGGAGCGCAATGGCCCTGACGCGGCGCCAGAAGGACGTAATGGATTTCATCGCCCGGTTCATGGAGGAGAACGGCTACAGCCCGAGCTATGAGGAGATCGCCCAGGGCTTGAACCTGGCATCCCTTGCCACCGTGCACAAACACATCGCGACGCTCGAATCCAAGCAGTACCTCAAGCGCGGCTTCAATCAGAGCCGGTCCCTGGATTTCGGTCCGAAGTACTTGCAGGAGCAGCGCCGCATGCGGCAGGACGCCGCGGCTTCGCTGACTATCCCTTTACTGGGACGCATCGCCGCGGGAGCTCCGGTCGAGGCCGTCGAGCAGAAAGAGATGGTCAACCTCACCGACTTTGCCAGGCACCCAAACATGTTCGCCCTTCAGGTGCGCGGCGACTCGATGATCGAAGACCACATCTGCGACGGCGACACCATCCTGGTGGAGCGCACCTCCGAGGTCCGGGACGGTGACATCATCGTCGCCCTGGTGGGCGGATCTGAAACCACGCTGAAGCGTTTTTATCGCGAACCGGGCAACATGGCGAGGCTCCAGCCCGCTAATGCCGCCTTGGAACCGATTCGCGTCCCTATGGAGAATCTCCAGGTTCAGGGCCGCCTGGTCGCCGTGCTTCGCAAGTATCAGTAGCCGCGCCGGTCAGCGCGTTCGCCGGTCAGTCAGACTGACGCCGTAGACCTCGGAGTCCGGGGACGAATCGTCCTCGCCGGCCGATCGGACATGCCTCGATCGCAAGGACGCCAGCGACGCCAGCACGACCATGAACATCACCGTGACTCCGACACCCTCCAGGTAGTACCAGTATCCAGAATCCATGCTGATTTACCGTACTACGGCGCACAATTCCTGATCAATCAGCGGAATTACTTAGAGATTCTCTAGGAGCCGTGAGTCAAATTTGCCGCTTCTGCCGCTGCAACCGGGCAAAGGCCACCGCTCAACTGCGTGGCCGGTCAGGAACGGGCCGCATGACGCGACCGGTACTCGGCTTCGGCGCGCAACCAGTCCTCTTCCGCTGAACCACCCTGATATCCACGGGCTTCATAGTAAGAGTACGCGAGCCGTGCGATAGCCTCGCGCTCGCTGGCTGGATCTTCGGACGTGGAAGTAGGTGCGGGAGCGGCAGCCGCTGATTCGGCAACTGCCTCAACTTCGACTTCGGCGCGCTTGCCGCGCGGCTTGCGAACACGAGCGGGCGCAGCGGCCGCGCCGTCGTACCCAACGGAACTACTTCTTGCGCTGTGCTTTCTTGCCATGTCGAAAACTCTCCCTCAAAGTTGTTGCCTAATAATTTCCTCTATTCTACCAGGAATATCCCCAAAGGTCAGTATCCGGTCGCCAAAAATCGACATGCGCTTCCTGTGTGCGCCGTGGTACATATCAGCGCGCCTTCCCGGCCCGTGGCCACTGGATTACACTGGATGGTCGCGCAGATGCGAACGAGGCAGATCATGAACAATGCAGACAAGAGTACGCGCCGCGAATTCCTGAAGGTTTCGGCGGCGGTTCCCGCGGCCGCCTGGAGCCCGGGCGTTTTCGCCGCCGGGAGCGACGTGATCCGGGTGGGGCTGATCGGCTGCGGCGGACGCGGCACCGAGGCGGCGACGCAGGCCATGAACGCCGACCGAGGGGTCCGCCTGGTGGCTCTGGCCGATGTTCTGATGGACCGCGCGCAGGAGAAACGGAACCTGCTCAAGACGAAGTATCCGGAGCAGGTGACGGCGACCAATGAAACCTGCTTTGCGGGCTTCGATGGCTACAAGCATGTGATCGAGGCTTCCGACGTGGTGCTGATCGCCAACGCCGCCAAGTTTCATCCTCTGTACATGATGGCGGCCATCCAGGCGGGCAGGCACGTGTTCGTGGAGAAGCCGCACGCCATCGATCCGGCTGGAATCAAGGTGGTGCAGGCGGCCTGCGAGCTGGCCAGGCAGAAGAGGCTCTCGGTGCTTTCGGGCCTGCAAAGCCGCTTCTGGCCGGGATACCGGGAAACCATCGCGCGCGTCCACGACGGCGCCATCGGGGAAATTCTGTCGATCCAGGAAACCTGGCTGCGCCCGCCTTACGTGCTCTATCCGCGCAAGCCCGGGCTGACGGAGGTGGAATGGCAGGCCAGCAACCAGTATCATTTCCACTGGCTCTCCGGCGATGACGTGCCCCAGACGCTGGTGCACAACTTCGACCGCGCCCGCTGGGCCATGCGGGAACAGTCGCCGGTGAAGTGTCACGGCATGGGCGGGCGCTCCACCCTGCACGGCGAGATTTACGGCAGCGTCTTCGACCATCACGCGATTGCTTACGAATTCGCCAATGGCGTGCGCATGTACGCCATGTGCCGCACCATTCCGGACTGCTACAACGAGAACTCGAGCTTTCTGCAAGGCACCAAGGGACGGGCTTTCGTGACCCAGATGCGGATCGAAGGGGAGACCCAGTGGCAGTATTCGGGGCCGAAGATGCATTCCAGCCCCGGCCACAATCCCTACCAGATCGAACACAACGAGCTGTTCAAGGCAATCCGGTCCGGCAATCCCATCAATAGCGGGCATTACATGACCGGCAGCACCCTCACCGGAATCATGGGACAGATCAGTTGTTACACTGGCAAGGAAGTCACCTGGGAACAGGTCGTCAATTCCGACTTCTATTACCCGCCCCGGCCCGAAGAGGTTCGCGCCGACATGGAGGCCCCGGTGAAGCCGGGGCCGGACGGCGTTTACCCGGTCTATACGCCCGGGGTGACGAAATTGCTGTAACCACCGAAAAAAGCGAGGCATGAGCCACATGAGAATCGTACTGACCGGAGTGATGGCCCTGGCGCCGCTATTCCCCGCACTGGCGCAACTGGGCATGTTCACCAAAGAACAACGCATCGATATCACGAGGGAGTGGAAGGGCGACAGGGATGCTGAGGGCCGGCCGCTGGTTCCCGACTCGGTTCTGAAACGCCTGAAGAAAACCACTGCGGAAGAAGCCTGGTCCGTGCTGCGCGGCGCCCGGTACAACAACCAGTTCGAGGGCGGCTGGCAGGGAGTGAACATATCCAAAGACGACCGCTTGGTGGGACGGGTGGTCACCGCGGTTTTCATGCCCATGCGGCCGGATCTGAACAACGTGATCAACGACCATGCCGCCAAAGAAGGGCGGGTCGGCAGGGGCCAGAATTCCTGGCCGATCGACATGCTGAAACCCGGGGACGTCCTGGTGGTGGACCTGTTCGGCAAGATCGAGGACGGCACCTTCATGGGCGACAACCTGGCCACTTCGATCTTCACCAAGAGCGGCAACGGGCCTATCATCGACGGAGGTCTGCGCGACCTTTCCGGCATCTACGAGATCCAGGGCTTCAAGTGCTACGTGCGGGGTTTCCACCCCTCCGCCATCGCCGGCGTGACCCTGGTGGGCATCAACGTTCCCATCCGGATCGGCAAGGTGACGGTGATGCCGGGCGACGTGGCGCTGGGCGACCCGGAAGGTGTGACCTTCATCCCGCCCCACCTGGCCGAGAAGGTCGCCGACGTTTCCGAGGAGACCCAGTTACGCGACGAGTGGGGCCACATGATGCTGCGGCAGGGCAAGTACACGCCGGGGCAGATCGACGCCCGCTGGAGCGACGAAATGAACGCCGAGTTCAAGAAGTGGGCCGCCGAAGAGAAGGCGAAACGGAAGCAGTAGGTTTCCGCCCCCGGGCGTCCTCAAGGCTGCCGGTCATCGCCGGTAAGGTGCAGGCGCGTTTCCTCGTCATCCCGGCGGGGGCGCGCCCCGGCGTAGAGCCCCCAGCCGAGGCTCAGCGCGGCCAGTAAAGTCATCGCGATGGAAAGGACGCCGGCCCCCGCGCCCCAGTACAGCCCACCCAGGGCCACGGCGGTTCGCAACGCCCACGTGAGCGGCCGCCGCCGGGTGGCCCGCTCCCCCCTGGGCCGGACCATCGCCCGGCCCAGGAAATGAGCGAAGAAGATCGCCATCAGACCCAGGAGCAGCCGGACCGGGTACATGCCGGAATTCCCCGCTACGCTTCCGGGTGAATCCATGGCTGGCGGTAGGGGCGGCGCAAGAGGCGGTTCGCTTCTTCGTCTCCCGAAATCCGCTGCGCCGCCGGGTCCCAGGCCAGCGTCCGGCCGGTCTTCATGGCAAGATTGGCAAGAATGCAGCTCGCGGTCGAGATGTAGCCCTCCTCGATGTCGGCCACAGGTTTTCCGCGTGAATCGATGCAAGCGAGAAAATTCCGCATGTGGCCGCGGATCGCCGGGGCAACATGGCGTTCCAGCCGTTCCTCGGTCTTGTCTTCGGGATATTGATCGAGTTCGTAGGTCACGTCCCGGTGAACGGACTCGCCCTTCTCCAGGGGCGTGAAGTCGTAGCTCATGACGCTGGCCTTCAGGGTTCCCTTCTCGCCGTAAAAAGTGGCGCCCCAGGGGTATTTCGGGTCGGGCGGATGACCCCACGTGCGGTGCTGCCAGATGACCTTCACGTCATCGTAGTCGAAGGTGGCCGTTTGTGTATCCGAGATATTCGCTTTTGCCGCTTTGTCGACCAGGATGCCGCCGGAGGAAGAAACGCGCCGCGGCCAGCCCAGTCCGAGCATCCAGCGGACCATGTCGAACATGTGGATGCACATGTCGCCGACGATTCCGTTGCCGTATTCCATGAAGGCCCGCCAGCTTCCGGGATGCACCAGGCGGTTGTACGGGCGCATCGGCGCCGGGCCGGTCCACATCTCGTAGTCGAGGTAATCGGGCGGAGCGGTATCCGGCGGGTTTGCCGCCGGGCGCATGTGATAGTAGCAGTAAATCTCCACCAGGCCGACTTTGCCCAGTCTTCCCTGGTTGATGATGTTCTCGCGAGCCTCGATCAAGTGGGGTGTGCTGCGGCGTTGCGTGCCCACCTGGACCACCCGTTTGTGCTTCCGGGCGGCGGCTAGCATCGCCTGGCCCTCGGCGATATCGACGCTGATCGGTTTCTGCACGTAGACGTCGGCGCCGGCTTCGACGGCCGCAATCATCGCCAGGGCGTGCCAGTGGTCGGGCGTGGCGACCAGAACGATGTCCAGATCCTTCTGCTTCAGCATCTCGCGGTAGTCGCCGAAGGTGCGCGGCTTCTTCTTCGAAGCCTGGCGCGAGGCCACAATCTCGGCCGCCTGGGCCAGCATTCTCTTGTCGACATCGCACAGGGAAACCACCTCCACGGGCGCCACCTGGATGAGGCGCAGCAGGTCGCACTTGCCGTACCAGCCGGAGCCAATCAGGCCGACGCGCCTGCGCTTCCGGGTGTCGAACTGGCCGGCGTACGCGCCTGACAGGGGCAAAGCCGCGCCGGCCGAGGCATGAAGAAATGTTCGGCGGTTCATAGGTTTTCTTTCAGCCAGAATAGCAGCATCCCTTTCGGCTTCGGGCTAGAATCGTCGGGATGGAGAAGCGCCTGCTGTTGATTGCCGCCGCCGTGCCGCTGCTGGTGGCCGCCTGGGTGGAAGGCGAACGGGACGAGGAGCCTCGCTTCCGAACGGATTTCTACGCCGATGTCTCCCTCGCCGAGCGCTCCAGCGCCATGGGAGCCACTGACCCGAGCTGGTCCCCCGACGGGCGCGAGATCGCCTTCTCTCTGTTTGGCAGCATCTGGCGTTTGCCGGCCGCGGGCGGCGAGGCGCGCCAGGTCACCTTCCGCCCCGGCTACGACGCCGGAGCGGCGTGGTCTCCCGACGGCCGCACGGTCGCGTTCCTGCGCGGTTCGCGCCCGATCTTCGGAATTCAGCTCGGCACGCAGGGACGCTTGACGCTCGTGGACCCAGCCTCGGGCGAGGAACGCCAACTCACCCCCGAGGTGGAATACACCGGCACACCGGCCTGGACGCCCGACGGGGCTTCTCTGATCGTCAGCCGCGCACAGGGAAGCGACGTCTACCTGGTTCAAGTGCCCGTTACCGGCGGCGCGGCCTTCCGGTTGACCGGCGCGGTGAATTCGCGCATCACCACGACCATGCAGCGCGGCCCGGCCTGGTATTACTACTGGTATCCGGCAGCCGTGCACCCCGGAGGGAAAGAGGTAGTCTTCGGCGGCGACCGCGACGGTGCGCCGCAACTCTGGCGCATGCCGCTCGGCGGCGGCCCCATCGTCACCAGAAAACTGACCCGCTACGTGGAGAAAGACCAGGCGGAGATTCAGGACCTGTCCTGGGATGGCGCGGAAGCGCTGGTTTACTCGGCGAACCTCACCAACGACCGGACTAACTTCGATCTTTGGCGCTGGAACGGCAAAACTGCCCGGAGGATGACCACATCCCTTTACGACGAGTTCAGCCCCCGCGTCTCGCCGGACCGGAAGACGGTGCTCTTCGTTTCGAACTACCTGGGCAATCCGGACTTGTTTACGGCAGGGCCGGACCTGCGGCAGGCCCGGCACCTGCCGATACGCGGGCTGCGTTTTCACCTGCCCGCCGCGGAGGTGCGCGTGCGGCTTCGCGACGAGACCGGCGCCGGCGTGCCGGCTCGCGTATCGCTCCGTGGCGGTGACGGCAAGTACTATGCGCCGCCCGGCGCCCTGATGCGCTACCACGCGGGCATGGGTGAAAGCGCCGGCTTTTTCCACGCCCGCGGCGGCTTTTCCGTTTCCGTTCCGGCTGGAGATGTGCGCGTGGCGGCCTTCCGGGGCCCGGAACGCGAACCGGCGGTCTCCGTCACCACGGTGCGCCCCGGCCAGACCGCCGCAATTGAACTGACTCTGAAGCGCACTGCGCACTGGCAGGGCGCCGGATGGTGGAGCGGCGAAGACCATATTCACGCCAACTACGCGGGCCCATACTACCTGCGGCCGGAGGACGCGCTGGCCATGGCTGAGGCCGAAGACCTCAACGTTTCCAACATGCTGGCCGCAAACGCCGAGGGCGAACGCATCTACGACCGGGAATTCTTCCTGGGCAAGCCCAGCCCGCTTTCCACCCGAACCCACATCCTGTATTGGAACGAGGAGTACCGCAATCGCATTGTTTACGGCCATATGGCGCTGCTGAACCTGACCCGCCTCATCCCTCCGGTCTACACCAGTTTCGAAGGGACGCCCCATCCCTGGGACTATCCCTCCAACACGATGGTGGCCGAGCAGGCGCGCAAGGCGAACGCGGTGGTGGACTACGTCCACCCTTTCGTCGGAATGTCGCGCGATCCGTTCGACGGCACGGTCTCCGCCAAGGAGTTGCCGGTCACCGCGGCGCTCGGGCTGGTGGATGTGGTGGACGTGTACCCTTGGGGTGGGTTGGCGCTGGATCTCTGGTACCGGCTGCTGAATTGCGGACTTCGCATAGCCCCGGGCGCGGGCACGGACACGTTCTCGAACTGGCGCAGCCTCAACCAGATTCCCGGCAGCAGCAGGGTCTATGTCCACGCCCGGGGACCGCTCAGTTATGCCGCCTGGATCGCGGGATTGCGCCAGGGCCGCAGCTTTGTGACCAACGGCCCCCTGCTCGAGTTGGAGGTAAATGGCAAAGGTCCGGGCGACGTGCTCCGGTCGCGGGCGGGTGAGCCGCTGCGCGTCGAAGTCGCCGCCCGGGCGGAATCGCGCGTGGCGTTGCGCCGCATGGAACTGATCGTCAACGGCGCGGTGGTGGCGGCGCGGGAATCCGCCGGCGGACATAGCCTCTCACTGGCCTGGAAGCAGAAGTTCGACCGCAGCGGCTGGATGGCGCTGCGCGTTTCCGGTGACGCGGATGATTTTCCGCTCGGCGCCGGCGCGCAGGCGCATACCGCTCCTGTGTATTTCGAAGCGGGCGGAGAACCGATGCGCGCGGATCCCGAAGCCGCGGCCTTTTTCACCGGCTGGATCGACCGCCTGTGGGACCTGGTCGAAATGCGCAATCGCTTCGAGAAGCCCGGCCACAAGGAGCAGGTCCGCGCGCTGCTCATGAAGGCGCGCTCGTTCTACGCCGGCCGGAGGTAGGGCGCGTGCTATACTTTGCCTTCGAGCCATGGCAAACCCGACCTACAAACCCGCCGAGGGACCAGTGCCTGTTTCCGAGCTGGTGGCCACGCTCAGCGACGGGACCAAGGTGAAGCGCCGCCTGCTGAAGCAGCGCGCCTGCAATGAGAAGGACGCGAAAGGCAAACTCTGCGCGGGACACCTGAAGCGGTGGTTTTTCTTCGGCGACGAAATCAAGCAGAAGTTCGGAGCCGAGGCCGAGATTTACCGGTGCGAACACTGCAAGACGCTCTACTTGCCCAACCCCGATGAAACGCCGCGTTCGGGCACGTTGAGCTTCTAACTTTTCAGCCGGTTCTCATGACCCCATCCCCGAGCCGTTCCGCCCAGGTCGCGATCGGCCCCGGGCTGGTGTTGCTCATGGCGATCGCCTGCGGCTGCGGCACGGGCAACATCTACTACGCCCAGCCGCTGCTCAACCGGATCGCCGCGGATTTCGGCGTCACCGTGAGGGCGGCCGGACTGCTCCAGATGGCGATGCAGGTGGGCTACGGCGCCGGCATCCTTGTGTTTGTGCCGCTGGGCGACCTGCTGGAGCGGCGCCGCCTGATTGCGGGCGTCAGTTGCGCGGTGGCCTGCTCCCTGGCCTGGGTCGCTTCGTCAACCCGGTTCCCGGGGTTGCTGGCGGCCAGCCTGGTAATGGGCGGCACGGCGCAGTTGTCGCAGTTGCTGATTCCCTTCGCCTCCGATCTCTCGCCGGCTCACCGGCGCGGCAAGGTGGTCGGCAGCCTGATGGCCGGACTGCTGATCGGCATCCTGCTGGCCCGAACCGTGAGCGGGCTGATTGCCGAGGCCTTCGGCTGGCGCGCGGTGTTCTGGCTGGCAAGCGGCGTGATGGCGTTGCTCGCTGTCATCCTGTGGGCCGCCCTGCCCGCGACGGCGCCCAAGCTGCGGGCCTCCTACGGCGCCGCTCTCCGCTCGGTGGGACGGATTTTCCTCGATTCCGCGCCTTTGCGCCGGTCCTCGTTCGTGGGGTGCCTGAGTTTTGCCGCCTTCAGCGCCTTTTGGACCACGCTTTCATTCCGCCTGGAGACGCCGCCGCTCCATTACGGCGCGGACGTGGCGGGCCTCTTCGGCCTGCTGGGAGTGGCCGGCGCTGTCGCGTCCCTGCTGGCCGGCCGTTCCGTCGATCGCCACGGACCGGGACCGGCCGTACGCCGCGCTTTCTTGGGGATCATGGCCGCGTTCTTGCTCTATTGGCTCCTCGGCCATACCCTGCCGGGCCTGGCCGCGGGCGTGATTCTGATGGACGCCAGCGTGCAAGGCACGCAGGTGGCCTTGCAGGCGCACATTCTGGCGCTCGCACCCGCGGCCAGCAACCGCGCCAACACGGTTTACATGGTCACCCGCTTCGCCGGCGGAGCGCTGGGCTCGGTAGCCGGGGCCTATGCCTGGAGCATCTGGGGCTGGAGCGGCGTGTGCGCCGTCTCGCTGGCGCTTCTGGCAGCCGGCCTCGCCGCCCACGAGCGGCCTGGAGACTAACGGCGAACCGCCCGGCCGGACCAGCCTTGGGGACTCTCTTATAGATCCCGCCCGTAGACCGGGATGCGCGCGCCACTGACGTGCGAGGCCGCATCCGACGCCAGCCACAGGATCAAGCCGGCGATCCGCGCTGGCGGAACCCAGCGGGAAAAGTCCGCCGACGGGTCGGAGGCCCGGTTCGCCGGCGTGTCCATGGTGCCGGAGAGGATTACGTTGGCGGTAATGCCGGCATCCTTGTTCTCGACTGCGATTGTGCCCATCAGGGATACCAACGCGGCCTTGGACACGCCATAGGCGCCCACCAGGGCCTGCGGTTCCACCGCCGCCCGGCTGCCAATCGCCACGATCCGGCCGCCACCCTGCCGGCGCATGTACGGAATCACCGCGCGAGCCATATGGAATGCGGACCACAGATTCAGGCCCAGCATTTTCTCCAACATGGGGTCGCCGGTCTCCGCCACCGGCATGCCTCCAGCGAATCCGCCCATTACGTGCGCCAGAATGTCGATCCGGCCGAATCGGTCCACTACTTCGCCCGCAACGCGCCGCGCCGATTCACCGCTTGACAGGTCGGCCTCGATCGCCACAAACGCCGGATGCGGAAAATCAGACTGCCGGATGGTGCGGGAAACCCCGGCCACGGCCGCACCCGCCTTGAGAAAGCTCTCGGTCACCCAGGTTCCCAGACCGCCCCTGGCCCCCGTGACCAGCGCTACTTTGCCTTCCAGTTCGCTCATGGACACTCAGCGTACAAGGCCGGACCCGCCTCGCGCAAAGTCCGCCCGGCATCAGGGTGGCAAAAATCATGCAGGTGAGTCCACAATGGAAGTATGTTGATCCGGAGAGGGGCTGAGATACCTGAATCTCTCGTCACGCCCAAGAGCGTGTACGTGAACCGGCGGAAGTTTCTTGCGGCAGGTGCGGCGCTGATCGGCGCCGGCGCACCGCCGCTCAGCGGCGCCACCCGGTTGGGCCCGTTGGTGAAGAGTCCATTCAGCACCGACGAGAAGCCGACACCCTACCGCGACGTAACCACCTACAACAATTTCTACGAGTTCGGCACCCAGAAGAACCAACCCGCCGAACTGGCCAAGAACTTCAAGACCATACCCTGGACCATTTCCGTCGAGGGCGCAGTGGCCAAACCCAGAGTTTACGACCTGGACGCTGTGCTGAAGATGGCTCCCCTGGAGGAGCGAATCTACCGGCACCGTTGCGTGGAAGGCTGGTCCATTGTCGTCCCGTGGATTGGCTTCCCGCTCAACGCCCTGATCAAGCAGGTCGAGCCCACGTCGAAGGCCAAGTTCGTAGCTTTCCAAACCCTGTACGATCCCAAGCAGATGCCGGCCGGCAAGTGGGCGGGGATTCCGCTGCCCTATGTGGAGGGTCTGAGGATGGACGAGGCCATGCATCCGCTCGCCCTGCTGTCGGTGGGCATGTACGGAGAGATCCTGCCCAACCAGAACGGGGCGCCCGTCCGCCTGGTGATTCCGTGGAAGTACGGCTTCAAGAGCATCAAGTCGATCGTCAGAATCAAGTTCGTTGAGAAACAGCCGCCGAGCACCTGGAACCTCCAGAATTCGCGGGAATACGGCTTCTATTCCAACGTGAATCCGGCTGTGGACCATCCCCGCTGGAGTCAGGCCACGGAGCGCCGCCTGGGCGAGTTTTTCAAGCGCAAGACGCTGCTGTTCAATGGCTACGGCGACCAGGTGGCCGGCTTGTACGCCGGCATGGACTTGAAGAAATACTATTGACATGCGACGGCTGAAGCCGCTGGTCTTTCTCCTCTGCCTGGCGCCGCTTCTCTGGCTCCTCTGGAAGGGGTGGCGCCAGGACCTGGGCGCCAATCCGATCGAGTTCATCACCCACGCCACCGGCGACTGGACGCTGCGCTTTCTGGTGATCACGCTCAGCATCACTCCCTTGCGGAAGCTGTCCGGCATCGGGCAGTTTATCGTCTTCCGGCGCATGCTCGGCCTGTTCGCGTTTTTTTACGGCTGCCTGCACTTCACCACCTACATCTGGCTCGACAAGTTTTTCGATTTCCCGGAGATGCTGAAGGATGTGGGCAAGCGCCCCTTCATCACCGCCGGTTTCACCGGATTTGCGCTGATGATCCCGCTCGCCATCACCTCGACGGCGGGCTGGATCCGCCGCCTGGGCGGCAAGCGCTGGCAACTTCTGCACCGCCTGGTCTACATCAGCGCCCTTGCGGGCGTGGTGCACTACTACTGGCTGGTGAAATCCGATGTGCGCCTTCCCCTGCTGTATGGAGCCATGGTTTTGCTGCTGCTGTCGTATCGCCTCGCCGTGACAGTGCGGCGCACCCGTCGCCTGCCCGCCTCCGCCCGGCTATCATAAAGGTTCGTCTCATGCCCGAATTGACGACCCTCCCGACGGCCGCGCTCCTGGCAGTCGCCCAGCAGGCCAATGTCCCTCTGAAGGGCCTCGTGGCCACCATCGAGTTGCTCGACGGTGGGGCCACCGTGCCTTTCATCGCGCGCTACCGCAAGGAAGTCACCGGCAACCTCGACGAAGTGCAGATCCGCTCCATCCAGGAGAAGCTCGAATACTTTCGCGAGCTCGAAGACCGCCGCCAGACGGTGCTCCAGTCCATCGATCAACAGGGCAAGCTCACCGCGGAACTGCGCGCCCGGATCGAGACCGTTCTGGAGAAAAACGAACTCGAAGACCTGTACCTGCCTTTCAAGCCCAAGCGCCGCACCAAGGCTTCCATTGCGCGCGAGAAGGGCCTGGAGCCTCTGGCCCAGTACCTGTGGAACCAGATACCGGGCGAGTTGCCGCTTGAAGCCCTGGCCGCTACTTTCCTCAGCGAGGAGAAGGGCGTCTCCTCCTCAGCCGAGGCGTTGGAAGGCGCGCGCCACATCGTCGCCGAGCAGGTCAGCGAGGATCCGGAAATCCGCAGGGCCATCCGCGCTCTGATGATGACCGAGGGCGTCGTGGCCAGCCGGGCTATCGAAGGCGTCGACGATCCGGAAGGCAAATACAAGATGTACGCCGGCTTCAAGGAGCCGGCATCGAAGATCCCCTCCCATCGCATGCTGGCCATCCGGCGCGGCGCCAAGGAAGGCTTTCTTACCTTCGAAATCGAACTCGATCGCGACCGGGCTCTGAAGTGGATTCGCGCCCACGTCGTGCGGGCCGGCGGCGACTGGGTTCCCCACCTGGAACAGGCCATTGAAGACTCTTACGACCGCCTGCTGAACCCGTCGATCCAGACCGAAGTGCGCCTGGAACTCAAGCAGCGCTCCGACGAGGAAGCCATCAAGGTCTTCCGCGAAAACCTGGAAAACCTGCTGCTCGCTCCGCCGGCGGGCATGCTGACCGTGCTGGCCATCGATCCGGGCATCCGGACCGGCTGCAAGATCGCGGTTGTGGACGACACCGGCAAGTTCCTCGACCACGCCGTCATCTACCCGCTGGAGCCGCGCAACGACCTGGCCGGCGCAGTGCGCACCCTGGCCACGCTGATTGGGCGCCACGGCGTGCGCGCCATCGCCATCGGCAACGGCACCGGTTCGCGCGAGACCGACGGCTTCGTGCGCGACTTTCTGCGCCAGGCGAAGCTCGACGGCGTTTTCAGCGTCGTGGTCAGCGAATCGGGCGCCTCCGTCTATTCGGCTTCCGATATGGCGCGCCAGGAGTTCCCGGATCTGGACCTCACCGTTCGCGGCGCCATCTCCATCGCGCGAAGGCTTCAGGATCCCCTGGCCGAACTGGTCAAGATCGACCCGAAGTCCATCGGCGTGGGGCAATACCAGCACGACGTCGACCAGCGCAAGCTGAAGCAAAGCCTGGAAGCCACCGTGGAGTCCTGCGTCAACCGCGTGGGCGTCGACCTGAACACCGCCTCCTGGGCGCTGCTCCGCTACGTGGCCGGCATCAACGAGCGCACGGCGCAGAAGATCGTCGAATTCCGCAATGAAAACGGCCGCTTCCGCTCACGGCTCCAGTTGATGGCCGTACCGGGCTTCGGCCCCAAGACCTTCGAACAGGCGGCGGGATTTCTGCGCATCCGCGGCGGAGACAATCCGCTGGACATGACCGCAGTCCACCCCGAATCCTATCCGGTGGTCGAGAGGATCGCGCAGTCGCTCGGCATTAGCGTGCCGGAACTGATCGCCAGCCCGCAGCTCATCGAGAAAGTCAGACTCGAAGAGTTTCAGACCGAAACCGTGGGCCTGTACACGCTGGGAGACATCCGCGAAGAGCTGCGCAAGCCTGGCCGCGATCCCCGCGAAAAGTTTGTAGCGCCCCAGTGGCGCGAAGACGTCAAAGAGTTGAGCGACCTCTCGCCCGGTATGGTCCTCGAAGGCACGGTCACCAACGTGACCAAGTTCGGCGCGTTCGTCGATATCGGCGTGCATCACGATGGCCTGGTGCATGTGAGCGAGATCTCCCACCGGTTCATCAAGGAACCTTCCGAAGCGGTGAAAGCCGGCCAGATCGTAAAAGTGCAGGTAATCTCAGCCGACCCCCGGACCAGGCGCATCGCGCTCTCCATGAAGGCGCTCGAGCCGGCCGCGCGAAAGCCCGATTCGAGACCCGGACGGGAGGCGAAAAAACCGTCGCTCGAAGACCAGTTGAACGCGCTGGCCGACCGGTTTCGCGTGCGGTAGCGGCCCTCTTCAGTCCACCAGCGCGACGGCGCGGATCGGCGAGCCGTCGCGGCCGGCCAGATTGAGCGGGAAACCGATGAACAGAAACTCGGCCGGCAACTGCTCCAGGTTGGCCAGGCCTTCGACAATCACGATCTCGGCGCCCTTTCCCAACAGAATGTGATGGCATTCCAGCCACTGGCTGCTGGGGGTCGGGGTGTCCATGCCCAGGAGGCTGATCTGCCGCCCGGCAATCCACCGCGCGGCTTCCAGGGTCAGGTCCGGATAGTCGGAGAAGAACTCGCGGCGGCCAAACATGCGCTGCCAGCCGGTGCGGTAGATCACCCGGGCGCCGGGCTGGAATGCGTCGTGGTGGGGCCTGAGCATGTCCACAGTGATGGGAGTTCTGGCCTCCAGGCAGCCCAGGTCCGCCAGCCTCGCCGGCCCGTAGAAACGCTCGAGCGGCAACTCGTCCAGGGTCTTGCCGTCATCGAAGAAATGGTAGGGAGCATCCAGGTGGGTCCCCTGGTGCGTGGACATACTGATCTCGGCCAGGTTATAGCCGGTCGAAGCGGTCGTGTGAAACGGGGTGACGCGGATGGGCGGGTCCAACGGAAAGTTGGGCTGCCCATCCGCGAGCGGATGCGAGAGATCGATCAAGCGCGCCATTCTTCCGAATGTACCGCGGCGAAGGCGCCGCCGCGTTTAGAACATCAGGCGGATGCCGAACTGGATGTTGCGGTTTCCGCCGCCCTCGGTGATCTGCCCGAACAGCGCGTTGCTCACATCCGTCGACGCGCCGCGGACATCGAATTGGGGCGTATTGAAGATGTTATAGAACTCGGCGCGGAACTGAACGTTGTACCGCTCCTTGATCGGGTTGTTCTTGAAGAACGACCAGTTCCAGGCATAGCGCCAGGGCGTGCGCAGGTCGGGCTGGCTCAAGCTGTCGGTCGGAACCGTAAACGGCGCCGCCGCCTTGAACGCGCTGGTGTCAAACCATTTCAGCTTGGTCGGGTTGTCGATCACCCCGCTCTTGAAGCGGTCGGCGCGGCCGTTGGTATACGAGAACTCCAGCAGGCCCGTGTTATCCGGGGCGCTGATCAGGATGGGGCGGCCCGCCTGGATGACGGTGATCCCGGAGAACTGCCAGTTGCCCAGCACGCGGGCCGGGATTCCTTTCGAAAAATGGGCCTTGCCGAACCCCGCCGGGAGATCCCACATGTGGCTGAAGACCAGGCGATGAGGAGTGTCGTTGGCATCGAGCCCGCGGTTGTACTTCGGGTTGTAGAGCGCGTTGGAAGGCCCGATCACCCAGGAGTTCGATTCGGCCGTCGAGGCAATCAGCTTCGACAGCGTATAGGCGGCCGACAACGTGAATCCATGGCTATAAGACTTCTCCAGCCGGGCGGTCATGCTCTGGTAGCTGGCGTCACCGTACGGCCGCCGGACCGCCAGAATCTGCTGGTATTGCGGGAACGGCCGCAACAACTGCTTGCGGACTACCGTCGGGAATGCGGCGATGCCGCCCTGGAATTTGCCATAGAACGGGTTGGGCACCACGTCATTCAGTTTCGAGCCCCACTGCGAGAGCAGCAGGGGATCGTTGGCGTTCTCCATGCGGTTCCAGAACAGGTGAGTCGTCTTGGTGCCGACATAAGCCACCTCGGCGAGCGTGTTGGCGTTGATCTGGCGCTGGATCGAGAGCGTCCAGTTCGACAGGTAGGCGAGCGGCGAATCCCGGAAAGCCACCCGGATATTCTGCCCCACAAACGTGGTGACGCCCTTCTGCGGGAATACAAAGCCGGCCGCGAACGGGTTCGACCAGGAGCCGCCCACCGGAGGCGTAAACGGAATCGGATTGGGTGGCCCAAGCGACATCGCGTTGGTGGTGAACAAACCGGTGCCGAAGTCCGTGGCGGCGGCATTCAAGCCGTTGTTGGCGGCGTTGAAGATGCCCGCGCCCACGCGAACCACCGTTTTCGAGTTGAGCTGGTAGGCGATACCGACACGCGGGCCCGGGGTCCGGTAGTTCGGATCGCTGTGGTAACCGCCCGGGGGAACCCATTTGTAGATCCCTTTGAGCCCGGTCTGCGGCTCGATCGCGTTGGGATCAAAATACCCGATGGCGCCGTTCTTCTCGCCGTAAGGCGACGTGTACTCGTAGCGAAAACCAAGATTCAGGGTCAACTTCCCGGTGATGCGCCAGTCGTCCTGCACATACACGGAGTTGTACCGCTGGAACAGCGACATGTAGGGCGTTGTCTCCATGCTGCCCGAGATGGGAACACCCAGCAGAAAGCTGGCAAATCCGTGGCCGGAGTTAATGGCGGTAACGGATGGATCCGGGCCTTGCGTGTAAGTGCGGTCAAAGACAAACTGGCCGCCGGAATTCCGCGAGAGAAACGAAGCCATCTTCATGCGCTGGAGGTCAACGCCCGCCTTGAAGTTGTGGCGCCCGCGGACCCAGGTGATGTGGTACATGGCGTGCCAGGTGTCCTGGGGGTTCATGCTCTTGCTGTTTCCCGCGCTCTGCCCTACACCGAGGATCCCGACCTCTTGGGCGCCAAAGGTGGCGACCGCAAGCCCGGTGCCGGTGGCGTACTGCTGAATATTGATCTCGGGGAACTGCTTGTAGGTAACCGCGTTGGCTACGCTGGCCGGGAAACCCATGCTGGCCAGGTCGAAGCCTTCGCTCAAAGGAACCGTGATGCTCTGCAACCTTGTGTAGGCGATGCGAAACTCACCCAGAAAGTTGGGACTGAAGGTAGAGGTGAGACTGATGCCGGCATTGCGGGTCGGGCTGGAACTCACCGCGCTTCCCGGGAACGCGATATCGATAATTCCCTTCAGGTAGCTCTCGTTTTCCGATCCGCCGAAGCGGCCGAAAATGCGGTGCTTCTCACTGATCACGTGGTCGACCCGCGAAAACCAGATGTTGTTGTTGCTGACATTCTTGCCGGACCGGAAGTAATTGTTCACCTGGCCGAAAGTCTCTCCGGCGCGATTCGGGTCGGGCCAGTATTTCAGGAAGTTTCTCGAGATCGGATGCAGGCGGTCGGATGGGATCACGTTACCGGGAAACGGCTCCCGGATGTACTTCCCCGGAACGTTCGGGTTGGCCTTCGTGGTCAGGTAGTCGTAGACCACCACCTGGTTGCCGTTGCGGTCGCGGGCGTTGCGGAAGTCTCCGGTCTTCCACTCCGGCAAAGGCACCGTACTGAGGAACGACTGAGGGCTTCCCTGGCGGACACCCTCGTAGTTGAGGTAGAAAAAGGTTCGGTCGCGGATGATCCGTCCGCCGCCCGCTGCGCCGAACTGGTTGAATTGGAAGGGCTGTCTGGCGACGCGGTTGCGGTTGTTCGACCACGAATTGGCGTTGAGCTTCTGGCTGCGGAGGAATTCGTAAATCACTCCGTGGTACTCGTTGGTGCCCGACTTGGAGGCGACGTTGATAACGCCCCCGCCGGCGCGCCCGAACTCGGCCGAATAGCTCGCTGTCTCCACCTTGAATTCGGCTACCGACTCGATGGGGAAGGAGTACGACTGGCCGCCGGAGGTAAAGCCGCGGCTGTCACCACCGTCCATCAAGATGGCGTTTTGCATGGCCAGACCGCCCGAAATCCGGGCGTTTCCAGCCGATCCAACCGCGTCGCCACCCACGCCCACTTGCCCGCGGGTCGGAATCACTCCGGGCACCAGCGACGCCAACTGCCGCGGGTCGCGGCCGAGCAGCGGCAACTCCACCACCCGCCGCGTCTCCACCGTCTTCCCTAAACCGGAGGTCTGGGCTTCCAGTTGCACAGCGGTCGCGGTGACCTCGACGGCCTCGGTCACCTGGCCCACCTCCAGCCGCACATCGACGGTCGCGGTCAGGCCGACAGACAGCGGGATGCTGGAAACCTTGAACGAGCGGAACCCCTTCTTTTCCGCGGTCAATTCGTATGCGCCCGGCGGCAACGCGGGCACGACATAGAAGCCGGTCGAGTTCGACTCGGTCCGGCTGACGACATTGGTGCGTTCATTGCGGACCGTGATACTCACCTGCGGAACCACGGCGCCGGTGGAATCCGTCACCGTCCCGCTGATGGTAGCGCGCTCCCCTTGCGCGAACAGCAATCCCGTTGCAAGCAACAGGCCGAATGCTGGCAGTCCTAGTCTGGTCATTAGTTAACTTACCCCCCTGGCTGGATGTGTTCACCGGATAACCCATCAGGACCCTCCTGATGGGCTTGAGATAATCACACTCCGAAGCGCTTGTCAATTCTCAATTGGTGAACGGGTGAAATGGGTGACAAACTGAGCCACCGGGCGGATCCCCGCGGCGACAGGCAGACCCCTCCCTCTGTACCAAATCGCCCGGTACTATACCGGTGCCGAACAAAGAGTACTAGCGTTCGACACCCACTCTCCTGCTATACTATTCCGGAACCCGCGTGAGGAGGTTTTCAACGGATGCGAATGCGAATCATTGCCGCCCTTTGTTTGAGCCCTATGTTCCTGTTTGCACAGACTCAGGAACCCGACCTGACGGCCCGCGAAGCCGCCGTCGCTCATTGGAGGGCAAACGCCGCGAAGTACGGAATCCGGGACGTCGCCCAGGAGCTGAGGGAACGCTCCGGACGGCGCGACGAACTCGGGATCAATCACATCAGGTACGATCAGTACTACCAGGGTGTAAAGGTATTTGAAGGAGAGGCGATCGCGCACATTGCGGCGAACGGCGAAGTCACCGTCACCAATGCTTTGCGGCCGAACCTCAACCTGAGCGTCGTGCCCGCCGTCCGGCCTGCCGAGGCCGTGGCGACCGTCGTCCGCCAGTTGGGAATTCAGGGACAGCACCAGCGCCAGGTGGCGCTCGAAATCCTGCCCCAGGGCGCCCGCAGCGCCCGGGACCTGCTGGTCTGGCACGTCAAGCTGTTCGTGGAGAACGACGTCGACAAGACCGGGCAGTGGGATGCCTTTGTGGACGCGCGGAACGGCGCGGTGGTCTGGATGTTCGACTCGCTGGAAACCTCCGCTTCGGTCGGGACCGGGAAGACGATGTACTCGGGCGACGTCTCCGTCGGCACAGATTACACCAGTTCGACGTACTACCTGCGCGACCTGACCCGCTCCGGCAACTACACCACCGACATGAATAACCGGCAGATCGGCTCGGGGACGACCTTTACCAGGTCCAACAACATCTTCGGGAACAACAAGCTGGACAACAGCGACCGCGCCACCGCCGGAGCTGACGCCCACTTCGGGATGATGATGACCTGGGATTACTTCAAGAACGTGCACGGCCGGAACGGGATCGACGGCGCCGGAAAGATGACGTACTCCCGGGTGCACTACGCCCGCAATTACGAGAATGCTTTCTGGAGCGATTCCTGCTTCTGCATGACCTACGGCGACGGCGCCACCACCTTTTATCCGCTGGTGTCCCTGGACGTGGCCGGCCATGAGATGGCTCACGGTGTGATGAGCCGGGAAGCGGCTCTCACCTACTCAGGTGAGTCCGGAGGGCTGAACGAATCCAGTTCGGACATCTTCGGGACAATGGTGGAGTACTATGCTTCGGCTTTCCAGACGCCCGATGTCCCGGACTTCTGGATTGGCGAGCGCATCTACCGCTCGAACTGGTCGAACGGCACATTCACCCAGTTGAAGGCCCTCCGATACATGGACGACCCGCACAAGGACGGCGTCAGCCCGGCCTGCTGGTCCTCGAACCTTGGCTCGCTCGACGTGCACTATTCCTCCGGGCCGAACAACCACATGTTCTACCTGCTCTCGCAGGGGGGAACGAGCAAGTGTAACGGCAACGTGGTAAACGGCATCGGGATAGAGGACGCCAGAAAGATCTGGTACAAGGCCATCGCGGACTACATGGTTTCTTCAACCAACTACGCCGGCGCGCGGCAGGCCTGCCTGAACGCGGCGGCGGCGTTGTTCGGGGCGGACTCGACGCAGTACAAGGGGGTCAACGCCGCCTATGCGGCGATTAACGTGAACTAGCCCCCTGTTCGAGAGCGGGGCGTCATATAATGCCGGATTCAGGAGGCATTATGCCCGACGCTCCGCTTTCCCTCACCCGCCGCCAGTTTGGTTTCTCGTTTGGCGCCGCAGCCCTCGCCGCCGGCCAGGAACCCGGAGGCATGCCGTGGGCCGAACCCGCCCAGGTGCGCAAAGTCTATCTCGCGACCACGCAGATTACCTGGCCCCGTCCCGATCTCGACCTCAACCAGGAGCGCGCCGGGATTGAGGCCAGGCTTGCCGAGATCGAGCGGCGTCACTCCGAGCGAGTCCGTTTCACCGGCGGCGAGATCCTGCGCGTGGGCGACAACGTCCCGGCCTGGGCCGCGCGGATGGGTGACGCCGACGCGGTGCTGGTCATCGATCTGACATCGGGCCTCTCCCCGCTGATGGCCGAACTGCGCAAGGTGGAGACTCCCATGCTCTTGTTCGCGCGCCCCTATTCGGGCTGGGCCTACACCGACTTCGCGCAATGGCGCGCCGCGGGCAAGCGCGCCGACCTGACGTCATCGAGTGATTTTGGCGACCTGGATGCCTGGATGCCGCTCTTCCACGCCATTCACCACCTGCGCAAGAGCAAGGTGCTTATCGTGTCGCAAGGCCAGAGCGCCCGAAGCCAGGCCGAAGCGTTCACGCGGCAATTCGGCGCCGAAATCGGCTTCCTGCCTTATGCGGAATTGAAAGCCGCCTTCGATGCCGCCGACGCGCGCAAGGCCCGGCAGGAGGCCGAGGCGCTCACCCGCGGCGCGCTGCGGGTGGTGGAGCCGTCGGCCAGGGAGATCAACGATTCGGTTCGTTTCTACCTGGCTGTCAAGGACGTGCTGCGGCGCGAGAAAGCCAACGCCATGACCATCGACTGTCTGGGGGGCTTCAAGCGCGGCGACCTGCCCGCCTACCCTTGCGTGGCGTGGTCGAAGTTGAACGACGAAGGCCTGTACGGCGTCTGCGAAGCCGATCTGCCTTCCACGATGACCCAGATCCTGGTGACCGCAATCTCCGGCAAGCCCGGCTTCGTCTCCGACCCGGTTTTCGACGTGAGCAGGAATGAGATCATCCACGCCCACTGCGTTTCGGCCACCTGCATGGAAGGCATCCGCGGCGCGGCGTCGCCCTACATCCTGCGCTCCCACATGGAGGACAACAAGGGCGTCTCCGTCCAGGTGCTGGTTCCCGGTTCGGGCAGAGTCACGGTGGCCAAGTTCGCCAGCCCGCAGAAGATGCTGCTATCCACAGGCGAGGTGTGCGGCAACGTGGACGACGCCCGGGGCTGCCGCACCAAGTTTCGCACCCGGGTCGCCGGCGCCCGCAAGATGCTCGAAAACTTCTCGGGCGGCTTGCACCGTGTGGTGTTCTGGGGCGACCACACGGAGCAAATCACGCGGCTCGGCCGTTTGTTGGGCTATCAGACCGTCGCCGAGATGTGATCTAATCCAGTACGGCCTGGATGGTCGCCCCCTGCTTCGGAAGGGCGGCTTTCAGGCGCCTGACCTTGCCCGCTGCCTGCACTTCAATGTCGTATTCGCCGAGGAACCCGCGCACGGACCAGGCGCCATCCTTGCCCGTTTTTCCGGAGGCCGTGGTCCACCACTGGTGGAAAACCAGGTCGCGATAGGCCCTGGCGTTGGGCTTCTCCGACCAGTCCTTACGGTACATGGCGCACTTCGGTTTCCAGTGGCTGCCCTCCCAGAACCCCCACATCAGGAAGCCGTGGGCGGCCGGGTGGCTGAACAACGCCGTCAGGATATCGCGCGTATACTCAGCCTGGGTTTCCTCGTCGTTGGTATCGACGTCGAACTCGGTGATCTGAAGCGGCTTGCCGAGCTTCGCAAAACGGTCCAAACGCTCCAGGACCTGTTCGGGAGGGGTCAGGCGCGCGGGGAAATGGCCTTGCAGGCCGATGCCCTCGATCGGTGCGCCCTGAGCGATGAGGTATTCCAGGGTTGCGTAGTAGTGGTCCTGATGTCTGGTATCGTTGTTGGCCAGGATATCGTAATCGTTGAGGTACAACATCGCGCCGGGATCGGCATCGCGGGCGGCCTGAAACCACTCGACCATGGCCTGTTTGCCGAGGATATCCATGAAGTCGTGGTTCGAGTACGGCTCATTGATGACGTCCCACTCGGCCAGCTTGCCGCGCATCTTCCCTGCCTCGTCGGCGATGTGATCGCGGATGAATTTGGCCAGCGAAGGCGGATCGTTCTTCACACGCTCGGCTTCGCGGACCGGGGTCCAGCGCCAGGACGGCCATACCAGGCAGTGGCCGCGCACCGTCAAGCCCGCCTGGTTGAGCCAGTCCACGGCCTCAATGGCCACCCGTTGCTGCGACGGATTGACCCACAAAGGCCACTTCAGATGGTTTTCAATCACGGCCTTGTTGAACAGCTCGACAATTTTCCGGCGGTACTCTTCACCGGCGGGCGAGACGGCCAGGGCGGCGTTCACAGCGGTTCCGAAGCCGAAAGCGTGCTTGCGCATTTTCACCGAGACGCCCGCTCCGCGCACCGGCTTGCCGCCAGCGTCTTTGACGATCACCACCAGCCCGGCTTTGCGGATCTGTTCGATCCGCTCGCCGGCTGCCTTGCGCCACGCGGCTCCGGGGTCGCTGCCGGCGTAGCGGAAGCGCGTGGCGGGAAGCTCGCTGATCTTCCTGGTTGAGCCGTAATTGATGAGTTCGATGGCGGCCAGGTCGAGAGTCTGAATCTGCTGGCCCGCGTAGAAGACCAGTTCGGCCTTGCCGGGCTCGTAGTCGTGACGGATGGCGAAGGGGATTTCGATCTTGCGCCAGCTCCAGCTTGCCTCGATGGGCATGTCGAGCGGTTTGGACCACGGCGTATCACCCGGTTCCAGGGCAACGCTGAAATTCGCGTCCCACCTGGCGACGCCCGCCCGGGTGGAGAACCGGACCAGCAGCACATCGCCGGCGTGAAGGGCCGCGGGTATGGGCGCGGCCACGCGCACGTCGGCGGCCTTGTACCCGCGCGCCAGAACCTCAATGCGAAGGAATTTCTCGAAGGCGTCGCCCTCCCCCCCGGTCACCGCCACGGTCACCCCGTGCGGCGCGCCGCGCAGTTTGAACTGGTCAAGCGCGTTGGGCCCCAGAACCGCGGTCCCCTGGGCGTAAGCGGCCGTCAGGGCGGCGAACAGCAAAAGAGCCCGCATCAGAGTGTCTCCCCGCGCCGCTTCTTCGGCACTCCCTTGGGATGACAGTCCACGCATTTGACGAAATGGATGTTGTGCTTGCTCTCCGCCGAACGGAAGGTGGTGTCCATCTTCTCCACGTCGAGCCCGCAATTGGAAAGGCGCGGATGGCAGTTGGCGCAGGAGGCGCGCGTCTTCTGCCCGTGCTTTTCGTGGCAGGCCAGGCAGCTCATGCCCTCGTGCACGCCAATGGGGGTGCGGTCGTCGCCCGAGTTGACCTGCATGGTGACTTCCGGCGCATGGCACTGGTAGCACAACGCCTGCCGCTGGTCCGGGCTGATCTTGACGCGGCGCGCGCCTTCGAATACGGCGGGCATGGGCAGGCGCGCGACCGCGATGTGGCGCACCCCGCGCCGGTCGAACAAACCCAGCGACGGGCGGTTGATCTCCTGCTCAGCCCCGGCCACGCGGCCCTCGACCCCCTTCTTCTGCAACGGCGCCCCTTCCCGGTGCATCTGGTGGCAAGCCAGACACGGGATGGCAGGCTGCGCGGCGATACCCGCCGGCTTCAGGGTCCACGGACCTTTCATGGACAGAGGCGCGACCAAACTGGCGATGCCGCCCTCGTAATGCATGCCGTGGCAGCGCAGGCAGTCGTCCATCAGCGGGCGCTTCGTGTTGTGTTCCTTGTCGAGGAAAATCCGCTGGTAGGTGGCGCTGTGCGGTCCGGACTGCCACTGCGCGAACTCCTGCCGGTGGCACTGGCGGCAGCGCTCGATCATGGCGGGGATATCGATATTCCGCAGCTTCACCTGCTCCGGCACCTCGCCGCGCATGTGGTTCACCAGGCGGTGCAGGTTGTTCAGATGGAACGATGCATCGAGCGTGGCCGGACCGCCGTGACACTGCTCGCAGGTGACCGAGCGGTGGCTGGCCGAGATCCAGAGATTGTACTGCGGGGTGATCTCGTGACAGCGGGTGCAGGACCTGCCTTTGGAAGAAGACGAATAATAGACGCTGGCGCCGGGCAGAACCAGCAGCAGTAACAGCACCACCAGCCCGGCCGTGGCCAGACGGGACCTGGGAAGAATACTCATGACCGGAACCTCGTACCTTTCCACTCCTTCACCAGGTGATCGGAAGCATAGTAGGCGATCGCCATAATGGTGAGCACCGGATTGAAGCCGCCATTGGTGACGTGCACGCTGCCGTCGATGACAAACACGTTGTCGGCATCGTGCACCCGGCAGTATTTGTTTACCACGGAAGTCTTCGGATCATTCCCCATGCGGCAGGTGCCGGCCTGGTGCTGCCCGCCGCTCAGACCCGGACCGGGGACGACGGTCCAGGTCTCAATCGCGCCGGCTTCTTTCAGCCACGCCTCGGCCTTCTTCACCGTGAAGGCGGCGATTTCGAGTGTGTGGGGGTGCTTGCGGCCCGACATGCGCGCCACGGGAATGCCCCAATAGTCTTTGACCTTCGGGTCAACCTGGATACGGGAATCGAACACCGGCATCTCCTGCACCGGACCCATTACGGCCATGCTGCGCCTGTACCACTTGCGCATGAAGTCCTTGTGGGCCTTGCCCCAGCGGCCGATCCTGGGAGGGACGTAGTTGACGAACTGGTAAGGCAGACGGATGAATTCATTGGCCAGCATGCCGCCGCCGGCCAGGCCCGGGTTGCCGTGGTTGAAGTCGCAGATGGCCACTCCGGCGCCGGGCCCCACGTCGTCGTACGTCTCGACGTCGAACAGGCCCACGGCGCGCGGGTAGGTATGTCCCTGCAAGTTGCGCCCGACCCAGTCGTAACGGTTGCCGATCCCGTTGGGGAAAAGCTTGCTCCGGGAGTTGAGCAGCAGACGGGCCGACTCGATGGCGGCGCAGGAGACCACAACAATGTCCGCGGGCTGTTCGCGGAGGCGGTCCCCGGCGTCGAAATAGGCAACGCCGGTCGCCCGCCCGCGGGCGTCGGTCAGGATCTCCTTCGCCATGCACTCGGTCCGCAACTCGCAGTTGCCGGTGGACAGCGCCGTGGGAATCACCGTGTTCTGGGTGCCGCACTTGGCGTCCACCTCGCAGACAAAGCCCACGCACCAGCGGCAGCGCATGCAGCCGGGGCGGCCGTTGTAGGGCACGCTGTTGCGCAGCATGGGGATGTCGAAAGGATGATAGCCCAGGCGCTTCGCGGCGGGCTGGAGCAATTGCTGCTCGCGGTTCGGCGGCAGCGGCGGCATGGGCAGCGGCTTGCGGCGCGGAGCTTTATAAATGTTGGCCGTATCGTCGCCCGACACGCCGATCTCCCATTCGGCCTTTTCGTAGTAGGGTTCGAGATCCTGGTAGGAGATGGGCCAGTCTTCCAGGGTGCTCCCGGCGACCGCCCCGTAGGTCGAGCGCATGCGGAAGTCCTTCTCCATGTACCGCCAGGCTTGCGCGCCGTAGCTCTGGGTGCCGCCGCCCACGCAGGCGGCGTTGTTGTTGTAGCCGGGTTCGCTGGCCAGCAGGATGCGCTCGCGCCCGTTTTCATCCACGAGCACGCGCGGGTTGCGCGCGTCGTCCGGCCCGAAGCCGTTGCCGAGCACCGTGGTGCGCTGGTTGCGCAGGTCGTCCTTGCGGCAGTCCGCGGCGGAGTACCATTTCCCGCGCTCGAGCAGCACGACGCTCAAACCCGCCTGGGCGAGCTCTTTGGCGACGATGCCGCCGCCGGCCCCGGAGCCGATAATGACCGCGTTCACTTTGGGAAGAGCCATAAGAAATCTCCAGGACTAAGCACTCTGCGGTTTCGTGAAATCGTAGTGGCGGCGTCCACGGACCGGGAGCGGAGGTACGCCGAGCATGCGCCAGCTCACCCAATCGCGGTTGCCCCCGTGACGCGGATCGCCGTAAAAGCCCTGCATGGTATGGGCAAGCACCATGTCAAAGAAGGCGCGTTCCTGTTTCTCGACTTCGGCCAGAGCGGCGGCCTGCCGCTCCTGGGTGAGTTCCCCGAAGGGCTTGCCGAACCGGGCGGAGCTGATTTCGTCCACGCGGGCGATGCCGCTGCGGTAGGCATCCTGAAAGCGCCGGTAGTGACTGACAAGCTGGCGGTCGATGAAATTGACGACGCCGGCTTCGCGCGCCCCGCCATCCTGGTCGGCGGGAATGAACTGCTGGCAGATGGCCTCCAGAGTGAAGGCCTCCCGGGCGGTAAGGAAACGCCAGGGGGAACGGGAGCTGCCGCATCCGGCCGCGACGCCCGCAGCCGTCGCCACGCTCGCGCCCAGAAACTTGCGGCGCCTGACTCCGCGGCGGCCCGGCGCCCCGCGCGAGATCTGGTTCACTGACATATTTAGGACTATATCATCGTGTTCTCGGAACCGGGAAGAAGCGATCGGCAAGTCGGTCCGACCGCCAGGGTCAGAAGAGTTATCATGGACCTGGATGGGATCGCGTGTGCTCCATATCAGCGAGGCCGATCTGGTCAGGGATGTCCGGACCATCCTGCAAAGGGTGCGGACTGGCACTGAGGTCGTCGTCGAGCGAGACGACCAGGTGGTCGCTGTAATCCGCGGCGCCGAGCCCGTCCGGCGGAAGATCTCCGAGTGCGTCGCCATGCTGCGGGCTGACTCGACGGCGACCATCGACTCCGACTTTGCCAAGGATGTAGACGCCGCCATTGCGGCTCATCGGGAAGCTCTGGAGCCGCCTCAGTGGGATTGAGCGATTTCCTGGTCGCCGCTACGGCGGGCAATGTCTTCCCCGCACGCCCCGATCCTGGCGGGACCGAAGTACCGGGAACTGTATTCCGCCTA
>Ga0272446_1001032_pt1 | contig 41756 bp, 32 predicted proteins | sample YNPCB0061_FD_194587 | JGI IMG/M metagenome (GOLD analysis project Ga0272446, IMG submission 194587) | Hot spring microbial mat communities from Yellowstone National Park, WY, United States - YNP-CB-006-1 | ecosystem: Environmental > Aquatic > Thermal springs > Hot (42-90C) > Sediment | place...
ATGTAGCATCGTGCGCATCGGGTCCTCCGTGGTTCTCGCTTGTACAAGAGATGGGTTTCACGGACGGCCCGGTCTGTTCATCCGTTCCGAAAAAAACCGGCCGAACAGGCGCCTGGGACAGACACTAACTCTCCGAACCTCAATCTCATCGAGCGATTGTGGAAGTTTACCAAGAACAAGGTGCTGTATTCAAGGTACTACGCCACCTTTGGAGAGTTCCAAGACGCAATCAGATCGTTCCTGGATAACGCCCATCAGACGCACCGCGAGGAACTCGACTCCTTGCTTACGCTGAGGGTCCAGACGTTCGCCGGCTGCGCTTGACGTTTGTGACCAGTCCAAACACAGTCCGACCGCTGGCGCCACACAAGGCGCCGTGGATCGCGGCTTGTCACGGGACCGCATGAGACCGCCACGGTCCGTTCGGGACTCCGAAGACACTCCTCCATTCCGGCTCATTCACCACGGCCCGTCTCCCTGGGGGTGTCGGTCCCCGCACTTCGTGCCCGTGCGCGGTATAACTGCGGCCGACGAGCACGGCGAGGACGCGACGTTGCCCGAAGCGAGCATGGTGGCATCCTTGCTGCCGTGATGGGCGCCTATGCCCGCCTCCGTCCGGGCGCCGTTAGCCGACCGGTCCTTGCCGTCGCGCCAAGCCCGATACGCAGCAGTCAGCACCCACGAATTCCCCAGAGGAGCCCAAGGTATAGTTCCGCACACACACGCGGGTCGAAGACATGCAGGTCGACCGGTCGACGGAACGCTCTCGCGCAACTCAGCCACTGGTACGCCTCGATGCCGCCAGCAACAGGCGCGTCCGATCTCACGTCAGGCTCATCGATGCGCCTCGCCGTCGCAGCCCTCGCCGTTGTCGACCAGTCTAAGTGCGTTGGGGACGCAGCCTCGACAACCCGACCCGGCCCGAGATGTTGCCACGTAGCGCTCTGCACGCCGAGCGGCTGTCCAGCCGCTTAGTCGTTCCCTGGTGACTATTTGGTACGCTTGACCTGGCACTTGGGGCTTCAGCCTCGCTCCAGTTACCTTGCTGTCTTCGCCACCGGCGTTCTGACCGTGCTTCCGCCGCTGCGGCTTCGGTTTTACAAGCCGTCGGGCGGTGCCGTCGTGTAACGAAGCCCTCGCTTGCGTCGTAGTCCGCGGTCGAACTCCCTTCGCGGGGGCCAAGCCAGGTATTGCTCAGCGATGGCTGGGTTTGGACCGACAGCAACTGACTGGAGCGTCGAACCCGCGTCATTGTCGTGGGAGGGGAGGGAAGACCCGGCTTCTGGTTGGCCGTGACGTGGGGTGGGGCGCAACCGGTGATTCGTCACGCACAACCGCTGGCTCGCCCGCTGTTGCGGCTGGCCGAATTGGCATTAGGCACGGCTCGTGGGGATCGGCAGGAACGGCCGCGCTGATACTTCTCACTGGGGGTAGGCAATACCACAGGCGCCCTGTCGTCTGTTCCCGTCGCGCAACTCCCCCCACCGTCACGCCCCCTTGTTCCAGGCCTCGCGCCACGCCTGAAACATCAGCACGCTCCACAAGTGGTACTGCAGGTTCGCGCGCCCACTCAAGTGTGTCTCCCATGCGGCGCGGATGGGCGCAACCTCGAAAAACCCGTCTTGTCGCAACCGCGATGGGTCGAGCAGTGCCTCGGCCCAATCTCGCAGCGGCCCACGCAGCCAGGCGTCGATCGGGATACCAAAGCCGCATTTCGGGCGTTCCACGAGGTCGGCAGGAACGTAGCGGTGCAGCACCTGGCGCAGCGCCCACTTCGTCACGCCGCCGCGCAGCTTGCGGTCCAGGGGCAGCCGCCACGAGAGCTCGAACACATCCGGATCGAGCATCGGTACGCGGGATTCCAGGCTCACACCCATGCTGGCGCGGTCCACCTTCACCAGGATATCGTCGGGAAGATAAGTGAGTGTGTCGGCTAGCATCGTAGCTTCACTTAGCCCGAGCGTACGGTCCCACGCCCACGACGGCGCACGCTGCCGGGAAGGCAGGCGCAATAGCGACGCGGGATCGGGCCAGAAGCCGCTGATCCGGTCGTAAAGCTGAAGCGGAGATCTTGCATCCAGGGCGCGGGCCAGCTTGTGGAGCTTCTCGCCAGGACCGCGCATGAGCGCGCGCTGGCCGAGAACGCGACCCGCTTGCTCGAAGATGCCGTCCCACTGCCCCGGAGAGGCTACCGTGAGGGCCGCCGCCGCGCCGCGCCGGATCCAAGACGGGATTCGGCTTGCACGCCTCCAGACTCGTGGTAGCCATGCGTGGCGATTGTAGCCTCCAAACAGCTCGTCTCCACCGTCGCCGGAAAGCGTCACGGTCACATGCCGGCGCGCGAGCTGGCTCACGAGAAACGTGGGAATCTGCGATGCGTCGGCAAAGGGCTCATCGTAGAGTGCCGGCAGGCGGGGAATGACGGCGAGAGCGTCCGCCGGCTGCAGGATGAGCTCGGTGTGCTGCGTGCCGAGGTGCCGCGCCACCGCAGCCGCTTGTGGCGACTCGTCATAGGCAGCCTCGGTGAAGCCGATCGTGAAGGTGCGCACGGCGCGCGGCGACTGGTCCTGCATCAGGGCAACGACTGTGGAAGAGTCAATGCCGCCGGACAGAAACGCGCCGAGCGGCACGTCCGCGTGCATTCGCAATGCGACAGCCCTCCTCAGCACACGCTCGACCTGGTCGACGTGGTCCTGATCCGAGCCGGGCAGCGGCGACGCAAGCGCCCGCCGCGCAACTTCCACGGCCGAGAAATACTGCAACCGGCGCGGCTCCTCCGTCGGTCTTGCAAAGCAGAGGGCAACACCTGGTTCCAGCTTGGTCACGCCCTCGAAGATGCCGAGCGGAGTCGGAACATAATTGTAGCCCAACAGGCTCGCGAGGGCGTCGGGCGATACCACCTCACGCCAGCCGGGCGAGTGGCGAAGCGCCTTGAGCTCGGAAGCGAGAGCGATCCCTCGGGCGTGGCGGAAAAGGTACAGGGGCTTTTCCCCGAACCGATCCCGCGCAAGCCACAGGCATCGCTCCCGGCGGTCCCAGATCCCGAAGGCGAACATGCCATTGAAACGGCGCAGCGCCGTCTCCACTCCCCACGCTTCGAAGGCAGCGAGCGCGACCTCGGTGTCGGAGTGTCCACGCCACGCGACATCTTGACCTTCGGCATCGAGCTGCGCGCGCAGCTCCTCGAAGTTGTAAATCTCTCCGTTGAAGACCGCGACGAAGCGGCCGTGCCCGGAGAGCATCGGCTGGTGCCCCTCTGCGCTCAAGTCGACGATGGACAGCCGCCTGTGACCGAGACCCAAGCCCACCCCCTCCTCCCGCCACGTACCGCGCGAGTCCGGCCCGCGATGCGCAAGCGCGTCCGTCATGCGCTCGAGGTGCGCGTCGAGCTCCACCGCCGCGTCCGTCCAGAGACCCGTGACTCCGCACATGCTGTCCGCTTGCCTTTCCTGTTTGCCAGAGAAATGTTTGCACGGTTCATGGCGCCGCCGCAAGCACGCTGCTGCACGAGGCGGACACGACAAGCAGCCGACCTGCTGGCATCCAGAGAAATGGTCGAGTTCGCCGCCTCCTCCACATCGCTCACATCCCCACCCGAACAAGGATCCCAGCATCCCGCCTGCGAAGTCGATGAAGAGCCCACCTTCCCGTTCGTCGCGATATCGCGGTTGCCACGCCAACGAGGAATGAGCGGTCGAACGCTCCCTTGCCGTCCATCGCGCTTCCGACTTCACCGCCGCTCCCCGGCCAACCCCTAACCCCTGTCCTCACACCCCTCCCGCTTGCCGCTCCGCCCGCGTGCACCATACTCGGACCCATCATGGCCTGCGAATGGGTTGCCTTCCACCTGACCGACCGCTGCCAGCTCGACTGCCAGCACTGTCTGCGCGATCCCTCCCTCAAGCCCACGGATCTGCCGCTCGACCTCATTCGACGCGTCCTGCACGATGCCCGGGCGATCTTCCGATCGAATCACGTCGCCCTGACCGGCGGCGAGCCCACCCTCCACCCGCAGTTCCTCGACGTCGTCGATGCCGCGGTCGACGAGGGTTACACCTGGCACATGGTCACCAACAGCCTGAAGCTCCCCCGCGTGCTTCAAAAGCTGCAAGCACGGCCGCTGCGTATGGAACGCCTCACCGCGCTGACCCTCAGCCTCGACGGCGCCGACGAGCAGACCCACGACGCTATCCGCGCTCCGGGCAGCTTCCGCACAGTCATGACCGCCGCCTCGCTCTGTACCGCCCTGAAGGTCCCGTTCGTGTTCAACGTGACCCTGCACAAGCTCAACGTGCACCAGATCGAGACCATCGGCTTGCTCGCCTCCGAGCTCGGCGCGTCACGCCTGTCGTACGTCATGCACTGCGCGACCGGCGCCCCGTCCGACGACGACCTGTTCCTGCCCTCGCGCGAATGGCGCAACGTCATGGACCGGATCGACCGCATCGCCGCGTCGCTCAAGCTGCCGGTCAGCGTGCCCGAGGGCTACTACCGCGAACAGCCGATGCACACCTGCGTCGCGCTCGCGGGCAACCAGATCCATGTCGACGTGCGGGGGCGTCTGAACCTCTGCTGCCAGCATTCGGAGGTGCCGGACGCCGGCGGCAACCTCGACATCGCGGGCGACCTGAACGAGATGTCGCTGGCCGACGCCTACGAGAACTTTCTCAAGATCGTGCATCGTTATCAGGTCGACAAGATGCGGGCCCTGTCGCGCGGGGAGCTTACCAGCGAGTGGGACCACTTCCCTTGCAACTACTGCATGAAGTACCACGGCAAGCCCTACTGGGCTGACGAAGGCGCCGCCGGCCCCGGCGCCCGCCGCGAGCGCAAGTTCCCTCCCCGCGCCTCCCGCTTGCCCGTCATCGGGTAATGCGCCGTCATCCTCCCCCCATCACCTCGTGCTCCGCCGAAATCCGCACCACCGTCCCCGCCACCTCGAAAAGGTCCGGCCGATGCGACACGATCACGATCGCGCGCTTGCCGGACTCGCTCGCGAGGATCTCCCCCAGCACCCGCCTCCCCTCCACGTCCAGCCACGTATCCGGCTCGTCCAGCACCAGCAGCTTCGGATCCTTGATCAGCGCCCGCGCGATCGCGATGCGTCGACGCTCGCCCTTCGATAGCTCCCCGGTCTTGCGATCCAGGGGCTTGTCGAGCCCGAGCCTCGCGAGCATCGCTTTCACGGCGTCGTCGGAGGCCTCCGGCGCCACGAGCCGCACCGACTCCGCCACGCTCAGCGACTCGATCAGCACCGGATCCTGAGGCACCAGCGCGATCGCATCGCGTTCGATCCGATCGCTCGGCACGCCGCCCACCAGCACAAGCCCTTCCGTGGGCGGCAGCACGCCGGTGATCACCGACGCGAACGTCGTCTTGCCCGACCCGTTCGGGCCGGACACCGCCAGCGGCTTCTCGAGCGAGACCGTAAGCTCGTCGATGCGCAAGGCGATCGCGTCGCCATGGCGCACCACGAGCCCTCGGATCACGATGTCGCGCGGCGGTGTCACCCACGGGACGGCGGGTTCCGGCTCCTGCGCGGGCGCGGGCGGCTGCAGCCGGCTCAGCTCCGCATGACCCGTCAGCAGCGACCCGATGTGCCTCGCAGCGGTGAGCGCAACGCTGACGCACGCGGCGAGCAGTACCAGGTCCGACACCTCGCGCACGGACACGCGCGCGCCGGTGTCGTGGAAAGCGACCGCGATCCAGTCGATGCCGCGGGTGGTCAGCGTGACGATCAGGCCCGCGCCGAGAAGCAGGATCACGCCCATCCGGTGGACGCGCTGCCGCCGTTCGGCGTTGTCTTCCGCCGCGCACCACGCGATCGTGCTCGCCGCGACGCTGTCGAGGAAGGGCGCGATGACCCGGGCACCGCCGATCTCGCCGGCATCGCGCTCCGCGGCCGCGACCCAGCTCGCGGCCCTCACGCGCGCGTCGACGACCTTCGCGAACCATGGCCGGAGCAGACGCTGCGAGGCGAAGCCGATGACCGCGGTGGCGATCAGCACGGTCGTCACGGGCAGGATCAACCCGATCCCCATGCGGACCGCGGCGACCACGAGGATCGCCACGGTGCCGACGCCTGCCGCCAGGATGCCGGGAAAATCCTGGGACATGGCGTACTCGGTGAGCCACACGGACCAGAACGCGGCGTCGGTGCCGGTCTCGGGAACACCGCCGCGCTTTCGCAGCGCGTTTCGCGCCACCTCGATCATGGAGGTGGTGCGCAGGATCCGTCGTAAGCGCTGGGCGATCCAGAGACCGATGAGGTCGAGCGCGGAGCCTGCCGCGAGCGGAGCCCAGGGCGGGATGGCCGTGCCCACGCTGACGATCGCGCCCGGAAACGCGACAAACCAGACCGAACGCAGCGCACCGAGGGCCACGACGGTCGGCCACGAACGGCGCAGCAGACCCAGCAGCAAGGCGGTGGCCCGTCGCGAGCCGGTCGTATCCTTGGGTGCGCTGCCCATCATCCCGTGGCCGGTCTAGCGCGCATGCGACGCCGGCGTCTACCCTGCCCTCACTCGCACTCGCTTGCCGTCGAACACCACGCCGTAGACATGGATCGGGTTCGCCCCGGCCGATACGAGCTCTTCTTCGTATCGTCGCTCCCGGATCTGCTGGATGGCCGACGCGAGCGCCTGGTCCGCGGTTTCGTGCCGGTGGCTGCGCAGCTTCTTCAGCTCCAGCACCACGCCGGGACGTCCTGGTTGCGTCGGCACGATCGCGATGTCGTAGCGTCCGTGGCCCGACTCGCGGTTCGACCGGACATCCCATTGACCCGACAGGTGTACGAGCATCCCCAACAGGAAGGCCTGGTACACGCGCTCCGGCTCGCCGCCAGCCAGATCGTGCTGGGACACCGTCCTCAACACCAGGTCGGACAGCAGATCCTCGAAGGTCTCCGCATCACCCGTAAGCAAGGCCTTGCTCAGCGATTCCACGGCGTGTTGGCTTCCGCCGAGGGCCTGTTGCACCCACGACTTGATGTTCGTGCGGAACACGTAGGCAAGCTCGCGGTTGGGAATGGCGAGCGCGGCGTGGATCTCCGCCTCTTCGAGGTCGACGCTGCGAGCCGTCAGGTACCCCGACATCAGCAGCAAGCTCCACACGGCGTCCGGGTTGGTATCGATCTCGCCCAGCACGATGTGCTCGCTGACCGCGCGCGTGATCGACTCACCGCGCAGCAGCGCATCGAGCTCGCGTGTCATCGCCAGCCCCTTGTCCAGCACGAGGTTTCGCAGCACATCGTCGGATCCGGTGAAGACCCAGTGGGGACGAAAGCCGTCTTCCCGGCTCGCCACATACTTCATCACCGACCACGGGTTGTAGATCGTATGCCCGGCGAAGCGGTATCCGTCATACCAGGATCGCAGCTCTCCGGCCACGGCGGGCTGCCCCATGTCTTGCACGAGCCGATCCACCTCGGCCTGGGTGAAGCCGAAGTCGGTAGCGTACGCCGCGCTCAGCAACGACTGGACGTCCACGTTGTTGAGGCCGGAAAAGATGCTCTCCTTGGCGACGCGAAGCACGCCGGTCAGCACGCCCTTGAACAGGTGCGGATTGTCCTTCAGTCCACCGGACAGGAAGTTGCGGAAGAACAGCACCGCCTCCTCGTAGTAACCCTCCGCGTACGCGGTCTGGATCGGGATGTCGTACTCGTCGATCAGGATCACCACCTTCCGGCCGTGGTGCGCGGCCAGACAGGCCGACAAGTCACGGAGCATCGCGTGATACGGCACCGCTGCGTGCTCCTCGCGCATCACGCGACGCAGGCTCTCGACATCTTCCGGCGCGAGCACGTCGCTGCGGAGCAGCTCGCGGTGTCGCCTGACCTCGGCGGCAATCACGTTGCGGATCGCCGCGAACATCTCCTTCCAGGAGCGGGCCTTGACGTCCTTGAACGTCAGATGGATCACCGGATAGCGCTGGAAATGGCGCCGTGCCTCGGCGGAGGTCCACACCGCGAGGTCTTCGAACAGCGCGGACCGGTCGACTTCGGACACCTCGAGGAACGTTCGCAACGTCGACAGATTCAGCGTTTTGCCAAAGCGGCGGGGACGGGCGAAGAGGACTGCCTGCGTGGGCTGATCGAGTAGGCGGACGATGAACGCGGTCTTGTCGACGTAGTACGCGCGCTGCTCGCGCAGCGTCGGGAAGTCGGAGATGCCGAGCGGAACGCGGACGCGCATGGCGGTAGTGTGCCGAGGGCGAGGGAGGACAGCAACGAGGATCGCGGAGGCTCACGCTGGCCGGTTTCGCGTTCGCCGCGGGGAAGCTACGCTACGTGGTGAGCCCCACACGAACGACGCCCATGAACATCCTCGTCACCGGCGGAGCCGGATTCATCGGATCCAACTTCCTCAACCTGTTCGTTCCGCGCCTGCGCGATCACTTTTTCGTCAACGTCGACGCTCTGACCTACGCCGCCAACCTCAGGAACCTCGACCCTATCCGGGACGCCCCGAACTACGCTTTCGAACGCGTCGACATCGCCGACTTCGACCAGGTCCAGGCGGTGTTCGACCGCTGGAAGCCGGAGCTCGTGGTGCACTTCGCGGCCGAAAGCCATGTCGACCGAAGCATCCGCGGCCCCCGCGCATTCCTGCGCGCGAACGTCGAGGGCACCTTCAACCTGCTCGAGGCCTGCCGCGCGCTGTGGAAACCCGGTCACGGGCTCTTCCACCACGTGAGCACCGACGAGGTCTACGGATCGCTCGGCCCCACCGGCTACTTCACCGAAACCACGCCGTATGACCCGTCGAGCCCGTACTCGGCGTCGAAGGCTGCGAGCGACCACCTCGTGCGGGCCTACGTGCGCACCTTCGGCCTGCGCGCGAAGATCACCAACTGCTCCAACAACTACGGGCCGTACCAGTTCCCCGAGAAGCTCATCCCGCTGATGATCGCGAACCTGCTCGATCGCAAGCCCTTGCCCGTGTACGGCAAGGGCGAGAACGTGCGGTCGTGGCTGTATGTGACCGACCACTGCGAGGCGATCTGGACCGTGATCGAGCGCGGCGGGGTCGGCGAGACCTACAACATCGGCGGAGGCAACGAGAAGCGGAACATCGACGTGGTCCACGATCTCATCCGCCTGGTCGCGGAGGAAACGGGGGCGCGCCGCCAGGAGCTCGAGCAGCTCGTCACGTTCGTGGCCGATCGCCCAGGGCATGACCTGCGCTACGCGATCGACGGCACGAAGCTCGAGACACAACTCGGATGGAGGCCGCGCGAGACGTTCGAGACGGGGCTTCGCAAGACCGTGCGCTGGTACCTGGACAACCAGGCGTGGTGCAACGAGGTGCGGTCGGGCGAGTATCGCAAGTGGATCGAGGAGCATTACGGGGCCACGCCGGCCCCGCGGGTGTCCTGACCCCGCCCCTCGAGCTTCGCGAAATGCCGCGTCGATCCTGGCGAACGAACGCCGCGGAGGTAGCACCATGCGCAAGCGGACGTGCACGCCAGACGGTCACGCCGCGGTGGCTTGCCCGGTCGAACGGGCTCCCGGCCCGCGCATTGCGAGCCCTCGCGCGTGTTGGTATCTACGAGGCGTGACCACGCCGCCCCGCAGCACTCGTCCTCACGCGTATCGCCCGCGGTGCGGCGCGCTTCCTGCCCTTGTCCCGCCCAGAGACGGCGCCCGTGGCGCAGGCCCCTGCGCACGCCAAGGATCACCATGACCCGCAAAGGCATCATCCTCGCCGGCGGATCCGGCACACGCCTGCATCCGGTCACCCTGGCCATCAGTAAGCAGCTTGCGCCGATCTACGACAAGCCGATGGTCTACTATCCGCTGAGTACCCTCATGCTCGCGGACATCCGCGACGTCCTGCTCATCACCACGCCGCACGATCAGCCCTTGTTCCAGCGTCTTCTCGGCAGCGGCGCGCAGTGGGGCATGCGTTTCTCCTACGCGGTGCAGCCCGCGCCCGAGGGCCTCGCACAGGCTTTCCTCATCGGCGAGAGCTTCGTCCACGGCAGCCCGAGCGCGCTCGTGCTCGGCGACAACATCTTCTACGGCCACGGCCTCCAGGGCCTGCTGCAACAGGTCTCGGCCCGCCGCGACGGCGCCACGATCTTCGGATACTACGTCGCCAACCCCCAGGCCTACGGCGTCGCCGAGATCGACGACCAACGCCGTGTCCTCGGCCTCGAGGAGAAGCCGGCCCAACCCAAGAGCAATTACGCCGTCACCGGACTGTACTTCTACGACGAAAAGGTCGTCGACTACGCGAAGTCGATCAGGCCGTCGAAACGCGGCGAGCTGGAGATCACGGACCTGAACCGCTGCTACCTGCACGACGGCACCCTGCGCATGGAGCTGTTCGGCCGCGGCGTGGCCTGGCTCGATACCGGCACGCACGACGCCATGCTGCAGGCGTCGAACTTCATCCAGACGATCGAGGCGCGACAGGGGTTGAAGATCGCCTGTCCGGAGGAGATCGCGTTTCGCAAGCGCTGGATCACCGCGGACCAGCTTCTCGCGCTCGCCGAGCCCCTGCGCAAGAGCGGCTACGGCGAGTACCTCGTGGACCTCGTTCGACGTGGAGACGGCTGAGCATGCATGTGCAGCCCCTCGCCATCCCGGATGTGCTGCTGATCGCCCCGCGGATCTTCGGCGACGATCGCGGATACTTCTTCGAGACGTTCCAGGTCGATCGCTATGCGCGGGCGGGCATGCGCCTGCCGTTCGTGCAGGATAACCTGTCGATGTCCCGCCGCGGCGTCCTGCGCGGCCTGCACCTGCAGCACCCTCATGACCAGGGCAAGCTGGTCTGGGTGCCCTTCGGCGCGGTCCTCGATGTCGCCGTCGACGTCCGAGTCGGATCGCCCACGTTCGGCCAGTGGGTGTCCGCCGTGATCGACGACAAGAACCACCACCAGCTCTACATCCCGCCCGGGTTCGCGCACGGGTTCTGCGTCACGAGCGACACCGCCCTCTTCGCCTACAAGTGCACCGAGCGGTACCACCCCGAGACCGAGCTCGGCGTCGCCTGGAACGATCCCGACCTGGCGATCCCCTGGCCGATGGAGTCACCCGAGCTCAACGCGAAGGACCGCGCGTACCCGCCCCTGCGCGCGATCGATCCCGCACGGCTGCCACGCTACGAGCCACCTCCCGCCTCGCGTGGCTAGTGCGACGGTGCGCGGTGCGGTCGACGGCACGTCACCAGCCCATGCCGACCATCATCAAGCCGCCACCGTGCTCGCCCAGCCACGGCGCGACCAGGACCTTGCCGGTCTGCACCACGGTCACGTCGCCGTAGTCTCCCCACGACGTGAACACGGCGTCGATCGTTGTGGCCGCGGCGGCGCCGGCCGTCATGCCGATGGCGATCCGGGTTCCGGTCGAGGTGTCCGGCGCGATCTTCGCGACCGCCACCCGTCCGAAGGCGAACCCGGCTCCCGGGAGCAACAGATGCGTGCTCGCGCTGAGAATGGCGGCCGCGGTGTTGCGGTTCGCCACGTGCACCACGGGTGCGCCCACCACATAGCCGCCGTATCCCGCGTACAGCACGGGATCGCTCTTCGCGACCGCGCCGATGTCGAACGCGATCGCGAGCGGCACGTCGACCACGATCACCTGCCAGCCGTACCACCGCCGCGCGTCGACGTCCGAGATGACCACTGCGCCGTCGGGCTGCGCGGAGGGCGCCGCCTCCTGCGCAAGCGTGTCGCCCGCGGTGGCGGTCACCGCAACCGACGCGAGCACGAAGGACCATCGCGAAGATAGCATGGCAACGTTGGATGCCTGGTTTGTTCTTCGGGTTTACCGCACAACCGCGCGGGCCGGAACCCGCGCCGGTTCGTTGCCCAGATCGCCCGGTTTGGTCTACATCTCGACTCGTGGATGATCGCGACGGCGCCGAGCCCCTGGGTGACGAGGACTTCCTCGCCGTCGAGCCGTCGCCCAACCACGAGGTCGTCTACCAGCCTCCGACCGCACCCCCGCCAGCCAACGATCGCACGATCGAGACGGAGCGCGTGAAGATAGCGCCCGATCCGGAGCGCGCGGCGCTCGCGAAGCAGACCACGGTCAAGATCCTCTCGCGCCGTCCCCGCGAACCGCTGGTCACACCTCCCGAAGTTCGCATCGCGTATCGCAAACGATCGCGGCACCTGTTCGCAGCGTCGATGGCGATGCTCGCGCTGGCCGGCGTGCTGGGCGGCATCTACATCCGCAAGGAGTTGATGTCCGCACCGCGAGAACCCCCGCCACAAGCCGCACCTACCGCAAGCTCGAACCCGAGCCCGATCGTCAGCCCGACACCGAGCCCAAGCACCAGCGCTGTCCAGATCCCGAAAGCCCTCCCCGAGCCGGATGCCGAGGCGGCCCCGGTCGAGACAGCGTCGCGCAAGGTCGTGAAGCCCGCCCCGCCGCCCACCACGACTCCCGCCACGACACGAGCGACGCCGCGACCGTCGCTCACGCCGCCGATCGGCCCTCCCGTGTTCTGATGCGTTGCGCGCGCGAGGCGATCTCGTGGGTGAACCGGGAGCGCATGCGGTTGGCCTGGGGTCGAGGCGACGCATCCGCAAGGCGGGCCGTCGCGGCGGTTCCCGTGGGCCGCCGGGCGCGCCGTCGAAAATCCGTTGGCTTCGGCCGTGCGTGGTATATAGCGGCCGGGCCTGATTGGAGCATCGGCATGAAGCCTTCGTTCCCGACAAGCTCGAGGCGGACACGCTCGCGTGCGATCGCGGTTGCGATGGCCCTGCTCACCACCGTGGCGTGGCACGCCCGCGCGGATCAGGGCCCGGTCACCTCGCAGCCGGACACGGCCCTCACGGACAAGGCGCGCGACCTGTTCAACGAGGGTCGCGAGCAGTTCTCCGAAGCGCAGCTCGACCGTGCGCATGCGTCGTTTCTCGCGGCCTGGGCGCTGAAGCGGCACTGGCAGATCGCGGGCATGCTCGGCGAGTGCGAGCTGAGGCTGGGCAACCACCGCGACGCCGCCGAGCATATCTCGTTCGCGCTGCGTTTCGGCGCGAACCAGGCCACGACAGCCGAAATCGCCGCAATGCGAAGCTCGTTCAAGGAGGCGCGCAAGCATGTCGGCGAGCTGCAGATCCAGGTGGATCGAATGGGCGCCGAGGTGCTGGTCGACGGCTCCCTGATCGCGCGCACGCCCCTGACCGACCCGGTGTTCGTGGACCCCGGCATGCACGAGGTCGAGGCGCGGGTCGAGCAGCGAGAGGGCGTGAGAGCAAAGGTGCAGGTCGGCGCCGGCGGAACGCAGACGGTGTCGTTGAGCTTCACGCGCAGCGGCGGGCCGGTCGTCGCGAACGGGCCCGCGGGCGATGCGCAAGGCGCGACGCATGACGCGACCACCCGGCCGATGTGGCCCGTGTACGTGGGCGCGGGCGTAGCGGTTGTAGGGCTCGGGCTGGGAGTCGGCTACACGATCGCGGCGCGTGGCAAGGACAACGATCGCGAGGATCTGCTTTCGTCACTGGGCGGCCCGAACCCGTGCGCCCCCGGCAATCCGAACGGCGCAGCCTGCGCGCGTGTGGTGGCGCTCCGCGACGACGCCGACAAGGATCGGGCGATCGCGCTGGGCGGATTCATCGCCGGAGGCGTCGCGGCGGCCGGCACCATCACCTACCTCGTGTGGCCCCGCCGTGGCGGCTCGACGGCGTCCACGCTGGTCCTCCCGGTGGCCGGACGGGAAGGCGCCGGGCTGGCGCTCCTGTCTCTGTTTTGACAGATTCGGAGAAGTCACGATGAGAGGGTGGTACTTTCTTGGTCTCGTCCCGCTGATCGCCGGCGCGGGGGTGATGGTCTCGTCGTGCGGCTCGGATAGCTGCGAAGAGACGGGAAGCTGCGGCACCTATGCGGGCTCGGGCGGCGCTGCCGGCGCGGGCGGCACCGCGGGCATGTCCGGCACCGGCGGCACCGTCGCAGACGCCTCCGACGACGATGCCTTCGACGCATCCGGGGACGCCATCGACGACGACCATATCGCTTCCGAAGATGTCGTGCAGGAGCCCTTCTGCGATCTTGCCAAGACCCCCGGCGAGGATCCGTGCGTCATCGACGATACCCAGGGCGTGTTCGTCAGCCCTTCGGGCTCCGACTCCACCTCGTGCGGATCGCGCCTCGACCCCTGCGCCACCATCCACCACGGCATGCTTCAGGCCAAGGCCGCCTCCAAACGGGTCTTCGTCTGCGCCGCCACCTACACCGACCCGCTCGCGATCGACGCCCAGCTCGACGGCCTTCAGGTCTTCGGCGGCTTTTCCTGCGCAGACTGGACCTACGACGCCTCCTCGCGCAAGGCCAGGATCGCGCCGGCCGCTCCGGGCCTCGCGCTCGACGTCACCGGCCTGTCGTCCGGCCTGTTGTTGGAGGGCTTCGACATCGTTTCCGCCGACGCCGCGGACCCTGGCGACAGCAGCCTTGCCGCGCGGATTCGTTCGAGCGACAACGTGGTGTTGCGCGAGGTCGTCGTGACCAGCGGCGCTGGCGCAGCGGGATCGCAGGGTGCGAAGGGAACCAACGGCGAGGCGGTGACCGCTGTCGGCCCTCAACAGAAGGGTCGCGACAGCACGTGCGGAAGTACGGACCCCAACGGCGGCGGCGCGTGGGCGACCGGTTTCGCCTGCGCGGCGGGCGGGGCGACACGAGGCGGCAAAGGGGGCGACGCGAGCTACGAGCTTTCGGGTGGGCCTGGCGTTGGAGGCACCCCCACGACGGACATCGTCTTGCCGGTGGGCGGCGCGGGCGGTCCTGGCGGGACGTCCGCCTCCAAGGGCGGCGGGCCTGGAGGCGCGGGCTCCGATGGCGCGCCTGCCTCGAACGGCTCCGCCGCCGCGCCCCTCGGCACGCTATCCGAATCGGGATACACGCCCGCCCCGGGCGGCGACGGCTCCAACGGCCATCCCGGTCAGGGCGGCGGTGGCGGCGGCGCCGCCTGGTCCAAGACCGGTTGCGTCGGCGCAAGCGGCGGCGCGGGCGGCCTCGGTGGATGCGGCGGCTTCGGCGGCAAGGGCGGCGGCGGCGGCGGCGCCTCCATTGCCCTGCTCGTCTGGAACAGCTCCGTCACCCTCACCCGCTGCACCATCACCGCCGGCAACGGTGGCGGCGGCGGTAACGGCGGTGGCGGAGGCCTCGGCAGCGAAGGACAGCTAGGCGGCGGCGGCGGATTCGCGACCGCGACCGGAATGCTGAACGCAGGTCAGGGCGGTCCTGGCGGCAACGGCAGCCATGGCGGCTCGGGCGCCGGCGGCACCGGAGGGCCGTCCTTCGCGGTCGTCTACTCGGGCACCGAACCCATCAAGGACGCCGCCACCGCCTACGCCTACGGCACGCCCGGGCAGCCCGGCACCGGCGGAAGCGCCGGCGGCGCGGACCCCGCTCCAAACGGCCACACCGGACAAGCCGCCGAAATCTATCATGTACCGTAGCCAGCCCGGATTCCCGCGCGCCTACCTCGTCCCGATTGCCGTATAGCGGAATCCCCTGCTGGCGAGGTGAAACACCGCCCAGATGCTCCGCGCGTCGACAATCACATTGCCGCGCATGCGGGTCTTGATCTCGTCGAAATCGGGATTTCGAAAATGACGCCACTCCGTCATCAGCACCAGCGCGTCGGCACCGTCCACGCACTCGTACTCTCGGTCGTGGTAGCTCATCCGCGGACCCGCCGGGGCGTACACCCGCGCAAAGTTCGACGCTGCCTCCGGGTCGTGCGCCCGCACCGTCGCCTCGCCCTCGAGCAGCGCCCGAACGATCGTGCCGGCCGGCGCGTCGCGCACGTCGTCCGTCATGGGCTTGAACGCGAGCCCCCACACCGCGATGGTCTTGCCCGCGAGCCCGTCCGGGAACATCGCCTCGATCTTGTCGAGCACGTAGCGGCGCTGCGCCTCGTTCGCCGCGGCCACCGCCTCGACCACCTTCAACGGCACACCATGGTCCATGCCCAGGTGGATCAGCGCGGAGACGTCCTTCGGGAAGCACGATCCGCCGTAGCCCGGTCCCGCATACAGGAACGACGGCCCGATGCGCTTGTCGCTTCCGATCCCGCGCCGCACCGAGTGGATGTCCGCACCGATGACGTCGCACAGCCGCGCCAGCTCGTTCATGAACGAGATGCGTGTCGCGAGCATCGCGTTCGCGGCGTACTTGGTGAGCTCCGCAGACCTGCGGTTCATCACGATCACGCGTTCGCTGGATAGCTGCAACGGCCTGTACATCTCGCGCATCTGCTGCTCGGTCGTGGCGTCCTCCACACCGATGATGACGCGGAACGGACGGAAGAAGTCCTCGAGCGCGTCGCCCTCTTTGAGAAACTCGGGGTTCGACGCCACCCTCATCGTGTGCGGGCACGTCTCGTCGAGCAGCGCCTGCAACGCGTCGCACGTGCCCACCGGCACCGTGCTCTTCATCGCCACGATCGCGCCGCGCAAGGCGCTCTTCGCGATGGTCTTGCCCACCGCGAACACCGCGGACGTATCCGCGCGGCCGTCGTTGCGCGCCGGCGTGCCCACGGCCACGAAGTACACGTCGCTGCGGCGGTGGTCGTCGTCGAGCTCGGTTGCGAAGTGCAGGCGATCGCCACGCATGTTGCGTGCGACCAGATCGCCTAGCCCGGGCTCGAAGAACGGAACGCGCCCCTCTCGCAGCATCGCGATTCGCGCGGCGTCGATGTCCACGCATTGCACCCTGTGCCCCATGTCCGCGAGACCCGCCGCGGTCACCAACCCCACATACCCGCTTCCAAACACGGCGATACGCATGGCCGCGTTCTAGTACACTCCGGCTGTCGATGGTATCCGACGATGGTCGGCTGCAGTCGTGGAGGGAGATCGCGTCAGGGCTGGGGATTCTTCTCGAGCTCGGCGGCCTCTTCCCGCAGGGTCTTGTCGCTGGTCGACGCGAGGTAGGCGAGGGTCACGCTCGTGCTCATGAAGATGGCTGCGCTGATCGCGGTCAGACGCGTGAGCAGGTTGCCAGCGCCGCGTCCGCCGAACACCTGGCGTGTCGTGGCGCTGCCGAACGCCGCTCCAAGCCCTCCGCCCTTACCCTGCTGCAGCAGCACGACAAGGATCAGGAAGAAGCAAGCGATCACATGAAAGATGCTCAGAATCGTCTGGAACATGGCAGCCCGGGTGCTATGGCACGCTGCTCGATGGAAGACAAGATCAGGATCCTTGAACCCCGGTCCGGATCGTCGGTGTCTGCCGGGTGATTCTCGTCATGCCGCCGCCTGGCGGTTCGCCTCTTCCACGACCTTCGCGAAGTCGTCGGCCTTGAGCGACGCCCCCCCAATGAGCCCGCCGTCGACATCCGGCGCCGCCAGCAGCTCCCTGGCGTTCTTCGGGCTCAGGCTCCCGCCGTAGAGGATGCGCGTCTTGTCCGCGAGCTCCGGCGAGATCTCCCGCAGGCGCGCCCGGATCATCGCGTGCACTTCCTGCGCCTCCGCGGGCCCCGCGTTCTTCCCCGTGCCGATCGCCCATACCGGCTCGTACGCGATCGCGCCGAACCCCGGCCTGTCCGCCAGGATCGACGCGAACGCATTGAGCTGACGCTTGACCACGGCCAGCGTCTCGCCACGCTCCCGCTCGTCGAGCAGCTCGCCCACACACACGATCGGCTTGATCCCGGCGTCCATCGCCGCGCGCGTCTTGTCCGCCACGCTCGCGTCGGTCTCGCCGTAGTACTGCCTGCGCTCGCTGTGGCCGATGATGACCCACGTCACGCCGGCGTCCTGCAGCATCGGACAGCTTATCTCGCCGGTGTACGCGCCGCTCGGCTTGGCGTGCACGTTCTGTGCGCCGACCCCGACCCGCGATCCCGCCGTGACCGCAACCACCGCGCCCAGCGCCGTGTACGGCGGACACACCACGACGTCGACCTTCGCGTGCGACGACGTGCGCTCGACCACGCCGGCGGCCAGCTCGACGGCGCTCTTGCCGCCGTGGTTCATCTTCCAGTTGCCCGCGATCAGGGGCCTTCGATTCGGGTTCATGGGTTGCTCCGGAGGATCTCGATGCCCGGAAGCTTGCGCCCTTCGACCAGCTCGAGCGACGCACCGCCACCCGTTGAGATGTGCGTGAAGGCCTTCTCGACCTCCGGCCCTGCCTTGCGCACGGCCGACGCGCTGTCGCCGCCGCCCACCACCGTGAACGCACGCACCCCCGCCATCGCCTTCGCAACCGCGAACGTGCCGTTGGCGAACGCCTTGTTCTCGAACATGCCCATCGGACCGTTCCAGAAAATGCTCTTCGCCTTCTTGCACGCCCCTTCGATGATCCCGATCGTCTTGGGCCCGATGTCTAGCGCAAGGTGTCCGTCCGGAATCGCGCTCACGTCCACGATCCGGCCCTCGGTCGCGTCGGTCGACGCCGCGACGACCACGTCGACAGGCAGAATGAGCTCGACCTTCTTGTCGCGGGCCTTTCCGATGATGCTGCGGGCCAGCGCGAGCTTGTCTTCTTCCACGAGGCTCGCCTTGGTGTCGTGGCCCTGCGCCTTCAGGAACGTGTTGGCCATGGCCCCGCCGATCACCAGCATGTCCACCAGGTTCAGCAGGTTTTCCACCACCGCGATCTTGTCGCTGACCTTCGCGCCTCCCAGCACCGCCAGATACGGCTTGTCCGGGTCCGTGATAATCTTGCCGAGCTTCGCGATCTCCGCCTCCAGCAGGAAGCCGCACCCCTTCTCCCGCATCAGCTTGGGCAGACCATGCACCGACGCGTGCGCGCGGTGTGAGCTGCCGAATGCGTCGTTGACGTACACGTCGCACAGCTCCGCGAGCTGTCGCGCGAAGCCCTCGTCGTTCTTCTCTTCTTCGGGATGGAAGCGCACGTTCTCGAGCAGCACGACCTGGCGGCCCCGCATCTCGCTGATGAGCTTCTTGGGAGCGTCGCCGACGCAGTCCTCCGGGAGCTGCACCTCGCAGGACAGCAGCTCGGCCAGACGCGCGGCGCAGGGCTCCAGGCTGTAGGCCGGGTCGGGCTTGCCCTTGGGACGCCCCAGATGCGACGCCAGGATCACCTTGGCGCCCTTGTCCATCGCGTACTGGATCGTGGGCAACGCCGCGCGAATGCGCGCGTCGTCGGTGATGGCGCGGGTCTTCTTGTCCTGGGGCACGTTGAAGTCGACGCGGATGAACACGCGCTTGTTCTCGAGATCCAGATCCCTGATCGTCTTGATGCCAGCCAGCGTTGTCATGACGCCTCCGTATGTCCGTGGAGATCCGGCACCACGAAGACAGGCGGAGACACCCGGGCTCCGTGCCCTCCGTGTCTCCGTGGTGCAACCTTGGTTCGTCGCTAGGCTACTTCTTCGCGGCCATGATCTGCAGGAAGTCGACCATCCTGTTCGAGAAGCCCCACTCGTTGTCGTACCAGGAGAACACCTTCGCCAGGGTGTCGCCCATCACGTTCGTCATGCTCGGGTCGAAACACGACGAGTGCGGATTGCCGATGAAGTCCGACGACACGAGCGGCTCCTCGACATACTGCAAGCGCCCCTTGAGCGGTCCGGCCGAGGCGGCCTTCTTCATCGCCTCATTGATGGTTTCCTTGGTGACCGGCTTCTCGGTGACCACCGTCAGGTCGACGAGCGAGACATCGATGGTGGGCACGCGGATGGCCAGGCCGTGCATCTTGCCCTTGAGCTCGGGGATGACCAGCGAGATCGCCTTGGCCGCGCCCGTGGTGCTCGGCACCATGTTGACCGCCGCCGCGCGCGCCCGCCGCAGATCGCCCTTGCGGTGCGGCAGGTCGAGCAGGTTCTGGTCGTTGGTGTACGAGTGCGTCGTCGTCATCAGCCCGTACTTGATGCCGAAGTTGTCGAGCAGCACCTTCGCCACCGGCGCCAGACAGTTCGTCGTGCACGATCCGATCGACAGAAGGTGATCCGTCTTGGGATTGTAGCCTTCATCGTTCACGCCCAGCACGTACGTCTTCACGCCGTCGCCCGAAGCCGGCGCGCTGATGAGCACCTTCTTGGCGCCTGCCTCGAGGTGCCACGCCGCCTTCTCCGCGGCGGTGAATAGCCCCGTGCACTCCAGCACCAGGTCCACCCCCTCCGCCTTCCACGGAAGCTGCTTCGGATCCTTGATCGCGCCGGTCTTGATGTCGCGCCCGGCCACGTGGATCGCACCTTCCTTCACCTGCACGTCGTACGGGAACGTCCGGAACGTCGTGTCGTACTTGAGCAGGTGCGCGAGGGTCTTGTCGTCGGTGATGTCGTTGATGAACGCGATCTCGATGTCCTTGACGCCACGCTCGACGATGGCACGCAGCACGCAACGGCCGATGCGACCGAACCCATTGATTCCAACCTTGATAGCCATTGATCAATCCTCCAGCAGACCGGGCCCCCACGAGCATTCACCCCGGGTCGGGGCACGCAACGTAGGCCGGCGTGACGTCCAGGTCAAGGCAAGATCCCGCTGCGCAATGCGTCGTCGCGAAGATGTTTCGAGCCGAAGCGTCTTCTCCGTTTCGCGCGCAAGACCGGTGCAACCGTCACGTTCCACCCCCTCGCGCCTCCCACCAGAATGCGCTTTAATTGCGCCCATGAGCGTCTTCGTTCACCCGACCGCCGAGGTCGAGCCTGGCGCGGTGGTCGGCGACGGCTCCCGCATCTGGCGTCACGCGCACGTCATGGCGGGCGCACGCATCGGCGCCCGCTGCTCCCTCGGACAGGGTTGCTTCGTGGCGGGCGGCGTGGTGCTCGGCAGCGGATGCAAGGTGCAGAACCACGTCAGCCTGTACGCGGGGATCGAGCTGGGTGACGACGTGTTCGTCGGCCCCAACGCCGTGTTCACCAACGTGACCCGGCCCCGCAGCGCGTTTCCGAAGACCCCGTCGCAGTACGAGCGCACGCTGGTCGGGCGCGGCGCCACCATCGGCGCCAACGCGACCATCGTGTGCAACCGTCGCATCGGGGAAGGCGCGTTCGTCGCCGCCGGCGCGGTGGTCACGCGCGATGTCCCGGCCTACGCGCTGGTCCAGGGAACCCCGGCCCGGGTCGCCGGCTGGGTTTGCGCGTGCGGCCACACCCTGGTCCGCGGACCCGACGCCCCGGCCGAGGCGCGGTGTGGGCTATGCGGCAGACGCTATGTGAGAGAAGGCGACGGCCTGGCTGCCGTCACTTGACCATCGCATAGATGCTCTTCTTGCCACTGGCGATGAAATACACGGTCGTGTCATCAGCCGTCACGTCCAACGGCGCATCCCCTGTGAAGCGCACGACACCCGCGCCGCCGTTGATGGGGTATTGAGCCAACACCTTGCCGGCAGGCTCGGCAACGAAGACGCTGGAGCTGTCGACCGCAAATGCCATAACGGTGGGGGTCAAACCGGTTGCAAGTTCCACGGGACTCGATCCGGGTGACGAAACACGCAAGAGCTTTCCCGAATTCGGGGAGAAGTAGACGGCTCCGTTCGCGTCGAGGCCGAACTCCAAGACAGCGTTTTGGTGCAGAACGACGTCTTTCACCACGCCTCCCGTTGTGGGCACGTACCGGATGTAGCCATCCGTCGCAAACGAGGAGAAGTAGACGCGGCCAGACCCTACGTGCAGTGCATATAGTGCCGAGGCGCCTGTGACAAGATTCACTGGGATAAGCGCACTCTTGCCCCTCTTCCAAACCTCTGTATCAGTCGCCCAGTACACGAAGCTGTCGTCGACGGCGATCGCTCGGGGCAAAAACACGTCCTTCGCCACGTCGGCGATCGTTCCGCCGGTCCGCAACGACTTCCTGACCTTTCCGGCCGATCCAGTCTCGATCCAGTAGACCATGGTCGCATCTGCAGCGAGATCCACTGCGTTCGTCAGGCCCGTCTGCACCGAGCTGACCGCGCCGCCGCTCTTCGACACCCTCCGGATGGCGTCGGAAAGCGTCCAGTACACCGTGTCCCCGTACTGGGTGATTCTCCGCGGCTCATCCGTCTCCTGCGCGAGCAACCACGCCGTGCAGTAGCCGTTCGAGCACGAGCCTCCCCCGCAGTCGTGCCCGCAACTCCCGCAGTTGTGTGCGTCAGTCTTCAGGTTGACCTCGCAGCCGTCCGCGTTCTTCCCGTTGCAGTCGTCGTATCCGCTGCTGCACGTGATCGAACAGACCCCGGAGGTGCACTTGGGCGTGCCGTTCGCCGTGCCGCACTCCTTGCCGCAGGCGCCACAATTGTGGATGTCCGTGCCCAGCACCTGCTTCTCGCAACCCGTGCCGGCGTTGTGGTCGCAGTCGTCGTACCCCGCGTTGCACGTGAACCCGCACGTGCTCGCCTGACACGTCGGTGTCGCGTTCGACGGTGTGGGGCACGCCTGCCCGCACGCTCCGCAGTGCTCCACCGTCTTCGTCAGGTCGACCTCGCACCCGTCCACCGTCTGGTTGTTGCAATTCCCGAAGCCCGTCTTGCAGGTGAACCCGCATGCCCCGCTCGTACACTTGGCCGTGGCGTTGCTCGGAGCCGTGCACTTGTTTCCACACGCTCCGCAGTTCGAAACGTCCGACTGCTTGTTCACCTCGCAGCCGTTCGACGACACCTGGTCGCAGTCGAGGTAGCTCGTCTCGCATGCGTAGCCGCACTGCGTGCCCCCCTCGCAGGTGGCCGTCGCATGCTGCGCCGCCGAGCAGACCGTGCCGCATGCGCCGCAGTTGTCCACGCTGTCGATCGCCGTCTCGCACCCGTTGCCCGGATCGTTATCGCAATCGCCGTACCCAGCCGTGCACTGCAACCCGCACGTCGCATTCTCGCACGTCGCCGTCGCATGGTCCGCCGACGGGCACGCCGCGCCGCACGATCCGCAGTTGTCCACGGTGTCGATCGCCGTCTCGCACCCGTTGCCCGGATCGTTATCGCAATCGCCGTACCCCGGCATGCACTGCAACCCGCACTTGGCGCTCTCGCACGTCGCCGTCGCATGATCCGCCGACGGACACACCGCGCCGCACGATCCGCAGTTGTCCACGGTGTCGATCGCCGTCTCGCACCCGTTGCCCGGGTCGTTGTCGCAGTCGGCCGTTGCTCCGGCACAGCCACCGCCACTTCCGCCGGTCCCGGCCCCACCGGTCTCGCCTCCCGACGTTCCCCCCGTCGCCACCGCGCCACCCGCGCCCGACGATCCGCCGGTCTCCGAGGCCCCGCCGCTGCCCGATGCGTCGTCGCCCGGCGAGGCGTCCTGTACGGTTCCGGCCGAGCCGCCCGTGCCCGTGGGTTGTGTGTCGTGAAAGGAATCCCCGCACGCCACCGACGCGACAAGCGCGAGGGTCGCTGCGGACACGGTTACGCTGGACCGGATGTGCATCGGAACCTCCATGCTGCTCATTGCGGCAGCCGTCGCTGCCCTTGCGCGTCCCCAGTCGGCCGGAGGCCTCGCCGAGTTGCGCGAAAAAAGAATCGTGCCCGCGAAGATTTCGTCATCGCGCAGATCCGCTCCCTCCCCGCGTCGTTCCCGTACGCCGCGGTCGCGCGTGGATGACCCGAAACGGATGGCTGCCGCCCGGCTGCCCCATGACCCTGGGTTCGCCCCCGCTCGACACCCGGAGTTCCTCCCCCCAAACCGGTCGCACACGAAGTCTCCGCAAGCAGCGGCCTGAAGAAACACGCAACAAGACGGGGGAAGAAACGACGAGCACGCATGGGCAACCTCCGGCTCGGAGAACAACCCGCGGGAGGGTGGCGATGTCGGACATGCGCCTACCAGGCTTGGCGTTGTCCTGCAACCCCGCAAGCCTGAAATCTCTGCCCGGCACCCCAGCCCCCCAATGCCCCCCTCTTCTGCCCTACGAAACCGTCGCCGGTACCGGTCGCCGCACGCCTCGACCCCACAAGCCGTCGCACCTCGCGTGCATCGCCTCGATCACCTCCACCACCTCCGCCCCTTCCTCAAAGTCCGCGTGGGGCGCCGCACCGTCCAGCACAGCCCGCACGAACGCATCGACCTCCGCCTCGAGCGGGCTCACCGTCTGATCGTAGCCCACCGGCTGCACGTGGTCGCCCCGGCGACTCGCCACCACCACCTTCGACGACTTCACCACGTCGTCGAACGTCACCACGCCGTGCTCGCACTCCACGAGCATCCGGCGTGTCTTGCGGTCGGCCACACGGGAAAGGCCAATCCGCACGGGAAGCCCGGCAGCCGTGCGCAGACGCACTTCTGCTTCGAGGGGCAAACCGCCTGCTGTCGCCCGGAGCACCTCCACCCCCACGACCTGTATCGGCGTCGGGTCGATGGCCCGAACCATCGACAGATCGTGCGGTGCCAGCGACCAGAAGATCGAGCCGTCGACATCACGCGATCCCGCGATGGACGCCCGGTCGCAGCGAACGCGGACCGGAGCACCGATCGATTCGCTCCGCAGCACGCCGATCAGGGCGCGCACCGCCGGGTGATGAAGCATCAGGTGCCCGACCATCCCGACCAACCCGCGCTCGCGCGCGAGGACGCGAAGCCGGGCGGCATCCGCCAGGGAGGTGGTCATCGGCTTCTCGATGAAGACGTGCAACCCTTGCCGCAGCGCGATCTCGGCGACCTCGGCGTGAACAGGACCGGGCGTGACCACCACGGCGGCATCGGCCCCGACGCGTCCGATGGATGCGGTGTCGTGCGTGACAGGCACGCCGGGCACAAGGGCGGTCGCCCTGGTGCGGGCCGACAGGCGCGGGTCCACGACCAGGACCAAGTCGACACGGGGATGCGCTGCAAGCTCGCGCAGCACGTTGGCGCCCCACGAGCCGCAGCCGATCTGCGCCACGCGCATGGTCGTTCGAGATGCGATGGTGCGGGAGGAAGCAAGGGTCATTTCGGATTCGATATCGTCGTGTTCGCGTTCGACGGCTGCTCCGCGAGCTCCCCGATCCCTCCCGGTGTCCTGCGGGGGAGCGTGCGCGGCTCAGGCTGAGGTGTACTTGTCAATCAGGCGCGCCACGCGCGGCACTGCATCCTCCACATGCTTCTTCGCGGACGGACGAAGCTTCTCGTACGTTCCCTTGACCACCGCGTGGCGGGACCGCTGGGCCCGGCCGTCCGTGATGACCAGCAGCGCATCGGCCACACGCGACCGGTTGGCTTCGAAGTACTCCGGCACGCTCTTGCCCTTTTCCGCGGCTTCTTTCGCCAGCGGGTCGAGCTGCCGCGAGAAGTCGTCGAGCAGGCCGTCCACGGCCTCGTTGATGAAACCAGGCTTGACCCCCTTCACCACCTTGTACGCTGCCTTGATCGCCATCCCGCCGAGGCCGCCTTTCGAGGCCACCTCTTCGTCGATCACCGTCACGCAGTCAGCGATAATGGCCTTTCGCTTGGTGGGATCCTGGACTGTCTCGAGCATCGTGGGCATGCGGGTCTCCGGGTGGCTGGTTGCGCAGGTCCCTAGCACACAACCGGCGGCGTCGGCAGGGGGAACCCCGCTCGGGGGGGAGAGCGGGACGGGACGGGCACCGCGCCGGACGGTCGTGAACAAACCGGGCAATCGATGGCGGGGCCGCGGCGCCTCTCTCGTGATCGCTTGGGACGCGCCGGGTCTGTGATACCTTCGGGGATCATGGCAAGCATCCCGGGACCCCGAGACACCGACGCCGAAGATGTGGCGCTGAAGCTGGAAGTAGCACAGACGCAATGGGCTCGCGGCGATCACGCCGAGGCCCTGAAGTGGCTGCGCAAGGCAGCCGATGCGGCGTTCGACGCGGACGACGACAAGCGAGGGATCGAGCTGTCGAAGCTGGCGGCGGAGCTGACCGCACAGGACAAGGCGGCACCGAAGCCCAAGCCCAAGCTGCCGCCGCCACGGGATCCGATTCCACCGCCCAAGATCGTCGCACCCAAGCAGGGGCCACCCGCGCCGCAAGCTCGTCCCGCGGCGCCTGCACCGGTCCAGCAGCGTCCCGCACCGCCCGCCGCGGAGCCGTCCGTCGCGCGTCGCTCGCCAGACGCCAAGCTGTCGTCCACGAGTGCGCGCCGGGCCGCGGCAGCCAGAGCAGCAGAAACCAGATCCGCAAGCGCCCCGCGATCCCTCGGCCACGTCAAGCCCGAGCCGGAAACCGCACCAGCACCCCGCCGCACGCGCGCGTCGCGCAAGAGCTCACCCGACCTCGACGACGAATCGACTCGCGAGTACATCGTTGCCGACGTCAAGGGCAAGGCCGTCGACCTGACCAAGACCCGCCTGGACGTGCGCAGCGCCGACCTGCCCGACGACGAGGAGTGGCCGACCGAGGTCGGCGACCTGGAAGAAGACGAGGCACCCGAGCACACGGAACAGCGCCAGGCCCCGTCGCGCCGCGAGCCCAAGCGTCGCGACGCTCGCGCGCACGGCGCCGCAGACGCGATGCACGAGCTGGCGCTTCCGGTCACCCAGGCGCTTCGAGTCGCCGTGGGGCGCGCTGCCGATGGACGGGTCGTGGTGCGGGTTCTCGACGGAAACGGTTTGCGCGAAGGCGAGCGCGACGCGGTCCTGGTCGCGCTTACGAGCGAGTCGTTGTCGTCGCTGTTCACAGGCGGGTGACGGTCTGCCGCGAAGGCAGCACGACGGTTGGATGCATGCGGGATGGACGCCCGGCCGGAGAACCCGGCCGGTCAGTCTTCTTCTTCCACGGCCTTGAAGCCCGATTCCTTGATGACCTTCTCCTGCAGCATCGCGGGCACGGGCTCATAGCGGTCCATGGTCATCGTGTACGTACCGGTGCCCTGGGTGAGCGCGCGGAGCTTCGGCTCGTACTCGAGCACCTCCACCAGCGGCACCTGGGCATTGACCACGCTGTACGCGTCCTGCGTCTCCGTGCCCAGGATGCGTCCGCGCCGCGAGTTCAGGTCGCCCATGACGTCGCCCAGCACGCTGGTCGGCACCGTGACCTCGAGCTTGACCATTGGCTCGAGAATGGTGGGCTGCGCCTTCGCCATCGCCGCCTTGAATGCCTTGGATCCCGCGAGCTGGAACGCGGCATCGGACGAGTCCACGTCGTGGTACTTGCCGTCCCACAGCCGCACCTTGAAGTCGACGACCGGGTAGCCGGCGAGGAATCCGCGTGCGGCTGACTTGACGATGCCCTTCTCGACGGAGGGAATGAAGTTGCGCGGGATGGCGCCGCCCACGATGGCGTCTTCGAAGACGAAGCCCGACCCGCGCGGCAGCGGCTCCATGTCGATCATGCACACGCCGAACTGGCCGTGTCCGCCGGTCTGCTTCTTGTGCTTGCCTTCGATGCCGGTGACCTTGCGCGCAATGGTCTCGCGGTACGGGATCTTGGGCGGACCGAGCACGCAGTCCAGACCGTTGCGGCGCTTGAGCCGCTCGAGCATCACGTCGAGATGGAGCTGGCTCAAGCCTGCCACGATGAGGTCGTGCGTCTGCTCGTCGTGGTAGACCTTCAGGCTGCAGTCTTCCTCGGCGAGCTTGGTGAGTCCCTGGCTGATCTTCTCGCCGATCGCGCGGTCGGCCAGCACCACCACGCGGGCGAACAGGGCCGGAGGCGGCGCAGGAGCGTCGTAGATGAAAGGCTTCCGGTCCTCGGAAAGTGTGTCGCCCGTGGTCACCGTCTTGAGCTTCGTGATCGCCACGATGTCGCCCGCGTACACCTCGGAGAGCGCAGCGCCGGCGGGCTTGCCCATCGCGTTGAATAGGCCCCCCACACGCTCCTTTTGCGCGCCGTTCACCAGCGTCGAGTCGGCCTTCAGCACGCCCGACAGCACGCGCACATACGACGCCCGCCCCGCGTGCTGATCGATCGTGGTCTTGAAGCAGAACGCCGCCACCGGCGCGTCCTTCGCGTTCGGCCGCTCGGCGTCGCCCTCACCCCGTCCCTTCCACGCCGGGCGCACGGTCGGGTCCGGGAACACGTCGACGATGGCGTCGAGCAGCGATGCCACCCCGTAGGGACCGCCGAGACCTGCGTAGAAGTGCGGCACGAGCGCGCCCTTCGCGATCGCGTTGCGGATGCCCTTCTCCAGATCCTCCGCTGGCAGGTCGCCTTCTTCCAGATACTTTTCCGTCAGCGCGTCGTCCGTGGCCGCGACCTCGTCCACGAGCTGGCTGCGGGCCTTGCTCACGACGTCCTTCAGGTCTCCAGGCACGTCGGTCCCGGGCTTCGCATTCGGACCGTCGGCCTTGTCCGCGTACACCTTGCCCGTGCGCAGATCCACCACGCCCTTCATGGCAGACCCTTCGCCCACGGGCACCTGCAACGGCGCGATCGCCATCTTCAATCGCTTCTTGGTAGCCTCGATCGACGACGCCACCTGCACGTGTTCCACGTCGCACTTGGTGAACACCACGAAGCGCGGCAAGCCCATCTCCACCGCCCAGCTCGATACGCGCTCGGTCATCGGCTGAACGCCGTCCTTCGCCGAAACCACCAGGATCACGGCGTCGGCAGCGGCCATCGCCATGCGCGTGTCACCAAACAAGCCGCCCTCTCCGGGCGTGTCGATGATGTTGATCTTCGTGTTGCGCCACACCACGTGCGCCACGCTCGTCTGCAACGTGCCCAGGCGCAACTGCTCTTCCGGCTCGTCGTCGAGAATGCTCGTCTTGGCCGCGACGCTGCCAATGGCCTGGGTCGCGCCCCCAACGTAGAGCATGGCCTCGGCCAGGTTCGTCTTGCCGCTGCCCTTGTGGCCTACGATCACAACGTTTCTTATGTTTTGGGGCTCGAACCCGTTCGCCATGAGATGCTCTCCTTGCGTGTACTTGCTGCGTCCCCGGTTTGGGGGAACCGACATACTATTCAAACGGGGCGCGAAAGCTACCCGACCCAAACGGTTCCGTCCATCGGTTCCGCCAACTCGCAGCACCCATGCGGAAGGAGCGCCGGCTTGAACGCTTGCGCAGCCGTCGCACTCGCCGCCTTCCACCTCCCACCCTCCCTCGGATAGGCTCGCACGCGCATGGCCCCTCAGGCCCGCCGATCCATCGCGCTCGTCGCAGCCCTCGCGGCCGTGCGCCTCGCCTTGACCGCCCTGGTGCTTCGCCTCGGCCTGTCCGCCATCTCCGACGACGACTACGCGCGGGTCACCATCGCCCAGGCGTTCGCCGCGTCGCCACGACTCGACCCCAGCGGCACGAGCTGGCTGCCTTTGCCGTTCTGGATCACCGGAGCCTGCATGGCGATCTTCTCGGACAGCCTGTCGACCGCTCGCGCGGTCGCCTTTGCGCTCGCCGCGGCCGCCACCGGTGGTCTGTTCCTCGCGGTCCGCGCGTCCGGCTCCTCCCGGCGTGCCGCCTTCGCCGCTGCCGTCGCCTCGGCGCTCATGCCGGTCAGCGCCCTCACCGGCGCGGCCACGGTCCCCGAGCTGCCCACCGCGGTCCTGTGCGCCAGCGCGCTGCTTCTCCTCCGACGCACCGATCGCAGGGCTCTGCTCGCCGCCGCCGCCTGTGTCCTGCCCGCCACGCTCAGCCGCTATGAGTCGTGGCCCGTGGCGGGCGTGGTCGCCGCCACCGCATGGATCGGTCGACGCAAGCGCGACGACGGTCCCCCCCTTCGCCTGGCCGATCGTGTCACGGCTTCGTTGGTGGCACTCGCCGGCGTGGCCGGCTGGCTGGCGTGGAATCGCTTCGCCCACGGCGAGGCGCTGCACTTTCATGGCCGGGTCTCCGCGTTCTGGGTAGCCTCCGGCCATGCTCGCGAGGAGGCGCTCCTGCAGCTTCTTTCCGGCTACCCTTGGACAGCCGTCGCCGGTGTCCCCGTGCTGTCGACCCTGGTGCTCGGCGCCGTCTGGGTCGCCCCCCATCGCGCCGTCCTGGCGACGTGGGCTCGCCCGGTCGCGGGGGCCGTCGTCGTCGTCGCGGCCCTCACGGCGATGCAAGCAACCGGCGGCGCCCCCACCCACCACCCCGAACGAACCTTGATGCTCGTGTGGATGGTCGCCTGGGCCCTGTGCATGGACCTGTTCGAGCGGTCTGGCGCGCTCGACAGGTTCCGACTCGGCGCGGTCGCCGCCGCAGGGATCGTCGTGACGCTTCTGCTGCAACAGACCATCGCGTCCGTGCAAGACGCCCGCAATACCCAGGCCGATCGCGGCGCCGAGACCCGTGTCGGCGCCTGGATTCGCGCGCACGCTCCCGCAGCGACCGTCCTGATCGATCCAGTGGACTACGGATACTTCGCGATCATCGCGGCAGCAGGATCACCCGCGCGCTTCGCGTTGTCGCACTCGATCGATCCGCGCGCTGCGCCCTCGGCGTCGCCGTTGCTCGACGAGACGGCTCTGCGCCATCGCATCGCGCAGACGGGGTCGACGCTGCTGGTGGTGCGTGGGGACCGGATGGGCGCGGCGGAGATCGTGGGGAGCCGTGAAGCGAACGAGTCGGGCTGGGCAATCCTGCGCGTGCGCGCGCCGTAGATGGCGCCGGCGGGGCGGGGGTCATACGACCTGCAGGGTCTTGGCGCGACGCAGGATGTTGTAGATGGGCAAGGGGTGCTCCTTGCCCTTCACGCGCGCCGGCTCGAGCTTCTCGTACTCGAACCGGTTGCCGAGCCTCGCGAACGTCGACTCGCTCACGATCACCTGCCCCGTCGTCGCGTGGGAGCAGAGCCTGGCCGAGGTGTTCACCGTGTCGCCGATGACCGTGTACGACAAGGCCTTGGAGCTGCCGATGTAGCCGGCGACCAGGGGTCCGGTGTGGATGCCGATGCCGATGCCAAGCGGCGGCAGCGACTTGGCGACACGCGCCCGGTTGAAGCGTCCCAGCACCTCCATCTGCTCGAGCGCGCACTCCACCGCGCGAATCGGATCGTCCGGGTGTGCGATCGGTGCGCCCCACAACGCCATCAGGCCATCACCCATGAACTTGTCGAGCGTGCCTTCGTACTTGAAGAGCGTCTCCACCATCAGCTCGAAGTACTCGTTGAGCATGTCGACGATCACCTGCGGGTCGGCGGCAGAGCTCATGCGGGTGAAGCCCCGGATGTCGGAGTTGAAGACGGTGCATTCCTGCACGAGCTGTCCGCCCTTCTCGACGTTGAGCTCGCCGCTGGCGACGCGCTCGGCGATGTTGGGGGACAGCAGGCGCGAGAAACGCTCGCGGGTGACGATCTCCCGCTCGATCTTCTTGGCGAGGATGTTGTTCTCGATGAACATGGCGGCCTGCGCCGCGACACCCGCGACGATCTCCAGGTCTTTGGGCTGGAACTGCGCGAGCGATTCGGAGTCGAGCCACACCACCCCGAGAAAGTCGTCGTTGTGCAGCAGCGGCACCACGATCGCCGAGCTAATCCGATTCAGGATCATGCTCTTGCCCTTGGACGCCGCGAAGTCCATGGCCGCGTCGTGGGTCAGCACCGCGGCCTTCTCCCGCTCGACGTGGTTCAGGATCGTCGACGACACCACGATGGGCGCTTCGGATCCGTCGCGACGCAGGCTAGCGCCGGGTTCGAGCACGTTGTCGTCGTTGCGAAGGAAGATGACCCCGCGATCGGCGCGCACGAATTTGAAGATGGACTGGAGGATCTTGGCGAGAAGCCGGGTGGTGTCGCGCTCGAGGGCGATCTCGCGGGACAGCTCGTGGCTCAGGCGAAGACGTTCGTAGTCGGCACGCAAGGCGGCCGGGTCCGCCGCGATCTGCTCGAAGGGACGGAAGCCCTTCTCGGTGGCGGCGATCTGCGTTCCGATGGCCCGCTGCTGGTCGGTCAGGTCGACCTGGCCTGGCCGCGCGAGGCGCTGGCCTTCCGCGGCGAACGCCGGGATCGCCATGGTTCCCATCGGGCGCCCTGGCGGCCCCGGCGGCGGCGCGACCGGCGGCGGCGCGACCGGTGGTGCCGGCCGAGGCGTGGCCGAAGGCGGTGGCATGGGCGGCGCGAAAGGCGCGGACGGTGTCGGTGGCACAACCGTCGGCGCCGCTGGCTGCATCGGCGCCGCGACGGACACGGGTGCTCGTGGCGCGGGCGCCGCGGCTCCTGTCGACACGGCCGGCTGATACGGCCCGGCCTCCGGCGGCGTCAGCCCTCGACCGTCGTCGAACCACGCCCGCGTCGAGCCCATCGTGATCTCGTCACCGTGCCGAAGCGGACGCTCCCCCTCGACCCGCTCCTGGTTGATGTACGTTCCGTTGAGGCTGCCCAGGTCCCGGAGCCAGAACCCGTCGGCGCGTTGCTCGACGATGCTGTGCTCCTTGGACACGATCCGGTCGAGGAGCTGAATCGTGTTACTGGGGTGGCGGCCGATCGAGTTGTGGGGACGAAGCTCGATTGCCCTCTGGCCTTCAGCCGTGACGATGATGAGTCGGGCCATGGGATGCTCCAGCGTAGCCGCACGCGGCGGACCCGACAACGCCCTTGATAAGGAGGCGCGGTTCATCAACGCCCGGGCCCGGACCGTGCCTGCCCGCTGTCCGGCGCGGACCCCGCCCGCCTCACCCACCCCACCCGGCCGTTGGTTCGGGCTTGATTCGCGTCCGGTCAGACGTGGTACACGACAGATCCTGTCCCGGGGATCGAACGCCATCCGCCCCGGGTCCGGATCGTCAGCAAACCAGGTCGCGTGCGCGGCCCACGCTACAGGTGCGGAAGATGTCCGAACTGATTCTCGCCATCGACCAGGGAACCACCGGCTCCACCGCGCTGATCATGGACACCGCGGGCAACACGCTCGGACGGTCCAACGTCGAGTTCCCGCAGCACTATCCCAAGCCCGGATGGGTGGAGCACGATCCGGACGAGATCTGGCAGAGCGTGGTCGAGTCGGTGGGCCGGGCGCTCGCCGCCGCGAAGGTCCAGCCCGGTCGCGTCGCGGCCATCGGCATCACCAACCAGCGCGAGACGACCGTCCTCTGGGATCGCGCCGATGGACGCCCCGTTCATCGCGCCATCGTGTGGCAGTGCCGGCGCACCGCCGACATCTGCGCGTCGATCAAGGCAGCAGCCCACGAGCAGACCGTCCGCGAGGTCACCGGCCTTGTCGTAGACCCCTATTTCTCCGGCACCAAGCTCACCTGGCTGCTGGAGAACGTCCCTGGAGCGCGCAAGCGCGCCGAGGCCGGCGAGCTGGCCTTCGGCACCATCGACTCGTACCTCGTCTACCGTCTCACCGGCGGCAAAGCGCACGTCACCGACGTCAGCAACGCGTCACGCACGATGCTCATGAGCCTCGAGAAGCTCGCCTGGGACGATGGCATGTGCTCGATGCTCGGGGTTCCCAAGGCGATTCTGCCTGCGATCGCAGGCTCCGCGGAGCAGGTCGGGGTGACATGCGGCGTGCCTGGCCTGCCGGACGGCATCCCGATCACGGGCATCGCCGGCGACCAGCAATCGGCGTTGTTCGGTCAAACCTGCTTCGACGTCGGCGACGTCAAGTGCACGTACGGCACCGGGGCGTTCGTGCTGATGAACACGGGGTCGCGGGTGGTTCGCAGTCGTTTCGGGTTGCTGTCCACGGTGGGGTGGAAGGTCGGCGACCAGGTCGTCTACGCGCTGGAAGGCAGTGCATTCATCGCAGGCGCCGCGGTGCAATGGCTTCGCGACGGCCTGAAGGTCATCCGGAGCGCACCCGAAGTCGAGGCGCTGGCTCGCCAGGTCGAGTCGTCCGAGGGGGTGTTGGTGGTGCCTGCGCTCGCGGGGCTTGGAGCGCCGTACTGGGATCCCGAAGCGCGGGGTCTGATCTACGGGCTGACCCGCGGCTCCACGGTCGCTCACGTCGCGCGGGCCACGCTCGAAGGTATCGCCCACGAGGTGGCCGACCTGATCCACGCGATGAGCGAGGACCTCGGAGCGCAGGTGCGTCGCGTGCGGGTCGACGGAGGCGCCGCGGCCAACGACCTGCTGATGCAGATGCAGGCAGACCTGGCCGGCATCACCGTGCAGCGCCCCCGCGAGCTCGAAACCACCGCCCGCGGCGCTGCCATGCTCGCCGCCGTCGGCCGCGGCCTGTTCTCCTCCCCGCAGCAGGCATCCGGAATGTCCGCGACCGAGCGCACGTTCGAGGTCGCGGCCCCCGCGCAGCAGCGCGATTCGCAGCGCCGCGCCTGGGCCGACGCGGTCCGCCGTGCCCGCGGGGCTTGCTGATCGGCACGGACCGTCGAACGTTCCTGTTCTCGCACGCACACTTCGTCTAGATTCTTGAAAGAGATTGAGGGCCTGATGACCGAACCGAACAACGACCCAACCGAGCCCACCGTGCGCGAGGTTCCCATCGACTGGGAGGCGCTCGAGAATGCTTTCGAGAACAATGCCCCGGAGGTCCACAGCTACCTGCAGGTCGTCACCGGTGACGTGATCCGTATCGTCGACGGTGTGGCCGATCCGCAGATGCACGCCCGCATCGCGTCGGATCCGCGCTACCTGCGGATCGAAGCGGTCAGCTCGCGCGAGCAATATCGTTGGATGGAGCGCTACATCCCCACGGTGGAAGACCCGAAGCTGCGCGCGCGGCTCGAGGTTTCCATCGACGGCAAGGGCGCGTTCCGAAGGTTCAAGGACGTGCTCATGGCATACGGGCCGGAGCGCGAGCGGTGGTTCGCCTACCGCAGCGAACGCCTGCGAACGTTCATGGAGGCGTGGCTCGCCGCGCATAACATCAAGGCTGTACCGCGAACCGAGTGGTCGGCCCCGCCCCCGGAGGCCGAAGCCGCCACGAGCGTCGTGGCCGATCAGCCGCCTTCACCCGCCCCTGGGCCCGAGCCTCACGACGTTCGCCGCGGGCGCATCATCGAAGCGATGCGCAATCGGCTGCGCGATCACGCCGACGCCCTCGGGCCGCGCGACCTCGAATCGGTGGTCGCCTTTGCCGACTTCCTGAAAGCGCGGCGTACCGCACGATCCTTCGCGCACCACGGCTTCCACCACGGGCGGCGCGACGACCTCCAGGGCGAAGCGGGCGGCGAGGACCAGCGCGACGACGACGATGCGGACCTCCGCGATGAAGCGTCGGATCGCCCGCCCTCCGACTCGCCCTTGGGGCAAGACACATGAAGCGCGCCGCGATCGCGCTCGCCGGATGTCTGCTGGCGATCGCACCCGCAGCGCACGCGCACGGCGCCGCGGCCCTCATGCCGGTCGACCGGGCGATCGTGCGTTTCGAGGCCCACGAGTTGGGTGGTTCTGCTCGGCCGCGATTCATCTTCGAGCGGACGCTTGCGTTCGAGGCCAGGCTCGAGGCGCTGGCCGAAGCGCGGCGGGGCGTTCCCCTGGTCGAGGGTGTCCGCTTCGAAGACCGCCATGTGCGCGCGGCTCTCGAGCGCCACGTGACCGAGGAGATCCTCGCGAGCCTGCCGGTCGACCCGCCGCTGACCGACGCCGAAGTGCGAGCCCGCGCGGTTCCCACCATGCTCATGCTCCAGGATCTCGTCGGCGGCCGGCCCGTCTTGCTCGACGCCGCCGTCAAGGAAGGCATGGAGACCGAAGACCTCGACGAGCTCGTACGCCGTCGCGCCCGCGCCAGCCTGTACCTCGACCGCATGGTCGCCCCCATGCTCGAGCCGTCCGACGCCGAGCTGCGCGAAGTGCATCGCACCGAGGCCACGCCCTTCCGCGATCTTCCGTTCGAGCAAGTGCAGCACCAGCTTCGCCAGTGGTACGTCTCCGATCGGCTCGGCGCCGCGCTTGCGGCGTTCTTCCGGAGCGCCCGGGCGCGCATCGACATCGTGGTCCTCGCCCCCTTGGCGCCCGCGGTCTCCGCGGCGAGCGCGTCACGCTAGGCCGCCATGGATGCGCGCATCCTGGCCGCCGTGATCGTCAGCGCGGGTGCGTTGGTCACCGCCGCGCTGCCCTCGCGCCAAGCCGATCTCCCGGTCCACGGCCAGGCGTCCTCGTTCCGCGTCGGCCTCGTGTTCGACGTCGGCGGGCGAGGTGACAAGAGCTTCAACGATTCGGCCTGGCTGGGCCTCGACCGCGCCCGCCGTGAGCTCGGCGTCTCCTCCGAAATCGTCGAGCCGTCCGGCGCCGAAGACCGCGAGGCGGCCATGCGGCTGTTCGCGGCGCGCGGCTTCGACCTCGTCATCGGCGTGGGCTTCATCTTCTCCACCGACATGAACGTGGTGGCGCGCGACTTCCCATCCACCGCCTTCGCCTGTGTCGACTACTTCCCGCCTGCCGACGGTCGCATCCCGCCGAACGTGGCTGGCCTGGTCTTCCGCGAAGAAGAAGGCGCCTTCCTCGTGGGCGCCGTGGCCGGGCTCGTGTCCCGCACCCATGCCGTCGGCTTCGTCGGCGGCATGGATGTGCCCCTCATTCGCAAGTTCGAGGCCGGCTATACCGCCGGCGTCCACCACGTGTGCCCCGCCTGCCGCGTGTACGCCGCCTTCGCTGGCACCACGCCCGACGCCTTCAAAGACCCTGCCAAGGGAGAGGCCCTCGCCACCAGCCAGATCTCCGCAGGCGCTGATGTCATCTTCCACGCATCCGGCACCACCGGCCTCGGCGTCTTCGAAGCTGCTCGCGACATGGGCGTGTTCGCCATCGGCGTCGACTCCGACCAGCACGACGAAATGCCCGGCGTCGTGATCACGAGTATGGTCAAACGCGTCGACGTCGTGGTCTACGACGTCATCGAGCAGACGCTCCACCACCGGTTCACCGGCGGCATGCACGCCTTCGGCCTTCGCGACAATGGCATCGGATACGTCGACAGCGGCCCGCACGCCGAGCTCATTCCCGCCGACGTCAAGGCGCGGGTCGATGCCATTCGCGAAGACATCGTGCAGGGGCGCATCACTGTCCCCCGCTGATCGCTACTTCGGGTCGTCGACGCGCACGGTCTCGGGCTTCTCTCCGGCTTGCGCCAACCACTCGAAGTCGTCCAGCAGGACCGTTGATCCCCACAGGTGGTCGCCAGCGTCCCAGATCACGAACGCGAGCGAGATCTCCTCCCCCGGCACCACCGCCGCTTGCGTCCGCAGCCATCCGGTGGCCCCGTGTCCTCGCGGCTCCTCGCTGCTCGCCTCGAACCCCGTCCCTTCGAGCGCCGCGTTGCCCTGAAGGCACGCAAACACCTTCCCTCCCGCCGCCTGAGGCGCGCACACCTCCAGAAACGCAGTGTTCACGCTGATCGCGTTCCCCTCCGGATCGAACGAGATGTTGCCGTCCTGCGCGCCGGGGTTGCTCGCCGCCGTTCCGAGCAGCGCCACGAAGTAGTCGTTGAACTGGCGGCACACCCACCCGGGGAACTCCGAGGTGTAGAACGACAGCTTGAACGACAGCCCGCGAGCGTTCGTGGGCACGCGGATGCGAAGCGCAAGCGACGCCGAGTCGTTGGCGACCGGCGAGGTCGACACCGGGTTCGGGCACGACGGGAAGTCCTTCGGCCAGCCGGCAGGCGTCGCGCACGACGTTCCCATGTTCGCTTCGGCCGGGTCGCGATAGCCGATATCGCCTGGACGCCGTGCCGTTGCCGACGACAACGCGAGCATGCGCGCTCCCTGCTGCGGATGCACGTGCGGTCCGAAGTCGGGCAGGATCCCGTGCGACGCGTAGTGCATCCCGATCGTTCCGTCAGCGAGCACGTAGTCCGCCGAGATGACTCCCCAGGTGCGGTCGCGCGGGTCGGCGGGTTGTCCGGATGTGAACCGGCACAGACCGATTGAGCGAGCGCCGTCCTGCCCCTCGTTGGACAGCAGATCGAGGCCGTCGTCGCAGGACGATGGCTCGTCATCAGGTTGTCCTGAGCAGTCCTCGTCCACGCCGTTGCCTGCGACGTCGTACGCCCCAGGGTTCGTGTTGGGATCGCAGTCGTTGCAGTCGCCCTGCGCGATGGACCAGCCGTCGTGGTCGTGGTCTTCGTCCGACGGCACACCGATCCAGGCGTCGCCCTCCCGGCACGCGCCGCCCTCGTTCATTCCCGTATCCAGCAGCGAGTACGCATCCGCGTCGCCGGTGGAGACATCCGGAAGGGAGGCGTCGAGCCCCGGTGCGATGCTTTCGCCGCCCGCGGCCGAGCAGGCCATGGCTGGCAGCAAGGTGCTGGCAGCGAGGGCAACCATGGCGACCCGGCTTGTCGAGCGCGCGATCACGGCTCGCGGAGCATGACACACCTCGCGGCCGATCGCCCGCTTGCTACGTTCTGGAGGCCCAGCGGGCGGAGATGATCCCGGCGCAGCATGCACCAACCAGCGCCACGACGCCTCCGACCGCGACGGAGCCCAGCGCAGCATACGCGGCATACCCGGTGATCCCTGTGGCTCGCGCCATCGAGGCGTGGAAGCCGACGAACGAGCGGGTCAGCAGCCAGGATCCGGTCTGCACCTCGGCCACGAGGAGCCACGGCGCAACGAGGGGGTTGGAGATGTTCGAGGCGAGATAGGCGACGGGTGCGTCGAGCCGGAGCGGCACGCACGCCGCGAGCACGAGCGGCAGGTGCAGACCGTACAGCGGCAGGCATCCGATGAACAAGCCCAGACCAACGGAGGCGGCGGCCCTGGTCGGCGTGAGGTCGCCACCTCGCAGGCGCTTCCAGCCGACGCTGCGAAGCGTTGCCGCACGCGCACGCCACGATCGCCACCGTGACATGGGTCTCGGTGCGGCGCCCTCGTTGGCGGTCACGGTCCGCGTGGCACGGAGGAAGGCGGAAGGTTATCGGCCATCCGCAGGTACATCAGGGCGCTCTTGTTGTCGGGGTCGGTTTCGAGCACCGCGCGCCACTCGGCCTTGGCGCCTTCGACATCGTTGAGCGCGAGCAGGGTCACGCCGAGCATGAGGCGGGCTGGGGCGTAGCTGGGGTTGGCGTCACGCGCCAGCTCGTAGTGGTGGCGCGCCCTCGTCAGGTCTCCGGTGTCCCGGTACAGGGTCGCCAGCCTCGTCTGCAGGTCGGCGAACGTGGGGCACATGGTCACGGCGCGCTCCAGCTCGCGGATGGCGTCCGTACGGAGCCCGGCGTCGTCGTAGGCGGCGGCGAGCTCCGCGTGCATGTTGGCGATCTTGCCTCGCACGAACGGGTCGAGGTTGTCGCTGCTGCGCTCCCGCACCGAGCGGATCTGCCCGTAGATCCTGCGCCCAGCCTCGTACTTGGCCTGGTCGTTGTACGTCACCGCCAGGTTCAACAACGCCTCGGTGTAGTTGGGGTTCAGCTCGGTCGCGCGCTCGAAGTGACGCTCCGCCGCGGCGAACTCCCCGCGCTCGTGCGCGATCACGCCGAGCATGTTGTGCACGTCGGCAAAGCCGTCGTGCGCTTGCACCACCATGAGCAGGAGCGGCTCGGCCTTGTCGAACTCGTGCTTCTGGTAGTGCTCCCTGCCCTGGTGCAGGGCCTGCTTCAGCCGATCTTCCATGCGCCCATCTTCCCCGTTTTCGGGTGCTTGTGTCCACTTCGCGGTTGCTTTCGCGACCGGACGGCCGTCGTCGCGGCGCCAGTGCCCGCCGGTCGCGGCTCCCAGGTTGCGACCGCTGCCATCCGCTGCTAACCCCTGCTCGTGCCCGACCCGCCCCCCCGCCACGCCGGAAGAATCGTCGACCCGTCGGTTGCCGACGAAGACGACGACGCGTCGGTTCCGATCGAGCAGATGAGCGAGGAGCCACCGGAGGCGGCGCCGGAGACGGCCAGCCAGGCGCCGGAGCTGCTGGAGTATCCCGACGCGCCGCCGCTTCGTCCGCGCACGTTGCCGCCCCTGCCATCGTCGGAGGTGTTGCTGGATCCGCGGGAAGCTCCGCCGCCCATCCCCGCACCGCCCCGCCGACAGGGGAGCACGTCGGTGTTGTCGCCGACGATGACCGCCGTGTTTGGCGCGCTTTTCGGCCTGGCGGGGCTGTTCGCCATCTTCGCCCTGCTCCACCGGTTTGCCCCGCACCCCACACCTGGAACCGTCGCCGCTACGGCCGCCGCCTCCACCAGCGCCCGGCCCGAGGCATCCGCGGCAAGGCCGGCCACTTCGGCCGTCCAGCGAAGCCTCCCGAATCTCGACGAGGAAGACGGCCCCGCGCTGCCCGGCCCCTGGCGTGTCTCGACCCTCGCCAGCGACGACTCGGTGCGGATCGCCTCCGGCACCGTCGGCCTCGAAGCCTTCGTCAACGTCATGCAGGACAAGGCGAAGATCTCCAAGAAGGAGACCTACCGGATCCTCACGGCGTTCAAGGGCTTCGACGTGTTCAAGCGGCTGCGCAAGGCCGACCGGTACACGGTGGCGGTGGACAAGGCATCGGGGCGCATCAAGGCGTTCGAGCTCGAGGTCAGCCCGTTCGAGGTCTACCAGGCCAAGGAAGACGAGTCCGGGCTGCTGACCGCCACCAGGCTCGACATGAAGGTCGGCGATCGCCAGCGATCCACCGGGGTGCGCATCACGGGCGGCCCGCTCGCCGACGACCTGCGCGCCGCGCACCTGCGCGAAAGCGTCGTGACCGTCATCGACGCCGCGTTCGACGGCCGCGCGAGCGTCGCCAGCATGCCCAAGAACTCCACCCTGCGCGTCATCGTGAGGGAGAAGACCGCGCTCGGACGCTTCGCGTCGTACGACTACATCGAGGCGCTGGAGTACGTGTCCTCCAAGCCGGACAGCAAACCCCTGCGGCTGTACCGGTTCCAGGACGGCGGCCGGTTCGGCTACTTCGACCAGCAAGGCCGCGAGCCCTATCGAGGCGGCTGGCGCCGTCCGTGCCCAGGCGCGCCGGTGACCTCCCCCTTCAACCCCAAGCGCATGCACCCCGTCTTGCACGTCATCAAGCCGCACGAGGGAACCGACTTCGGCGCCGCCATGGGCACGCCCATCCACGCAACGTCTTATGGCACGGTGCAGTGGGTCGGCCCGCGCGGCCCCGCGGGCAACCTCGTGATCATCGAGCACCCCGGCAAGATCGAGTCGTACTACATGCACATGAGCCGCTTCGCCGACGGCTTGTCCAAGGGCGACAAGGTGGAGACCTTCCAGGTTATCGGCTACGTCGGGAGCACGGGCCGGTCCACGGGTCCGCATCTGCATTTCGGGATCAAGAAGAACGGCGTTTGGATCGACCCCTTGTCGCTCAAGCTCGACGGTGACCGGCTCGTGTCGGCGTCGCTGCGGGGCGAGTTCGACAAGGTGCGGGCGGCGTACGACGCTCAGCTCGACGCGATCCCGCTTCCCGAGCCGGTCGCCGAGGAAGCGCCTGCGGCCACGGCTGCGTCGGCGGTGCCCGAGGGCGAGGAGTCGGATGAGCCTGCCCCTGCGGGCAGCACGCCGGCGCCACCTGCCGAAGCGACCCCTCCCGCGGGCGCGGGCGTCGGGAACGCCGACGACGACGAGCTGGAGCCGGAGGGGTTCCGCGATCCCCGCGACCGTCCGGATCCTGCGCCGCGGCGGTGAGAGGGTGTTGAACCGAAGGCTGGATTGAAGGCACACGGCTGCCTGCCGGGGGTCTGCTTCGCATCCGGCGAACGGGGAACGGCGAACGGAGAACCGGGAGCCGGGTCCGGGCACACGTCTGCCTGCCGGGATCAGCCTCACCTCCTGCCTGCCGGGGCTCTGCTTCACCTCCTGCCTGCCGGGGCTCTGCTTCACCTCCTGCCTGCCGGGGATCTGCTTCACCTCCTGCCTGCCGGGGGTCTGCTTCACCTCCTGCCTGCCGGGGTCGTTCCTCCAACGGCAACGACCGCCAGCGTCTCGCGCTCCGCCCGCCAGACCGGCCGCTGTGCGCAACCGAGCCCGCCAGACGTGCGCACTCCTGCAAAGTGGCACCTCTTGTAGGTCAAAACCCGCCACTTACCCGCGGCGACCCGGCCGAGGCCGGACCGCCCGGACAATCCCAACCGTCCCGTGTCCATCCTGTCAAACAGCAAGCCGGCGCTATGCGCACTCGCACCGGCACCCGACCATCAAGCAGCTCCTGTGCCAGTCCCGTCCCCTGGATTTGCGCGCACTTGCCGACGGGCTCGGGTGGCGGCCGCCACCCCGAAACCCGCCCGACGGGCC
>Ga0272446_1001033_pt1 | contig 41746 bp, 38 predicted proteins | sample YNPCB0061_FD_194587 | JGI IMG/M metagenome (GOLD analysis project Ga0272446, IMG submission 194587) | Hot spring microbial mat communities from Yellowstone National Park, WY, United States - YNP-CB-006-1 | ecosystem: Environmental > Aquatic > Thermal springs > Hot (42-90C) > Sediment | place...
CAACGACAGCTACCGTTTCAAGAACAGTTCCACGCAGCGGGAACAGGAGGGCCAGACTAGAAAACTCTCCATCTCCTGAGCCAGACTAGGGCTCTTACAGGCGGGTCAGAGTTCAGTGCAAACAACGCGTCAGTTCGCCGCGCAAATCAACAGCCTAGCCGTTTGGCTAAGCTCTTGGTTTCTTGGAGCTGGCGGCCGGATTCGAACCCGCGACCTGCTGATTACAAATCAGCTGCTCTGCCGACTGAGCTACGCCAGCGCAATCTGGTGGGACGGTCGCTCCGGATGCGGCGAGGCTAGCTCGCCGGGGCGGCCCGCCGGACGGGATCCCCCTTAGGGGGTGCCAAATCATCCGGCGCTCTCGATTCTATTGGAACCCCCGGGGCGGCTCAACGGGTCGCGCCGGGGATGACTTGGATGCGCGGCGCTTTGGGTTGCGCTTCTTCAATGCCTTGGGTGCTGCGGCGGCCGTCGCCGCGGTGGCTGGGAGGATCGCCTCCTGGGCGGGTGAGGCATCCGGGGCAGGGAGGCCGCTGGGGGCTGGACCTGCCTCCGGCACGGCATCGGGGAGGTCGATGCGCGGCTGCTCCGCCGAGGGCTCGGGCAGCGGCTGCGGTGTAGGTTCCGGGCGATCGGAGGTACTCGATGGTTCCATAACTAGGGACATGCTCGCCGCCGCATCCTCCCGAGCGTCGCCCGTGGCCTCCGTCCTTGGGTCGGGCGTCTTCTCGCTCTGGCTCAGGGGGGGCGCATCAGGAGTGGCGGCGTCGGCGGGCCCTTGTCCCGCCTGGGGCGCAGGGGCGGATGACGCGGGAGCCCCATCCGCGGATGGCGGCGGGCTGACCCGTCCGGGCTCGGCGCCGAGGAGCACGATGTGCCCCGGGGCCTCGGCCAGTGGCGGCAGTTGGGGCTCGATGGGGAGCTCATGTTGCCGGCCCCACCAGAACAGGGCCAGGTTCAGGGCGAGAAAGACGGCAAACAGCCAGGGCAGCATAGAGGTCTCGCGGGTTCAGGCCAGCAGCGTCAGCCCTTCCAGGACGAGGGCGGGCAGCAGGCGAACTGGCAGGTCAAGGAGCGGGGCGATGCGTTCCGCATCGCCGCCGGTGAGGATGAGATTGGGCTCGGTGCCGCAGCGCTCGCGCAGGCGCTGGCGTAGGCGCTCGGCCAGGGCAGCGGGGGCGTGCACCGAGGCGCCAGTGATCGCCCTTGCGGTGTCTGCGGCCCAGGCCTGGGTTGCGGGATAGGGGTTGGGCGGATCGGCCCAGGGCGGGATCTGGGTCCCGGCCTGCAGCGCCTCGCGCAGCAGGCGCACCCCTGGCAGGATGAGTCCGCCGAGATGCCGTCCATCCGCCAGTAGGATGTCATAGGTAATCGCCGTCCCGGCATCGATGATGAGCGCCGGACCCAGACCCCGCCGGTGGGCGGCGATGAGGGAGAGCCAGCGGTCTACTCCGAGGCGCTCAGGCTCCGGATAGGCGACGTGCACCCCGAATCCCTCGGCCTGCGTGGCGGCGAAGCAGGGCTCGACCCCCCACAGGGACCGCGAGGCCTGCGCAAGGCGGACGCCCAGCCCGGTGCCGCCGACGTTGCCGACCAGCACCCGCTCTGGTACCGGGAGCGCCTCCCAGGCAGCGAGGAGATCCATGGGCAGGGCGCCGTGGTGGCGTATGCCCTGGATCTCTCCGAGGGTTCCGGGTCTCCCTTCAGCGTCCTCATCAGCGCTCCCCGTCGCGGCCTGACCCGGCGCCCAGGTGGCCCAGCGCAGGTTGGTATTGCCGATATCGACGACGAGATGCATGGCTCAATCTTCGTCGAGTCTCAGGCTGACTTCGCCAGCCTGGAAGGTCGCGATCCCACTCCCCGTGTCCAGGCGTAGGGCGCCATTGGCATCCAGGCCAAGGTGGGTGCCGCGGACCTGCTGGTGACCCCAGAGGACCTCGACCTGCCGCCCACGATAGAGGTCGTAGCGCTCCCAGTCGCCGAGGAAGGGGCCCAGTCCCTCCCGGGCAAAGCGCTCCAGGGTGCGGATCAGGGCGTCCGCCACTCGGGCCGCGAGGATGTTGCGGCTGTAGGCCCCGCGGCCCAGGACCTGGTCCAGATCGACCCAGGGACGGTGGATTTGCGCACCTGCGCCTGGGTCCAGGTGGGTGTTGACCCCGACGCCGACGACCACGTGGGCGGGGCCCTGGGCCTCGCCGGCGACCTCGAGCAGCAGTCCGGCAAGCTTGCGGTCCTGCCAGAGAACGTCGTTAGGCCACTTCAGGCCGATATCTCGGACGCCGATGGCGTGCAGCGCGTCTGCCACCGCGGTCCCAGCCGCGAGACTCAGGCCCGCCATGCCGCCGGGGCCAAAGGGGAAGCGCCACAACAACGACAGGTAAAGGTTGGTCCCGAAGGGCGAGACCCAGGTCCGGCCCAGGCGCCCGCGCCCGGCCGTCTGTCGCTCGGCGAGACACAGGGTGCCGCTGGGGGCGCCATCGGCGGCCTCGCGCATCAGACGGGTGTTGGTGGAGTCGAGGGCGTCGTGGATCTCCATGCGCGCGATGTGGCCCTGGGCCTCTGGACTCAGGGCAGCGAGGATCCGCTCGGCGGCGAGAAGCTCCAGGGGCGCGGAGAGGCGATAGCCCCGGCCGCGCTCCGCGACGATCTCCAGGCCAAGCGCCTCGCTGGCCTTGCGCACCGCCTTCCAGACGGCCGCGCGGCTCACGCCCAGGCGCTGGGCGATGGCCTCGCCCGAGTGGCACTGGCCATCCGCCAGAGCGCGGATGATCTCCAATGGTGTCTGCATGGCTGGTCCCTAGCGCACCGATTCCACCAGGGACCTCAGCCAGGCGCGGCGGCGGCTTGCGGCCTCGGGCGGCGCCGACTCCAGGAGGTAGAGCTCACAGGTATCCGCGGGCGGGGGCAGGGGGCGGACGGAGAGGCTCAGGAGCTCGTCGCGGCGAAAGGCGTGGATCTGGACCTCAGCCCCTGCCGGGACCTTGGCCACCAGGTCGTCGAGGTTGTCGCGCGTTGCGCGGATACCGTCCACGGCGATGATGGTATCCCCCGCGGCCAGCCCGGCGGCCAGGGCGGCGCTGCCGCTCAGGACCGTCGCGATGACCGCCTCGCTGCCCTGGGGCTGGAGGCGCACCCCGAGGACAGGCGCGGTGGGGCTGTCGGTCACCGCTGGCGGGGTAGGCGGCTTGCCGTTTCCCGGGACAGCGAGGTAGCCACCCGAGTCCTTCGGGCCGCGCGAGGGGCGCAGGCGCAGCCCGATGCCCATCCCGGCGAGCAGGGGTGTCAGCTCGATGTCTTCGGTAGAGTCCAGTGCCTGGGCGAAAAAGACCCCGAGGTCCAGTCCCGATACCTCCGCGGCCAGGGCCTCCACGCCGTGCTCCGGCACCCCGATACCGGTGCGCCCGTGCCGCTGCCAGAGGGCGCGCATGACATCGTCCAAGGATCTCGCCCCTTGGGTTTCCTGGCGGATGGTCAGATCCAAGGCCAGGGCGACCAGGGCCCCCTTGGCGTAGTAGGAGATCATCGCGTTGGCGGCGTTCTCGTCGGCCTTGTAGAACTTGGTCCAGGCGTCGAAGCTCGACTCGGCCAGGGTCTGCACCAGGCGTCCGGGGGTCCGCTGGACCCGTGTCATGCCCTGGGCCAGGAGCTCCAGGTAGCCGGCCTCGTCGATGCACCCGCTGCGCACCAGGCTGAGGTCGTCATAGTAGGACGTGATGCCTTCAAAGGCCCACAGGAGCCGGGTGTGGACCTCGCGGCTCAGATCCGCATCCATCAGGGCCTGAGGTTGGATGCGCTTGACGTTCCAGAGGTGAAAGTATTCGTGGCTGGCGAGCCCAAGGAACCGGCGATAGCCTTCGCTGGGGCGATCTGCTGCCGGACCTTGAGGGCCGGCAGATGGCCTTCCGGCCTGGGGCAGGTCATCGCGGCTACACAGTAGACTGCAACAACTGCGGTGCTCCAACCCGCCATAGCCGTCGCCAACGGCCGTGACCAGAAAGAGGTAACGGTCGAGGGGCAGCTCCCCGAACAGGGCCGCCTGTTCCGTGCAGATGCGGGTGAGATCCTGCTGCAGGCGAACCTCGTCGCAGCGGTGACGGCCGCTGATGGCCACGCGATGGGGTACCCCCTGCACGCTGAAGGGGATCAGGGTCAACCGGCCCATCTCCACGGGGTGATCGATCAGGTCTTGGTAGTCGTCCGCCTGGTACAGGCCAAAGCCCGGGGGCTCAGCGCCCAGGGGGCGGAGGGTGGTTGCGACCTGCCAGTCCGCGCCGAGCTCCCCCGGTGGTGGCAGCAGCTCGACGGCACAGGGGCCGCGGTCGCGTCCAGCCACCCGAAGGAACAGCGCTGCGCCGTTGAAGTAGGCATGGCGAGTGTCGAGGTGGGCACCCCGCACCGACAGGTCCCAGGCGTAGACGCGGTAGCGGACGCTCAGCGGCTGGCCGCGTGGGACCAGCTCCCAGGTCTGCTTGTCGCGTTTTGCCAGAGCGACTGGTCCGGCGTTGTCTGCGGCGGTAATGTCCACGATGTTGCGAGCAAAGTCCCGGATCATGTAGCTACCCGGGATCCAGGCCGGCAGGGACAGGCTGAGGGCGGCGGCACCCGGTGAGGCGATGATCAGCTCGACCCGGAACAGGTGCGCCTGTGGCTCGGCGGGGGTGACGCGGTAGGTCAGATCCATCGGGGCTAGGGACTGTGCGCTTGGGTTTGAGGGCTGGGTGCGAACTGGCACTACGGTACCAGATTCGCTGCCCGGGGCTGACAACAGCCGGACCCGCCAGGGACCATCAGAGGGGCAGATCAGAGGCCAACGATCATCATGGCGCGGGAAATTCTCCTGGGCTTTCGTTTGTGGCAATGATGCTCGGGTATGATGAGGTCCCATGAACCTGCGAGACCTGAAATACATTGTCGCGGTTGCCGAGACGCGCCATTTCGGCCGCGCCGCGGCGCGTTGTTTCGTCAGTCAGCCGACCCTCAGTGGCCAGATCAAGAAGCTTGAGGATCACCTCGGGGTGGTGGTGTTCGAGCGGACCAACCGCTCAGTCGAGGTCACTCCGGTCGGCGAGGCGATTATTGCCCGGGCGCGCCTGGCCCTGGAGCAGGCGGAGGCCATCGAGCAGCTTGCCCGTGCCCATCAGGATCCCCTCGCGGGACCTCTGCGCATCGGTGCCATTCCGACCCTGAGCCCCTACCTCATGCCGCTGATCCTGGTACCCCTGAGGCGCCTGTATCCCCAGGTGCGGCTGGTCTTGTCGGAAGAGATCACCGAGTCCCTGCTGTCGCGGCTGCAACACCACGAGATCGACGCCGCCCTGCTGGCGACCCCAGTAAACGATCCGGACCTTACCGATATCCCCCTGTTCGACGAGCCGTTCTGGCTGGCCCATCCGCGCAGCCACCCGCTGCAGGACAAGGACGAGATCACCGCAAAGGACCTCGAGGACATCGACCTGCTCCTGCTGGCCGAGGGGCATTGCCTGACCCATCAAGTCATGGAGGTCTGCCACCTGGTGGACCGCGAGCAGACGGGGGAGATGGGCGACCTGCGGGCCGCCAGTCTGGAGACCCTGCTGCAGCTGGTAGGTGCGGGATTCGGGTGCACCCTGGTCCCCGCGCTGGCCATCCGGGGGGGCTGGATGACCGACAGCGGCATCATCGCCCGGCGGTTGGAGCTGCCCGATGCCTGTCGCAGGATCTCGCTCGTCTTCCGCCGCAGCTTCCCGCGCCGCCGCGCCCTTGAGGCCTTTGCGGACGTGATTCGTGACCACCTTCCCAATACGGTCAAGGCCTTGCCGTACCAACCGGCGTGACAGTCGGCCTCCGGGCCCAGCTTAACCCCTCCCCTCCCCAACAGGTCAGATAGTGACGTTTTGGGTCTTGTGCGCCTCGGGTTTGAGGTCTGCCGAGTGTATCTGTTGTCATAGGGCAACAATCGCTACTTGTTGCCTGAACGTCGCAGCGGTGCGAGCCCTTGTCATATCTTCTATACAAGCTATTATTACGATGCGCATTTGTGCCATGTAGCAAATTAGCAAAACCTGATTATTAGCAACAACAGCGGCGCGATCAGGGTCTTACTGCGAGTTGGCCCAGAATTTGAGTGGTCCTTTGGCAACAGAGCCGACCAGGGAGGGGTCAGGGACCTGGTGAACTGGAGGTGAGCATCATGACGACCAGCCAAGCGCATGCAGTCTGGGAGCTGTGCCGACAGGGCCTACCCCTCAGTGCGGATGAGGCAGAGATGTGCTGGGAGCAGGGCAGGACCTATAGGCTGGACGAGCCCGTCAAGCTTCCCCGCGAGGTCGAAGGCTTGATCGAGCAATGCAATTGGGAAGTCAGCGCGGCGAGCCAGGAGGCCGCAGGCGTTGCGGCGCAGTAGTGTCCCGTGGCGCTGAAAGGCCGCCGTGTCCGGTTTGCGAATGGTGCGTGGCCGGGTGCGCTCGGTAGGGCCGCAGTGGCACGGGCTCATTGGGGGGAGAGCGGCGCTCGGGAGACGGCGGCCAGGACAGGGGCCATGGGAGGGATCGCGACGACCATGAGGGGGCAAGAAAAAACCATAAAGGGGGTAATAGGAAGGGATGCGTTGGTGCTTGGCCATCGCTGGCCAAGGGTAGGGGAACACGGGTCCGGTCCGCGTTCCCCTTTCATTTTGTCCGCTGCCTGGCCGCCGATGCGCTTCTCTTGGTATGCGTTACGGTCTGGCCATCCTGCCTAGGGAGATGCTGATCAAATGCCCTCCCGGCGTTTGACCCGCTCGCGTCCCGCGTCGCGCGGGTCGCGGGACGCTTCCGTTTCAAGGGCCCGAGGCCCTCGAAACGGGCGGGCCATCCCTGGCCCGCACGGGAAGCGCAATCGATCAGCGCTTCCCTAGGGCGCTAGCTCCCGGATCAAGTCCTCTACCTGAGGATTGTCCGGCAACAGGGCTTGGAGCTTGCGGGCATAGTCGAGGGCAGGCCCCCGGCGTCCGGCATCGCGGTTGAAGGTCGTCAGGGCGGCCAGGATCTCGGTGTCGCTGGGGTGGATCGCCTGGGCCCGAGCCAGGACAGCCAAGGCCTCGTCCAACCGCCCGGCGGTCTGTAAGGCTACTGCGTAGACATAGGCGTAACGCGCGGTGGCGGGCTCCTCGGCGGCCGCCTCAGCGAGCCGTGGCAGGGCCTGGTCCAGCCGCTTCTGGCGCACCAGGGACAGGCCGAGGGCATGGTTGAGGACCGCAGCGCCCGGGTTGCGCTCCAGGGCGCTGCGCAGGACACCATCGGCTTCCGCCTCGCGCCCCGCGCCACTCAGCAATTGGGCGAGTCCGGTAGAGGCGGGGACAAAGGCGGGCTGGAGACGCAGCGCCTCGCGGAAGGCGGCCTCGGCCTCGGCGGACCTCCCGAGCTCGGCATAAAGACCTCCCAGGTTGACCTGAGCCTCCGGGCGCTCTGCACTGAAGCCCTGGGCGGCGATGTACTCCGCGATCCCGGCCGACAAGCGTTCGCGCACGGCCTCCGGGAGCTGGGCCTGGGGCGTGCCGGCGAGTTGGCGGGCTGCCTGGATGCGGATGGCGCGGCGCTCGTCCCACAGGGCCGTCATCGCGAGGGCTGCCGCACTCGGCCCGAGCGCTTCGACCCCGGCCAGGGCCCCCAGGCGCTGCAGCTCGTCTCCAGTGCCCACCCTGGCCTGGAGCAGGCCCAGGGTCGTGCGGTTGGGGTAGGTCCCCAGGGCCTCGAGGGCGGTGGCCCGGGCGATGGCCGGCTGATCGGTGTCTGTGATGATCTCCCCAAGCAAGGCTTCGGCTCCAGCCCGTCCGGCCCGCGCGGCGGCCAGCGCCAACGCGTAGCGCTGCCAGCCGCGAGCGGGTCTTCTGTACCAGGCCTCGACCTGCTCGGCGGCCCATTGCGGGGTGCGGTCGGCGTGGCATTGGTTGCAGGCATTGGGTGTGCCGAGCGCCACGGACAGATCGGGACGGGGGACCCGCATGCTGTGATCGTGACGGGCATGGACCACCATGTACTGGGTGGTTGGCATGTGGCAGGCGGTGCAGCGGGCACCGTTGCCGTCCTCGGCGTGGAAGTGGTGCGTCTTGGCCGCGTAGCGCTCGGCGGGGTGGCATTGGGCGCAGACCAGGTCGCCGGGCAAGCGGGGCTTGCCGCCATGGGGGTCATGGCAGTCGGAGCAGGTCACGCCTGCTTGGTACATCTTGCTCTGGAGGAAGGAGCCCCACTCATAGACCTCGTCCCGAATCTGGCCGTCTGCGTGGTAGAGCCCCTCGGTGAGGAGCGCCGGGCGGAAGCCGTCCAGCAAGGGCTCTCCAGCCATCGCCTCGTCGGTGAGCTGACTGCGCCGGCTGTGGCAGCGGGCGCAGACCTGGATCTCTGCATCAGAGCGCCGCGGGCTCGAGCGTTTTGGGACGTCCGTGGACGGGTCGATGGTCCAGGCGATCCCCGCCCGCTCATTGAGTCGCACAGTCAGGCCGAGGTCCGCGGCTTGGGTGGGCTCGCCCCGAGCCCTCTGCTCCGCCCAGCGGACGTGGGCCGAGCCGGGGCCATGGCAGGCCTCACAGGAGACGTCGATCTCTGACCAGGTCGTGCGGTAGCGGCCGCTCGCCGGGTCGTAGCCCTTGCGCAGATGGGTGGAGTGACAGTCCGCGCACATGTAGTTCCAATTGAGGTTGGGGCCGGTCCAATGCAGGACGTCGCCTGCCGGGACGCGATCCTCCGGGTGCAGATGCAGCCAGCGCTGGCCGCCGGCCTGACGGGGACGGCTGTCCCAGCCGATGTCGAGGGCCTGCAGGCGCCCACCCGGGAACTCGACCAGGTATTGCTGCAAGGGGTCGACCCCGAAGGTGTACTTGATCTCGTAGTCGTGCAGCTCCCCGCCTGGCCCGTCCGTCCGCACCATGAAGCGGCCGTCTTGGCGATAGAAGCGAGAGGCCACCCCGAGCCATTCGAAGGCCGCCCCGTCGAAATCGCCAAGGACCGTTGCGTCGCTGGCCTCCTGCATGGCGAGGTCATGGTGCGAGCCTGTCCAGCGGGCATGTTGCTCCGCGTGGCAGTTGATGCACTGAGTGCGACCGACGTAGCCGGGCTCCGCCTTGGGCTCGACCTCGGTTGCGCCGCAGGGGACGGCCAAGGCGGTGATTAGGAGCGAACAGCAGGCAGCGCGCTTCATCGGGGGGCCTCGATGGTCGACGGAACGATGGGGTGAAGGAGAAGGAAACGGCGGGGCCAGCGGGATCGCCAGTGTCACTTGGACCGCCGCATGCTGCGGGCAAACCCGCTCAGTTCGAGGCAGGCCCAGGGCCATTCAGGTCTTCGTCTGGCCAGAAGCGCATCCCGACCAGGCCCGCAGAGACCTTGAAACCCCCGTCGGTCAACTTGTAGATGACGAGCCCATCGCGAAACTCCTTCGCCAGGGAGTCGGTTTGCTGGCCGACCATGGATGCGGCCTCGGCGCGACCCTCGACGCCCTGGACCAGGAAGCGCCGGTAGCTGGCCTCGTCCTCGAACAGCAGCACCAGCTGAAAGGCAAAGCCCCCGACCCCCAGGCTGTAGCCGGCACCGCCGGTGGCCATCTTCATGTAGGTCGGGATATCGCTCGCGCGCTCGCGCGCCACCCCGTAGCCGTAACCAGCGGTCACACCGAAGGAGACCTGGCGCATCTCGAAGACCGCATAGCCGTAGCAGCGGTCGAACAGGGCGTGGGCCTCGGGGTCGTCCTGGAACAGGCGGTCCATGGCGCGGTAGGCCAGGGTGTCGCTCTCGGCGCGCAGCTCATCTGGACTGCCCTCCCGCTGGAAGTGCCCTTTGGTATCGGCAACGAAGGATTGGCCCTTGTCCGCGGCCTTGCCGGCGACCTCCTTCGTCGCCTCGACGGCCTCTCCGGCCGCCTCCTTGCCCTTTTGGAAGGCCTCTGTGGCACCTTGCTTGATGTCACCCCACACGCCGGCGTGTGCGCCCGCCAGGGGCAGAAGGAACAAAAGGGCCAGTAACCGGCCTCGCTTGGACATGAAACGCCTCTCGACCGCCGCACGGCATTACGCCACGGATGCGCCGGCACTATAGCAAGATCAGCACGCGCCGCGTGTCCAACCGCGCGAGCCGCGAGATGGCGATGCGCGCCGCTCGACTTATGGCCGACGCGGCGGCACCATTTCCAGCAGGGGCCACTCCAATGTGCTTGAACACCCTGGCCCATCCATTGAGCGTCGGCAACCGCAGCGCCATTCAGAGCCCATCATGTCCTATCCCCTGACCCTCGCCCTTGGTGCCTCGCTCAGCCTGTCGTTGCTCGGCGGCTGCGCCATGGAGCCCTACCCGCCGTTGCCCGATGTGCCTGAGTCGGAGGTGGTGACCGGTGAGACCTCGCCCGCCGTCCCAGGATCGGAGACCGACGCAACAGCCGAGGCCGAGGCCGAGGGGGTGGCCGCCCCGGTCAAGCTCTACAAGGGGCGACCGGGCCGCCAGCTCACGATCCACCTGCGAAGCCAGAGGTTCGAGTACACGGAGAACGGCCGACTGGTGCGCGCCGGAGAAGTGTCTTCTGGGAGCCGGGAGCACCCCACGCCCAAGGGGTCGTTTCGGGTCCTGAGCAAGGACGAGAACAAACGCTCGGGAAGCTATACCAACTACTTCGATCAGCCCACACCGATGCCCTATGCCATCCAGTTCTACGGGCCCTTTTATGTCCACGAGGGTTGGTTACCAGGGCACGCGGACTCCCACGGGTGCGTGCGGCTGCATTACGAGGACGTGAAGTTTGTCTTCGGGCGCATCCGCGTTGGGGATCGGGTCGCGGTGGTCGATTGATTGGCCAGGGGCCGGCCCTGGGCCCCGCCAAACCGGCCTGCCCTGGTCGGGCGGGGCAAAAAAAACGCCCAGCGGGGTGGCTGGGCGAGAACGTCTCACTGAGAGAGACGAGGAGGACTCTGGGGTTCTGGGCCGTGTTGCCACGACTCCGGGAGGTGTCGGTTAGTGGATGAACAAGCCGCCGTTAACCGGGAGGTTGACCCCGGTGACATAGCCGTTCTCGGGCGCGACCAGGAAGGCCACAGCCGCCGCGATCTCCGCAGGGGTGCCCATGCGCCGCATCGGGATGCCGGCAATGATCCCCTCCCGGACGTCGTCGCGCATGGCAAGCGTCATGGCCGTTTCGACATAGCCTGGGGAGACAGTGTTGACGGTCACGCCCTTGGAAGCCCCTTCCTGGGCGAGGGCCATCGTGACGCCATGCATGCCGGCCTTGGCGGCGGAATAGTTGGCCTGGCCAAACTGGCCGCGCTGCCCGTTGACCGAGGAGATGTTGACGACCCGCCCGTAGCCTTGCTCCAGCATGTCTTCCCAGACGCTACGGGTGACGTTGAAGACGCTATTCAGATTGACGTCGATCACCGCCTGCCACTGGGCGGGCTCCATCTTGCGAAAGGTCTTGTCGCGGGTGATGCCGGCGCAGTTGACCAGCACCGACACGGGGCCGAACTTCGCCTTGATCTCGCCCACCAGGCGCGCGCTGTCCTCGAAGGACGCGACGTCGGCGGCGATGGTATCGATCTCCAGGCCCTCGGCCGCGCGGGCCTCTCGCCAGGCGCTGGCCGCCTCGGCCTCGGAGGGGTGGCAATTGGCGACCACCTTGTAACCCTCGCGGGCCAGGCGCTGACAGATGGCGGTCCCAATCCCGCCAATACCCCCGGTGACCAGGGCCACGCGCACGCTTTCGGTCATGTTTGGTCTCTCTTGGACAGTGCTGTGCTGGGTCTATGAGCGCCGGGAGCCGAGGCGACCCCCGGACAGGCTAAGCTTGGCCGCCGTCAACGGCGGCCCGTCCCTGGGCCCGGTGCGACCCTAGGCCGCGGCGGGGACGCGCAGGCCCTGGGCCACCTCGGCCATGCCCTGCTTGTACCACTCGCGGTATTCGTCGCGGACCTCGGCAGCGACCTTCAGGCTCGTCTTGGACTCGTCCATCATCCGCTCGCCGACCTCCTTGGCCATCTCCATCTGGGCCTTGACCAGATCCGTGTAGCTCTTGGATTCGCTCGCCAGCTTCATGGAGCGGACGGTCTGGTCCATGAAAAAGCCCAGCATGTCCATCTGACGGGCGGTCATACGCTCCCAGGCACGCAGGTTGAGCTCGCCGAGGGCGTTCATGCGCTCGACGTTCTTGTTGGTCAGGTCGGTCATGATCTTCAGGGTTTCGTTTTGGGCCATGGCGGTTCTCCGGGTTTGGGGGTGGGGGAAATTGGTGCGGTGCAGCATTTGTTGCAGTGCACAATAGTCGGACCGCCCGGCCCTGTCAAGGGCTCTTTTTCAGTTTTCTGGTCCGCCGAGCAGGTCTTACGGCGGGTGGCAGCCGCGGCTGGGGGCTACGCTGGGTGTGCGACCCGCGCCGCAGCTCAGAGCAAGTGATCGAGATCCGTCAGTTGACCGCCCATGAACGCAAATATCCCCGATGATTCCTCTGCTGATATCGTTCCTGGAGGTCGCCTGCACAGCGAGGGGGTCTGACCCTGAGCACCGGATGATTCGCGTTCATGCGCGGCTGAGCGGCTTCTTCTAGGCTCATGGCAAGACCGGCCGGTGATGCGGAGGCGCGGGCGCTAAGGCTGACGGACCTGGCCTTTGTCGTCGATGCCGAGGACCCCGACCAGGGTCTGGCCGTCGGCCTGAGCTACAAGCGCATCCGCTCAGCGATGGACCGGGCGGGGAACGGCCTGCTGCGGGCGCGCACGGTCCACGTCCGCGAGGGTCTTCGTGCGGCGTTCGCCCGAGCCTCAGAGCCGATCCTTATGGCCGGAGCGAAGATGGATTGGCCGGGAGCCGGGCTGCCCGATCCCCGCATTGAAGTGGGAGACGGCGGCCTGACGATCCCGGCGTCCGCGCCACCCCAGAACATGGAAGTCGCGGGTGCCATGGCCGTTCCCTCACTCCGCCCTCTCCCAGCGGGAGAGCCAGCGGGAGAGCCAGCGGGAGAGGGTGAATTGGATCGCGCTCCCGGCGCGACGTTCGGTCAGGCTGCGGGGCTCCGCCGCCGGGGACGTCAAGGCGTCGACGGCGCAGGGGGCTGTCGGGTGACCGAGCTCGGTTTCAGCGGTCCTCGAACCCGGCCAGGCGATACCACTTCCTGGCCTCTTCCAGGTCCCTGGGCACGCCGCGCCCCTCCTCGTACAGCATGGCGAGTGTGGTTTGTGAGCCGGCCAGGCCCTGCTCGGCGGCCAGACGGAACCAGTGCGCCGCCTGGGCCGGGTCCTTCTCGGTGCATTCGCCCTCCATGTACATGAAGCCCAAGCCATGCTGGGCGAGCCCGATGCCCGCCTCCGCGGCGGCTTTCATGTAGGTGAAGGCGAGCTGCGGATTTACCGTCATGCCCAGGCCGTTCTGCGCCATGATGGCCATGCGGTACTGGGCCTGCGGCTCGCCGGCATCGGCCAAGGGGGATAGGAGTCCGGCGGCGCGGGTGAACTGCCGGGTCTCAAAGGCGGCGATGCCGCTGCCAAGCTCCATCTCGCGGGTGCTGATCTCGTCGGTCATGGGTGTGACTGCATGCTGTGAGTGGACGGGGGACGCCAGCGGAGGTGCACCGCTGCCCTGCCGAATCTTGGGCCTGGCCGCCGGATTAAAACCCCGGCGCGGCTCAGCCAGCCGTGCGGTCCCCTCCAATCCATGCGAGCCAGGCGCCGAGCAGGGCCTGGTCCGCGGCGGCCACGGCCATGCGTGGCTCCAGGGTCAGGCCCTCGGTGGGACGCAGTCCCGCCGAGCCGAGCGCCGGCTCGAACAGCCCTGAGGCCGCGCCTGCCTCGCTGGCGATCAGCCGTCCGGCGGCGTAGTCCCAGAGCTTCTGGCCGCCGTGCAGATAGAGCTGCAGCCGCCCGGCCGCCAGCCAGCACCATTCCAGAGCGACGCATCCAAGACTGCGTTGGGAGCGGTAAGGGGCGGCGGCACCCAAGCGGACCAGATCCTTCGGGCCGAGCCGTTTGAGATCGACGGCCGCAAGGCTGTCCTTGAGGCGGCGAGGGCCTGCCGCCAGGCGCAGCGGCTGGCCGTTGAGGAAGGCGCCGCCGCCCAGCTCGGCGCAGAAGCATTCGTCGCGCACCGGGTCCAGGACCGCGCCACGGGTGACGACACCGCCCTGTAGCAGGGCGAGGGAGACGGCGAATAGGGGGAAACCGCAGGCGAAGTTGCTGGTCCCGTCCAGGGGGTCCAGGCACCAGACACCGGTTTGGGCATCCTCCAGTCGGAGCCGCTGCTCCGCGGCGTCCATCTCCTCCCCAAGCAGGGGAACGCCCGGCCAAAGGTTTTGCAGTGTCGAGGCGACCGCCGCCTGGGTCGCGGTGTCCGCCTCGGTGACGAGGCTGCCGTCGGCCTTCTCGCGGGAGGCGACGCGGCGGAACCGGGGCAGGATCTCGGCCGCCGCGGCGGCGCGCAGGACACGACAGATCCGATCGAGCTCAGGGGTCATGGTGACCTCGTGTCAGACGCGGGAGGGGACCTGGCCGCTCCGCCTGGGGACAGGCATGCGACCGGCAGGCGAGGGCGCGCAGGGCGCTGGGCGCCAAGTGCCTACCTCGGGAAGCCCCCCGGCGGTAGGCCGCCCATGCCGCCAAACCCGCCGGGCAGGCGGCCCTTGAGTCCGCGCAGCATCTTGGCCATGCCGCCGCCCTTCATCTTCTTCATGACCTTCTGCATCTGCGAGAACTGCTTGAGCAGGCGGTTGAGATCCTGGACCTCAGTCCCGGAGCCCGCGGCGATGCGGCGCTTGCGCGACCCCTTGATGATGTCCGGAAAGGCACGCTCCCTGGGAGTCATGGAGTCGATCATGGCCACCAGCTTCGTCATCTCTTTGTCATTGACCTGCTGCTTGACGTGGTCCGGGATCTGTCCCATGCCGGGCAGCTTGTCCATCAGCCCCGCCATGCCGCCCATGCTGGCCATCTGCTGGATCTGGTCGCGGAAGTCGGCGAGGTCGAAGCCGCCCTTCTTGAGCTTCTGCACCAGGCGCTGGGCCTGCTCCTGATCGACCTTGCGCTGGACCTCCTCGACCAGGGACACCACGTCCCCCATGCCGAGGATGCGCGAGGCCAGCCGCTCCGGGTAGAAGGGCTCCAGTGCCGTGGTCTTCTCCCCGACGCCCATGAACTTGATGGGCTTGCCGGTGATATGGCGAATGGAGAGTGCCGCCCCGCCCCGTGCGTCGCCGTCCGTCTTGGTGAGCACCACGCCGGTGAGCGGCAGGGCATCGGAGAAGGCCTTGGCGGTGTTGGCCGCGTCCTGGCCGGTCATGCTGTCGACGACGAACAGGGTCTCGACAGGGGAAAGGGCCGCATGCAGCGCCCGAATCTCATCCATCATCGCCTGATCGATGTGCAGCCGCCCGGCCGTATCAACGATCAGCACGTCCCTGTAATGCCGCCGCGCCGAGTCCAGGGCGGCGCGGGCGATGGTCACCGGGTCCTGGTCGGCGCTGCTCGGGAAGAACTCGGCCCCGACCTCCGCGGACAGGGTCTTGATCTGCTCGATGGCCGCCGGGCGGTAGACATCGCAGCTCACCACCATGACCTTCTTCTTCTGGCGCTCCATCAGCCAGCGCGCCAGCTTGGCGGCGCTGGTGGTCTTGCCCGAGCCCTGCAGCCCCGCCATCAGGATCACGGCTGGCGGCTGGGCGGCCAAGTCGAGGGCCGCGTTCGCCTGACCCATGACCCGCACCAGCTCGTCGTGCACGACCTTGATCAGCACCTGGCCTGGGGTCAGGGACTTGGCCACCGCCTCCCCCAGGGCCTGTTGGCGGACATGCTCGACGAACTCGCGCACGACTGGCAGGGCGACGTCCGCCTCCAGGAGGGCCATGCGCACCTCGCGCAAGGTCGCTTGGATGTTGTCCTCGGTGAGCCGGCCCTGACCGCGCAGGCCGTCTAGGACCTTGGCGAAACGCCCCTGCAAGTTCTCGAACATCGTCTACCCCAACTGGCTGACGGCACCTGCCCGGGTTAGCGCGGGCTGCACCGGGTCGGTGCATGAAAACGGAGCAACCGTGACAGCGCGTGATGCGGTTGCGTGCTGATCGTTGGCCGGGATGGCCAGTCAACCAGCCTTGCCCAAGGCGGCGCAGTATAGGCGAAACCCCGCGGTGCCGGCAGGCGCCATGGATTGCGGGATGCGCGGGCGGCGGGGACTGTGTCATCATCTCCGGGCCATGAGCCACGCCCTGATCGCCGCCGTAGCCGTCGTTCTCTACCTGGCCAGCACGATCGCCATAGGACTGCGGCTGTTCCGCGCCGACAGCCCCCGGCTGCCGCCGCGCAGCGCCGCCGTCTGGCTCGGTTTGGGCGGCCTTGCCCTGCACACCTGGCTGGTCTACGAGGGCATTTTTAGCCACCCCGGGCTCAATCTCGGCTTCTTTAACGCCCTGGCCCTGACCTCCTGGACGGTCGTCACCCTGCTCCTGTTCTCCAGCCTGACCAAGCCGGTGGAGAACCTTGGGCTCTTTCTGCTGCCCATGGCGGCGCTGACCCTCTACCTGGACGCCCGCTATCCGAGTGCGAGCTTCATGCCCCAGGCGGCGGGCTGGAACCTCAAGATCCATGTGCTGATCTCCATGCTCGCCTACAGCCTGCTGACCCTGGCCAGCGTCCAGGCCATCCTGCTCGCCATCCAGGACAGCCACCTGCACAGCCGCCACCCGGGCGGCTTCATCCGCGCCCTGCCGCCCCTGCAGACCATGGAGAGCCTGCTGTTTGAGATGATCGCGGCCGGCTTTGTCCTGCTGACCTTCGCCCTCGGCAGCGGCTTCGCCTTCCTGGAGGACATGTTCGCCCAACATCTGGTCCACAAGACCGTCCTCTCGACCCTGGCCTGGCTGGTCTTCGGCGCCCTGCTGGTCGGCCGCCATCGCTACGGCTGGCGGGGCCGGACCGCCATCATCTGGACCCTGGCCGGCTTCGTCATGCTGATCCTCGCCTACTTCGGCAGCAAGGCCGTGCTGGAGCTGATTTTGCACCGCCCGCGCGCTTACTGATGCCCTTGCCACCAACCGGCTGGGTGCTACAATGCCCGCCCCAGCTCGGTCCGTGGCTCCAGGCATCGGAGCCCTGGCCAGATCCCATTTCAAGGCTCGTCCGGGGCAGTAGCTCAGCTGGGAGAGCGTCGCGTTCGCAATGCGAAGGTCAGGGGTTCGATCCCCCTCTGCTCCACCATTTGACCGTCCAAGACCGTCCGATGCCGCCCAAAAGCCCGCTCTCACCAGCGGGCTTTTTCTTTGCCGGGCCATTGCGTTAGCGTCTGTCTAAGGGTAACTTAGTCCAAGGAAGTCCAGGCAGTTTGTCCAAGGACATCCACCCCCTGACGGGGGTAACTTTGGGGATACCTCAGAACTCGGACAGAAGTGTTACCCCGAAAATGCGCCTAAGCACTGAGTCCATAACGGCTTTTCGGGCTGGCGAGATGCCCGTCAAACTGCACGACGGGCGCGGGCTGTTCTTGCTCGTCATGCCTAACGGCGCGAAGTGGTGGCGGATGAAGTATCGCTTCGCCGGGAAAGAACAGCAGTTATCCCTTGGCGTCTTCCCCGCGGTGAGCTTGCAGGAAGCGCGCACACGTTGCGCCGCCGCGCGCGACTTGCTGGCCAGCGGCATCAACCCCAGCACGCAACGCAAGACCCAGCGGGCCATAGAGCTTGCCGGTCAAGTCCGCCGGGCCGTTGCGCCCCGATTCTTCCTCGCCAGTGACGGCGCGCTCTCCCTGCGGCTGCGCAGGCAGCAACTAACGCTGACGCCGGCTGAGACGGCCGATCTTCGCGCTTTCCTGGACGCAACACGGGCGGTTACGCCCAAGGAGTGACCATGCCTTTGACCGACACACAGGTTCGCAACGCCAAGCCCGCAGACAAGCCGCTCAAGTTGTTCGACGGGGCCGGCTTGTTCCTTCTCGTGACGCCCTCGGGCGGCAAATGGTGGCGCCTCAAGTACCGCTTCGACGGCAAGGACAAACTGCTGTCCCTTGGCATCTACCCCGACGTGGGCCTCAAAGCTGCCCGCGAGCGCCGCGACGAGGCGCGCAAACTCGTCGCAGACGGCGTTGACCCGAGCCAGGCGCGCAAGGCGAAGAAGGCCGCTCGTGAGGATCGTGCGGCCAACAGCTTCGAGGTTATCGCCCGCGAGTGGTATGCCAAGCACGCTCCGGGCTGGGCTGCATCCCATGCCGGGAAGATCCTTCGGCGCTTTGAGCTGGATGTGTTTCCCTGGCTCGGCGGGCGCCCCATTGCCGAGATCACGGCGCCCGAGCTGCTATCCGTGATCCGCCGCATCGAGGCCCGCGGCGCGCTTGAGACCGCGCACAGGGCCTTGCAGAACTGCGGGCAGGTGTTTCGGTATGCCGTCGCCACCGGACGGGCCGAACGCGATCCGTCTGGCGATCTACGCGGCGCGCTCCCGCCGGTGAAGGGCGAGCACTTTGCAGCGACCACAGACCCGAAGCGCCTCGCCGCGATCCTGCGCGCGATGGACGACTACCAGGGGACTTTCGCCGTGCGCTGCGCCCTGCGACTGGCGCCGCTCGTTTTCGTGCGGCCTGGTGAGTTGCGGCAGGCCCAATGGGCAGACATCGACCTGAACGCGGCAGAGTGGCGCTATCACGTCACCAAGACCGACACCCAGCACATCGTCCCGCTGGCGACTCAGGCCGTGGCGATCCTGCGCGAGATGTACCCGCTCACCGGCCGCGGGCGGTACGTGTTCCCGAGCGCCAGGAGCGCCGACAGGCCAATGTCAGACAACGCCCTGTTGGCGGCCTTCCGCCGCATGGGCATCGGCAAGGACGAAATGACAGGCCACGGCTTCCGCGCGGTCGCCAGGACGCTCCTTGACGAGGACTTGGGTTTCAGGCCCGACTTCATCGAGCACCAGTTGGCCCACGCCGTGCGCGACCCGAACGGGCGCGCATACAACAGGACGGCGCACCTGGTCGCTCGCCGCCAGATGATGCAGGCATGGGCCGACCATTTGGACCGGCTCAAGGCTGGCGCCGAAGTGATCCCCTTCCGCGGACAAGCTGCCTAGAGCCGTGCAGGGTGAAGCGTCCGCGACATCGGCCCCGCAACGAGGTTCGCATCGCGTCAATGCGCGCCTGCTACGCGGCAGCGCTTGCCGACACCAGGATCGTTGACCCCGACATCTTGCGGGACCTGTATGCCGGCCACGAATTTCCACCAAGGCCAGGGTGGACCTTCGAGCGCCAGCTTGCATGGGCAGTGGCGCAACTACGCGGCGATCCCGTGCCAGAGGACCTGGCCGACTGGCGCGAGCTGAGCGCGACCAATACGACAACAGCGCCAAAGATGGTTGCCTACAAGGCCGCTGCGGCGATGTTTAACGTCCTCCTTGCCGAAGCGCAGCGCCATGGTGATCGCCTTACCGAAAAGCCGGCTACAGCGAGCGCGATCCAGCGGGCTTGTGCCCGTGCGGCCTTGGCGTCGGACACCTAGCCGGTGCCACGGCAAGCTACCGGACCGACCGACTGCCCGGCCGTTTGCTCTGCGTGGCGCTCAGCAGCCTCAGGAACGCGCGCACGTCGCCTTGCGCGGCAGGCTGCGCGGCGACCACCTCCACGACCGCACGGCCGGCGGCCAGCGCCTTAGCCAGCCGTTGGGCGGCATCCTCGTTCGGTGCCACCAGTTCCAGGACCATCGTCAGCAACCTCCACCAGATAGACGCGCAGCTTCGCCGCCATGCCCGGCGTCCGGCCGCGTCGGTCCTGCCCGACAGCGACCTCGCGGACCCTGTTCCAGCACGAGACACATAGCGTCCCGACGATCAGGCGCCGCTCGCCGCTGGTGCAGCCGCAGAAACAGCATCGTGGGGGCTCTGGCGCTGGCGGCGGGGCATGTGCCTCGCCCGCGTGCTCGGCGCCGATGGGGCAGGCATGACAGTGATGGTGCCGATGCTCGGTGCCCTGGTGCGCCCGCCAGGATCGCGCGCAGGCACCTGGCAGGAGACGTAGCCCGCCCGGCCAGCGCGGACAGTCGAACAGGTCAAGCAGCGGGTCGGTCACCAGTAGGTCGGTCACCAGCGGCGTGCAGGTCGAGCCCCCGATCCAAACACCAGACCAACGCGGTGGTGTCACCGAGGCGCGCTTGCCGGATCATGGACTCCAGGAGCGCAGGCGCCTCGTCGGCCAGGCGCAGGCGTGCTCGGCGGCTCAGTGCCGGCGGTCGGCCCGGTTTGCGGCCAGTCGGAGCAGCCATGGTCAACGACCCAGCGCGCGCAGTGCGCCGTCCAGGCCGCCGCCGACGCGATGCCAAGGGCCTGTGCCGTTCTCGCGGATCAGCGTCAGGACTTGGGCCAACCGGTGATCCAGCTCCGCGGCGACCTGAGCCAGGAGACGGCCGCGCTCCTCGGCGATGGCCCTGCTCCACGACTGGCGCCACTCGCCGACACGACTCCGGTCCTCACCGGGACCCTCGCCCTCGGTGCGCTCGATCAACGCACGCAAGCCGTCGCGGTCAGCCTCGATAAGGTGCACCCTGGCCGCGTCGTCGGGCTCCTGACGCCCCTCGGCGCGCCGGGCGATGATCTCGTTGCGCTCCTCCTGCAAAGCCGCCAAACGCCCGCGTAGGGCCTCAAGGCGCGTCTCGTGCGCGGTGACAGCATCTGCGTGCTGTTCGGCCGCGTGCTCGGCTTTCGCCAGCGCCAAGGCGAGGCTCTGCGGCAGATCAGGCTCGGGCAGCGGTATGGCGGCGGTCAGCGCGCCAAGCTCGGCGGTCAGGGCGGCGGCAGCCTCAGCGGCCAGTGCGGCAGCGGCGGCCTGGGTCTGCTGGTCGTCGGCCGCACTCTGGCCCACAGCCTCGGCGCGGGCAACCGACTCAATGCGGCGCGCCTCCTCGACGGCCAATTCCAGGTTTTTGCGGTGCTCTGCGGTCGGTTGGCCGCCCAAAAGAGCGTCGTCGAGGGCTTTTTGGGCGGCAAAGACGCGGTTTTGGGCCTTCTCGGTGGCAAAAGCTGGCATACGGGCGCTCCTTGGGTAAGTTTTCGGGGTTTCCCGCCGCGTTTTGGCGGTTTTCCGCCGGGTATCGGCAGGTTTCCGGCCGAATGGTCGCGTCACGACATGGGTGGTCCAACGGCGGTCGATAGGCGCCAGCGATTGGCACGGCCTTGCATGTCGCCGGCGGCGCCTATTGCACAATAGGCTGGCAACGCGCCATGCAAGCCGTGCCAAATCGGTAGGGCCGATGATGCGACCCGGCCACGCCGGTGCGCTGCCAAAAAAAAGCCGCCCCGCTGTTCGGCCGGGCGGCAAAAGGAGCCTCGCGGTGACGGGCCGCGGTGGCCTGGAGCCGTTAAATCAAGCCGGCGGCGTGCATCCGGGTGGCGATGCCGGTCAACGCGCTCTCGCGGGCAGCGACAATCTCCGGCGGCAGGTCGCCGCGCTTGGCGTCGCGCAACAGGTCGCGCCGCAGGCTCTTGTAGAGGGTTACGCAGCGCCGCTTGGCCTCGGCCTCGCGCCTGTTCCGCGCGTTCGACATGCTCTTGCTCAGGAGGGACAGGCCTTGGCGCAGCTCAGCAAACTGCTGGGCAGCCTCCCTGGCCTGACGGCGCCGGGCAGCGTCGGCCAAGCCGTGCATGGTGTCCATGTTGCCAGTCGGGACAGGCAACGGCGCCTTGCGCAGTTCAGGTGTGGCCTCGGGCCAGCCGATGAACTCACGGCCGGCGGGCGACAGGCCCTTGGCGATGGTGTCGGGATGGATGCCGGCCTTGAAGCGGTGCAGCGCATTCAACGCCTCGATCTCGGCGGAATAGTCGTTCGGGTCGGGTCTCATTGCATTTCCTCAGTCTCGGATTCGATTAGCAAAGCGCGTCGGGACCGGCCCGCCAGCAATACACTGGTCAAGTTCCGCGTCGGTCAGTTCGCGCATCCAGCCGAATTCCCCGTGCTCACCGTAAGCCAGCCGCTCAAGATCGGCGTCGCTCAATTGCCGAATGGCGCGAGCTTCAAGTTCAGCGAGACGGTCAACGAGTTTGGCGTTCATTCAGTAGTCCCTCAATAGAACTCAGCCGCCGCTCGATTTCGACAAGCTCATTGCTGCGAGCGAGCGCGCCAATGACACCGGCCAGCTTGGCGGCCTCGTCTGGGGTCAATGTACCGTCCTCTAGGCCGCTCAGGACGGCCTTCCCGGCTTGGCCTAGGTCGGCGCCAAGGGGCAGGGGCACGGGCGTGTCCTGGGGGCGCAGAGGAGGCAAGGCGCGCTCAAGCAAGAGCTTTGCCGCGGCAACGTCACCAGCGACGGCCTGTGCCCGCAATGCGGCCAGGACCTCAGGCACCCAGTTGCCAATGTCCTGGCGCATTCGCGCGGTCCAGGTGGGTATACCGGCCGGTCTCCCTTTCGGATTGCCAGACTTGCCCGGCGCAAACTTGGCCATTCGCTTCTGCTCTGTTCAGGCCACTATCAGGAGGGTACCGTCACGTCTCACCGGAGTGCAGGACGGTGACCGACAGCCGATTGAATTGCGCACCCGTGCGCGAAGTCCCCCTGCCGTGGAACGTCACCGAGACCAAGTCGCCCAGCTCGGCGTTCTGAGCCCGCAACGCGCCAATGAGCCACTTGGTCAGCCAGACGGCGATGGTGGCGCCGTTCGGGGTGCGCACCAGCATTTGCTGTTGGGGGCCGAATGGTCCGGTGGCCTGGCGCGATCCGGCAATAACGCCCTCCAGAACGTCGCCAGGCTTCGGGTGCCAGGTATCGACGGCGGACTCGGCAGCGGCCTTGGCGCGCAGTCGGGCGAGCGCTGCTTGGTCGATGGGCGCGAGCGAGTGGGCAGTGGGTTCAAGGGCGGTGTTCATCAGTGCGGCCTCCTGTTCATTTGTGCAGTCCACGCGGTGGTGGTCGGTGGCCCGCTGCGCCTTGAGTGCGCCACGGACAGGTGGTGCGTCTGAGAACCGCTTGGCTGGCAGTGTCTTGCGGGTGGTGCGCACATGATTAGTGATCCTAAGCGGGTCATGGACGGCTCTCCTCAAGGGCCAAACAGCGAAGGTATCCAGCGATGTAAACGGCTAGGTCGGCGCACGGCACGGCGCCGTTATCCGGGTCATCGCACAGATACCGGCGGGCGCCGCGCAGCTCGTGGAGCATGTAGCGCCAGGGTAGGCCGAGCTTGGGATGGTGGTGAGTCATGGCGCGACCTCGCGCCCGGCGGCCCGGCAGTAGCTGGCCCACAAGCGGGCGCCGTCGGGACATGGCCGGTGCAGCTTGGCGCCGGTCACTGTTCCGGCCCGGCAGGCTGGGCAGTTCCAGTGGTGGCTGTAGTAGGCCCTGGCCAGCTCGGCAACGGTCTCGGCCTGGGCCAGCGGTGGGCCACCGAGGTTGGACAGCAGCGCCAGGATCGCGGCCTTGTGCTGACGAAGCCTCCGCGCCCATGCCTCGACTGTGGCAGGCTCGCCGCGCACCTTGATGAGGTCCGGCGGCTCCAAGCGGACGGTGACTCCAGCGGCACGAGCCTCAGCGAGAAGCGCGCTCGCGGCGGTCATTGCGTCCTCCCCCGAGAAGGCTGCAACGGATGCAACGCCTCCCCGCATTTGGAGCGTATAGAGTTTTGTTTGGACCTAGCCCTTGACGGATAAAATGGGAGAAGCCGTTGCATCTGTTGCAAACCCCTGACCGCCGCGCTCACAACTCGACCTCCACGGTGTGCAACGGCCCGCCCACGTCCTCGCCGTCGTCGTCGTTCTGGCCCTGGTCCTCAGGCGCCAGCATGGCGGGCGGCAGGTCGGTGGCAAACAGTCCGGTCTTGCGGCTGCACTGCTCCAGAGTGGAATTCGCGGGCCGTCCGTCCAGTCCATTCCGTCCACACTCTATAGAGTGTGTGGACGGAATGGACTTTTTGGATCGGTCTCGGCTGGGTCCAAAGTTGTCTAGTTTTGGACCGTTTTGGACTTTTGGACTTTCCGCGTCGCCTGGGTCGGTCAGCTTGTATCGGGAGTCACTGCCAGCGGTGATGTCGCCGGACTCCACCAGTGAGCGGATTGCCGCGTAGGCAGCCGACTTCGCGTGGCCGTAGGCCGTCACCTTGTCACGCAGCTCCACCCGCGTGAGCGGGCCGCAGTCCGTGAGCGCGCTCAGTACCGCCCGCTGCGCTGCGCCGCGCGCCTTGGCTCGCCCTGGCGGTAGCGGCGCCTCGCATGGCGTCACCACGCAGGAGACGATGCGCTCGTGCGGCCCGGCGTCCGGGTCGTGCGCGGGCACTGGCCCTAGGTCCACGGCCGCGAGCTGGAAACTCAGCACAGCCTCGCCGTCCCTGCCGTCGCGCAGCTTCTCCACGGCCAGCGTCCGAATGTCGCCGTCCCGTCGAACAGACAGCTCCACGTCAACGGCGCCCTTAAGGCTGGAATGCCCGCGACCGCCGCGTGTCTCGTCCTTCCCTGAGTGATGCACGTACAGGACGAGGCATCCAAGCTCCTTGGCTAGATATTGGGCGGCTGCCACCATGGTGCCCATGTCCTCTGGTGCGTTTTCGTTGCCTCCAGGCATGGCGCGGTTGAGCGTGTCGATGACAACGATGCCGACTCGCCCTGCGTCCGATTGGGTGTCCCGCACGGCGCTCAGCAGGTCGTCCAGGTCGTCCAGGTCGCCCCTAGGACTCAGCAGGTCCACGGACTTTTCCAGGACGCGGAATCTGGACAGTTTGGAGGGCGCCAGATCGTGCTGGCGCAGGTAGGCCGCGAGCCGATTGCGCAGCGACCCTTCGGTGGCGACGTAGGCCACGGCGCAGGCTTTCACACGCCTCCCGTGCCACGGGATACCGCGGGCCACGGCGAGACAGAGATCCAGTAGGACGAAGGTCTTGCCCGACCCAGGGCCTCCCCAAACGACACCGATGCCGAGATCGGGCAGGACCTCGGCCACTCGCCACGCGGGCGGCGGCGTCGCTAGCAGCGCCTCGACAGTGGAAAAGGCGAACCGGCAAGGGTCGGCAGTGTGGCCGCGCTCCGCCCTCGCCGACGCTATGGACTGCGCAACAGCGGCCAGTCCTATCGCCTGGTGCAGGTCATTGATGTCGGTCTGGTCCGGCCGGCGGTCTGGCCCGAAGTCGGGGACCGCGAGCAGCCCACCGACAGCCTGCGCCGCCTCGACCGCGTGCGGGTCCGGCTTGCCGGTGGCCTTCACCAAGTCGGCCAAGACGATCAGCGTCGCCGCCGGGTAGCGGTCGCGCATCGCCTTGGCCACTGTCACCAGGTTCCCAGACGACAGCGCCGCAACGACAGGGCGCCCGGTCGCCTCGCGGGCGCTTAAGGCGGTCGCCACGCCCTCGCCTATCAGCACGGTTGCCCCTGTACCATCGCCATCGGGCATGGCCCCGGACGCCCAAAAGCCACCCTTCTTGGCGCCCCCGGCCAAGGCGGCCTTGCGCCCCTCGCCGTCGATCAGCTCCAGCGTTGAAACCCGCCCACCGCCCTTGATCGGCGCCACGAGCAGGAGCCCGGCCAGCGGCTCGCCGCCGGACTTCGGGACGTAGCCTAGGATCTTCGCGGCATCGGTCGCCTGGATCTGGCGCAGGGTCTCCGCGGGGGCAACGCTCTTGCGTGCCAGGTAGGGGTTGCCGTCCGCCGGACTCGCCGCCGCCCAGATCGCCGCCGCCTTGCTCGCCGCTTCGGCGCGCTTGCGCTCGGTCTTTGCTCGCTCCTCAGCCGCGCGGGTCTCGGCCTCCTGCCGCCGGGCCTCAAGCTCCTCAGGGTTAGGAGCGGGGCTGGCGCCATTGGCCCGCCAGCCGCCTTGCTTGGCCAGGTGAAACAGGGTCCCGATGGTCGTTTTGCCGTTAACCTTGCAGGACCGCCACACGTCGCGGGCATCGGTCGCGCTGTAGGAACCCACGCCCTGGGACCATTCGTCCCACAGGGCAAAACCCGCCTCGCCGACCTCGGACTTGACGGCCATGGCCGCCTTGACCCAGGTCTCGCGGTCGGTCGGGTCAATGTAGGGCAGTGCCTCGCGGATGCGCACGATGTCACTGTCCATCGGCTGCCTCCCGCCGGATGATCGCGCGATCCAAGGCCAAGGACCGCCGCGCGTCCCAGGTGGTCGGGTCGATGCCAGCAACCAGAATCGCGTCGGCGCTGTACGTATGCACAGTGCCCGCCGGCGTGCTACACTGCGCGCGTCGGTGCCCTCCCGACTTCCCCCCGCGCCCAGCCCGGCCCCCGCCAAGCTGGGCGCTTCCATTTGCGACGCTGGTCATAGCGCCTCCTGCTGGTCCAGGCCAGCGATCAGCGCGGCAATGTCCGCAGCACGCCAGACGGTCGTCCGCGGGCCGAGCTTGAGCGGGCGCGGGAAGCGCCCCGACTTGATGCCCGCCCACCACGTCGATTTGCAGACTGGGATCAGTGGCTCGATGCCTCGACGGCGGTCTCCCAGAATGTGATGGATGCGCAGAAAACCGTCAGGCGCGATCTGCGCGGATTGCGTGAGTGGTGTTGGCATGAGGTGCTCCTGCTTGGAGATGGCCGAAGTCGGCCGACGGGACGCACGCTACACCAGGCCATTTTTGGCGATTAGACAGAACTCAGCGGTCGCCTGACGTGCCAGCGACGCCTTTTTGGGGGTAACTTTCGGGGTAACAGCCCGGCACCCTGTTAAGAAAACAGCCTAGAAACAGTCACTTACGGACGCTATTCGGTAGTCCTCTGCCCATTAGAAGAACCCCAACGGGTCTCCGTTGGGGTTTTTTCTTGCCCGCAACTGCGTAACCCTGCGGCCCCTTTGGGGTTCCTGCGGGGGATTGCGGACTTTGCCTGTCGGCCCCAGACCCCGTCCTGGGGGCCTTCCCGCTCTCTCCCCGCCCATATTCTCCGCACCCCCGCTCCCTGGCCTGACCCGAAGTCCGATGACCTGAAAACGTGAGCCGTTTAGAAACAGTCGCTTACGGTCTGTCTGATCAACGCGGTTTTTTCGCGGCATTGGATAGCAGAGGAAACAGGACCCAGTTTTCAAGCCGGTCGTTCGGGACGCGGTAGATTCGGGAGAGTGGAGACGGGTGCGGCCTAATGAGGGGGCCTTCGGGTGGAGACCCCTCGCCCGGCACGGTCCGGGCGGCCCCATTCGGGGGTACGGGTCGTGCTACCGTGGCCACGTACCCCCATACGGCCCCGAAGACCCTGGCCCCGGATGCCACCGGTCTCAGGCCTCACCTCTCACCTCAATATCGATCTGCGCTATCGGTATGTCCACATCTACAGCCGACAAGCTGACTGCGGTCATCGCGCAGGTCGCCGCCGCGGGCAACGCCGATGTACTACGCCTCACGGTGCTGAAGAAGTGGTTCGAGCGCCCCGGGCGGCTCCAGGCGTTCGCTCTCTGGGTGGCGTGGCGTGCCCTTGAGCAGGGTCGCGCCGCTGAGGCACCGGCCTCGGATCTTTTCGCGGAGGCCGAAATGCTGCTGCTGCACCGGGGGCCTGGGGGACGCCTGTACCGAGATGCGGCCGAGCGCCTCCATCGCCGGCTCCAATCTTTCCAGGACACATACAAAAGGTTGAAGTGGGGGTCCGTGCGGATCGTCAGGGACGCCAACCTAATGCTGATCGAGGATGCCCTGACGCTCTACCTGTGGCACCCCGACGCCCCGACCCTGGGCTACAGGCTCGCCGTCGACTTTGCCGCGCACTACGACCCGCACTTCGGGAACGGCCTGAACGGGCCGTCTCTCGGCAGGTTGCAGGACCTGGTCGACTTCGTCAGGGGCCGTGAGGCCTTGGAGTCCGAAGCGGCAGACCGCCCGCCCCCCACGAACAGGGCGCCCTGAGGGCCGGGACCGCCGGCCGGTGGCACCCTGGTCGCCTCAGCTCACCCGCGCTCTCCATGACGCAGTGCCTGTCCCCCCACGTTGGCACAACCGAGCCATCCACCCGGGCCAGCCACAATCTCATTTGCAGTCAGGGTGTTGGTTTGCACCACCCGCTGTTCTTCCGCTTGCTTCCGGTTGGGAATGAAGCGTTCATGTCACCCGTCCACAGGGGCCAAAAACCTCTGCAAAACAACAGCCTGAACGACGGAGACCGGCATGAACCTGAAAGACATCCGCTACGGGATCGAGATCGAGACCGTCAAGCGCACCCGCGAGCAGGTCGCCTGGGCGATCCACTCGGTGGTGGGCGGCACGGTGGTGCGCACCCACGCGGGCCTCGACCCCTGGGAGGTCCGGGACCTGGCCGGGCGTACCTGGAAGGTGGTGAGCGACGGGTCGCTCTCCAGCGTCCCCGAGCACCTGCGCGCCGAGGTGGTGAGCCCCGTCCTGACCTACGATGACCTCCCCCAGCTCCAGGAGGTGGTGCGGGCGATGCGCCGCGCCGGGGCCAAGGTCAACGCCCAGTGCGGCATCCACATCCACGTCGACGCGGCCCCCTTCGACCGGCGCCACCTGGGTAACCTGGCGAAGCTCGTTTACAAGCAGGAGCCCCTGATCCTGCACGCCCTGGGGGTCAGCCAGCAGCGCCTCACCCACTACACCCGCCCGGTGAGCGATGACCTGATCCGCAACATCGAGAGCCAACGCCCGCGCACCAAGGACGAGCTCAACCGCCTCTGGTACGGGCGGGAGAACCGCAATCCGACCCACTACGACGGGACCCGCTACCACGGGGTTAACCTGCACAACGTCTGGTACCGGGGCACAGTCGAATTCCGCTGGTTCGAGGCCACCCTGCACGCCGGGCGCATCAAGGCCTACCTGCAGTTTTGTTTGAGCGTCGCCGCCAAGGCGCTGAACGCCCGCTCCGCCTCCAGCCGCAAGCGGGTGTTCAACCCCGCCTCGGCGAAGTACGACTTCCGGGTCTTCCTCCTCGGCCTGGGCCTGATCGGCGAGGAGTTCAAGACCGCCCGAGCGCACCTGATGGCCAACATGCCCGGGGACGCCGCCTTCAAGAACGGGCGGCCCCGCCCGGCGGTCACCGCCACCGAGATCACCACCGAGGCCGGGATCGCACCCGGCCTCGCCGCGTAAGGGGGACGAACATGAAGATCCTGATCCGCGCCGCCGGCCCCGACGGCATCCCGAGCCCCAAGGACGGGACGGTCCTGGACGCCCCCGACGCCCTGGGGGCGGTCGAGGCGATGCGCGCCCAAACGCCCTTCACCGCCCGCCTGGGCGCCCGGGACTATATGGCTGGGGTGTTGGCGGGGGTCGAGGGCGCACCCGCCCCGTTGCCCGCAGACCCCGCCCAGGCCGCGAGCGACTTCCTGATGCGCCTGGCCAAGCGCGGCCTGGTCGCCTTCCTGCCCGATGTGGACGCGACCAAGCCCGCCCCCGAGGAGGCCCTGCCATGTGCGGCCAAGTAGGCATCGTCTTCGGGCGCAAGCGCCGCCGCACCGCCGAGCTGGACCGCCTGATCGAGGTCTTCGTGCGCCTGCTGCTGCACAGCGAGGCCCGCGGGCCCCACGCCTCGGGCCTCGCCTGGCTCAAGACCGACGGGTCCCACCGGATCGTCAAGCAGCCCCTGCCGGCACGGGAGATGATCTACGAGGAGGCCTTTCTGGACGCACTGGCCGAGGTCGACGCCCAGACCACCGTGCTCATGGGCCACACCCGCTGGCGCACCCGGGGCGACGAGGCCAACAACGCGAACAACCACCCGATCCGTGCCGGGCGGGTCATCGGCACCCACAACGGCACCCTCTACAACGCAGACCACCTGTTCCGACGGCTGCGGTTGCCCTGCTTCGCGGAGGTCGACAGCGAGCTGATCTTCCGCCTGGCCGACCGTTGCGCCCGGATGGGGCCCATCGACCTCGGGCACCTGGCCGGGTCCCTGGCCCCGTGCCGCGGCCAGATGAGCGCGGTCCTGGCCTCCCGTGGCGACCCGGGCACCGTCACCCTGCTCAAGGGCAACAAGCCTCTGCATCTGCGCTATCACCGGTGCTACCGGGTGGTGCTCTACGCCTCGGACGCGACCTTCCTAGATGACGCCCTGGACGGAGAATGCGGCTGGCGAGACCTGGCGATGTCGCCGATGACCATGCTGACCCTCGCGCACAACGACCTGGGGGTGGGCACGACGCGCCCCCTGACCTTCATCGCCCAGGATCGCCGCGGTACCCTGCCCGCCGGAGTTGCCGCATGACCGCCACCGTTTACCCCATCCGCCTGTTCGTCTACGGCGCCCTCAAGCGCGGCCAGGCCAACCATGCCCGCTACTGCGCCAATGCCACCGACATCGTGCCTGCGGTCACCTGGGGGCGGATCTACGCTCTGGACCTCGGGTTCCCGGCCCTGGAGGTGCCGCCCGAGATGATCTTGGCCCGGGGGACCGACGACCCGGTGGCCGATGCAGCCACCCAGGCGAGCTGGCCCGGGGTCGGATTCGACCGTCCCGAGGGGGACTGGGACCTGGTCGAGGGGGAGCTGATGACCTTCGTTGACCCGTTGAGTGACCTGCCTCCTATCGACCGGTTGGAGGGATTTAGACCGGCTGGGCACTGCCTGTACCAGCGGGTCCTGGCCCCCTCCCTGTGCGCCGGTCGGGCGATGGTTGCCTGGGTCTACGACGGGACAATCCTACGCGTCAGGGGTCCTCGGGTCGCCTGATGCCGCCGCCCAGGCAACGTGCCGTCCACCCGCAGCGCACCGGTTCGTCAGCGGCCGGAATAGGACACGCGGTCGTAGACGGCCCTGATGACGGCCTGTCTTGCCGAGCGATATATCACATGCTATAAACATAAGCGTCCTCACGCGAGATCCCAGATGACCCCTGACCAGATCCGCGACATCCGCAGTGCCCTGAAGCTGACGCAGCAGCAGTTTGCCGACCTGCTGGGCGTCTCCTTTGTCACCATGAACCGCTGGGAGAACGGCCAGACGCGCCCCTCTGCTCTGGCGGTCGAGAAGCTGAACCGGGCCGCCAAACAGGCCCAGGGCGGCGATGTACCCGGACCTGCATCAGAGGGCCCGCCGGCCCAAACCGGGGAGCGTCTGGACTTTCTCGGCGACGCCGAGGCCCTGCGCGTGCTCGTGGAAGGAGAGCGGCTGTCCTACGGGCACCAGTTCAACCCCGCCTTCGCCACCGAGATCAGCCGCATCGACCCTCTGCCGCACCAGCGCATCGCGGTCTACGACCGAATGCTGCCGCAGCCTCGGCTGCGCTTTCTGCTCGCCGACGACGCCGGTGCCGGCAAGACCATCATGACCGGTCTCTACGTGCGGGAGAGCTTGACCAGGCGCACGCTGCGGCGTGTGCTGATCGTCGTCCCGGCCGGCCTGGTCGGCAACTGGCGGCGCGAGTTGGCATCGCTGTTCGGACTGAAGCTTCGCATCGTGACCAGCGGCGACGCCAAGGCCGGGAACCCCTTCTTGGGCGAGGGCAGCGACCTGGTCGTGGTCAGCATCGACAGCCTGCGCGGAGCGCGCCTGTTCGCCGCCCTGCGCGATCCGGCGGTCGAGCCCTATGACCTGGTCGTGTTCGACGAGGCCCACAAGCTCGCCTGCCATCGCGACCCCGACGGTACCATTCGTGCCACCGAGCGTTACCGACTCGCCGAGGCCATTGCCGGTGTACGCGACCTCTCTGACGAGTACCGTCTGCCCTGGTCTGCACACCACCTGCTGCTGCTCACGGCCACGCCCCACATGGGCAAGCCCTATCCCTACTACGCCCTGTGGCGACTGCTGGAGCCCGATCTGCTCAGTACCCAGACCGCCTTCGAGCGCTTTCCACCCCCCGCACGACAGCACTGCTTCATCCGCCGGGTCAAGGAAGAGATGGTCGACCTGGCTGGCAAGCCGTTGTACCCGGTGCGGCTATGCGACACCCACAGCTATTCCTTAAGCCAAGGCGAAATCGGCGAGCAGACCCTCTACGAGCGCACCACCGCCTACATCAACACCTACTACAACTTGGCGCGGGTGCTGAACCGTCAAGCAGCGCGGTTCGCCGTCATGATCTTCCAGCGCCGCCTGGCTAGCAGCACCTGGGCACTGTTGTGCTCGCTGCGCAAGCGGGTGGCCAAGCTGGATGCCGCCATCGATGCCATCCGCTCCGGAGCGGTTGCCGAGGACGCCTGGCGTGCCAAGCAGGCGGCGCTCAACCGCAAGGCCGACAAGGGCAAGCTCGTCGACCTCCTCGATGCCGAGACCGCCGACGAAGAAGGCACCGTGCACGGGGTCGAGGCACACGAGGCGAGCGAGGACGAGGCCCTCGACGCGTTCGTCGCCACCAGCCTCGCCGAGCTGATCACCGAGCGCGACGAGGTCCGCGCCCTCCTCGGTCTGGCCGAGGCGGTCCACGGCCGCGGGCGGGACTCCAAGCTCGAGCGCCTGCGCGAGCTGCTCGCCGACCCCGCCTACCGCGACCAGAAGGTGATCATCTACACCGAGCACAAGGACACGCTGGACTTTCTCACCCGCGCCCTGGAGGGCATGGGCTATGCCGGTCAGGTCGCCACCGTCCACGGCGGCATGTCCTTCGTGGAGCGCGATGCGCAAGTCGAGCGCTTCCGGGCCCCCCACCAAGGGGGCGACGGGGCGCGCTTCTTCGTCGGCACCGACGCGGCCGCGGAAGGCATCAACCTCCAGTTCTGCTGGATACTCATCAACTACGACGTCCCATGGAACCCGGCGCGCCTCGAGCAGCGCATGGGCCGCATCCACCGTTACGGCCAGAGGCACGACCGGGTCGCCATCCTCAATCTGGTCGCCGGCGCCACCCGCGAGGGGCGTGTCGTCAAGACCCTTCTCGACAAGCTGGAGGAGATCCGCCAGCAGCTCGGCACTGACAAGGTCTTCGACGTGGTCGGGCGCCTGTTCGAGGGCGTCTCCCTGGCCGACTACATGCGCCGGGCCGTCGACTCCGACGCCAAGGCCGACCAGGAGGCCATGGCCATCGCCGGCCGGCTGACCGAGGAGCAGACCCGGGCCCTGTTGGAGCGCGACGAGCGCCTCTATCGCAAGGACGGGGGCCAAGGCGGCGAGGTCGTTGCGGACCTGCCGCGGCTGCGCAAGGCCATGGCCATCGAGGAGCTCCGCCGCTTACTGCCCGGCTACGTCCGCCGCTACCTGGAGCGAGCCGCCCCGCTGATCGGGGTGGACCTGATCGGAGACCTGGACGACGGCTTTCTGATCCGCCCGCGGCGGCGCGGCGTGCTCGAGAGGCTGCTCCCCGCGCTCGATGGCTATCCGGCCGCCGCCCGGGGCCGCTTCAGCATCCATCCCCCGAGCGACCCGCGCGAGGCGATCTACCTCCACCCGGGCGAGCCGATCTTCGAGCGTCTCTGCGCCCTTGCGGCCGAGCAGACGGCAGCAAGCGGGCGGCGTGGCGCCATCTTCACCGATCCCGAAACTACGGTCCCCTACCTGCTCCACGTCGCCCGGCTGCGGGTGGTCCGCGCGGCCGACCCCGGCATCGCGGGCCTGGGCCGCCCCGAGGTCGTCGAACAGCGCCTGGTCGCCGTGCGTCAGTTCGCCGACAACCGCTGCGAGGAGGTCCCAGTTGAGCAAATCTTGCTGCTCAAGCCCGGCCGCAAGGGCGCGCCGGCCAGCGTCGCCTTCCTGGCCCAGGGCGAAACCTGGCGCTTGGCCGCCGCGGAATACCTGCAAGGCCAAGTCCTCGCACAGCGAGCCGAGCTTAAGGGCCTCGCCGCCCGCGAGCGACTCGCAGAGACCGAGCCGCTGCTCAAGCTCGCCTACGACGCCCAGGAGCTGGAACTGGCGCGCCTGCGCAAGGTATACAGCGAGAAGGCCCGGGCCGGGGACGGCAAGGCCGAAGGCGAGCTTCAAACCATCCGTGACCAGCAGCGCGGCCTAAGGGCCCGGCACGAGGAGACACTCGCCCGACTGCGCCGCGAGGTCGAGCTGATCGGGCCGGGTGCCTGCGAGGTCATCGCCACCGCCCTTGTGCAGCCTTCCCAGGACCCGGAGGATATCCGCGCCCGGGACGCCGAGGTCGAGCGCGTCGCCATGGACCTGACCGTCGCCCACGAGACCGCCCAAGGCGCCGAGGTGCGCGACGTATCGACCCCGGCCAAGGCCCGCGTGGCGGGGCTCTCCGACTACCCCGGCTTCGACTTGCTATCGCGCCGCCCCATCACAGAGGGGGGCGCCGAGCGCGGCATCGAGGTCAAGGGCCGCGTCGATACCGGCGAGGTTGCGCTCACCGAGAACGAATGGGCCCGGGCCTGTAACCTACGGGAGCGGTACTGGCTCTATGTCGCCTTCGACTGCGGGACGGCCTCGCCGAGGCTGCTCAAGGTCCAGGACCCCTTCGGCAAGCTGATCGCCAGGCCCAAAGGCGGCGTGGCCATCGGCTACGCCGAGATCGCCCGTTGGGCGCACGCCGACTGACCTTCGCGACCCCCGAGGACCCTATGGAAGACTTGACCGAGCTCCTACGCGAGATCGACCGGCTCAAAGACCGTCTCGATGCCCTGCGCCCCCTGGACAATCCCTCCATCCTGCACGCCTTGGACCTCGAGTACACCTACGAGAGCAACCGCATTGAGGGCAACACCCTGACCCTGCGCGAGACCGAGTTGGTCATCGACAAGGGCCTCACGGTGGGCGGCAAATCGATGCGCGAGCACCTGGAGGCGATCAACCACCACGAGGCGGCCCTTCTGCTCGCCGACCTGGTCCGGGAGCGCCGGCCGCTGACCGAGTCCCTGGTCAAACAGCTCCACGGGCTGATCCTGCGCGGGATCGACCGCGACAACGCCGGGGTCTATCGCAGCGTCCCGGTCATGATCGCCGGCAGCCGCCACGTCCCGCCCCAGCCCTGGGCCGTGCCCGTCCAGATGGAGCAGTGCTTCGCCTGGTACGACGCCGAGGGACCGAAGACGCACCCGGTGGTCCTCGCCGCGGAGATGCACGAGCGCATCGCCACCATCCACCCCTTCATCGATGGGAACGGCCGCACGGCGCGGCTCGCGATGAACCTGATCCTGCTCTGCGCCGGCTATCCCATTGCCATCATCCCCGGGGATACAAACAGCCGGCGCGACTATTACGACGCCCTCGAGAAGGCCAACCTGGAGGGCGACAAGTCCGACTTCCACCGCCTCATCGCCCGCCACGTGCAGGCCATGGCCCTGCGCCTGATCCAGATCGCTGGGGGCCAGCCATGACCGACAAACGCCTCATCGAGGTCGCCTTCCCGTTGCGCGAGGCATCCATCGATTCCGTTCACGAGAAGAACGTCCGCCACGGGCACATCTCGACCCTGCACATCTGGCCGGCGCGCCGGCCGCTGGCCGCCTGTCGGGCGGCCCTGATCGCGACCTTGTTGCCCGACCCCGGCGACGAAGAGGCCCGCAAGGCGCTGCTCAAGCGCCTCGCGGGGACGCTGCAAAAGACCACCAAGCGCAAGAAGATGCCCAACGGCCGCGTCGAGGAGATCGAGGCCTGGGAGACCGCGGGCGGGGTCCTGCACTGGGGCCGCGAGTCGGGGCCGGACATGGACTGGTTTCGCGACGAGATCCGCAAGGCCTACGGCGGACGGGCACCGCGGGTCCTCGACCCCTTTGCCGGCGGCGGGGCCATTCCGCTGGAGGCCATGCGCCTGGGCTGCGAGGTCACCGCCGCCGACATCAACCCGGTGGCCTGGTTCATCCTGAAGTGCACCCTGGAGTATCCCCAGCGCCTGGCTGACCAGACCCGACCGTTGCCGGGATTCGCCGTTGCGGACCCGGTCTTCATGGGAGGCTACCTGAAGGCCAAGGGCCTGACCCCGGCCGAGGTCAAGCGCCACGTCCGCGCCCTGTCCGCGGTGCACACCGGCGGCCAGGGTACGCACCAGGTCGAGATTGGCGAGACCCATTCCCTGTTGACGGAGCCGGCCCTCGACCCGGCGCTCCTGGAGGCCGACCTCGGCTGGCATGTGCGCGCCTGGGGCCAATGGGTCCTGCGCGCGGCGCGCCGGGAGCTGGCCCGCTTCTACCCCACCTACGCCGAGTTCTGCGCCCTCAAACCCTACCGCGTGGTCCCTCTCGACCACGGGGAGGCGCTGCGGCTGGTGCCCACCAACGAGGCCGGCGAGCCCCAGGTCGAGATGCTCAACGCCGGCTTCGACGCCGGCTACCTGGAGAATGAGGCTAATCCCCGCTGGGTCGCCAAGCCCACCGTCGCCTACCTGTGGGCCCGCACCGTGCGCTGTAAGGCCTGCCGGGCGACCGTGCCGCTGCTCAAGACCCGCTGGGTGGCCAAGAAGGACAACAAGCGGGTGCTGCTCACCCTCAAGCCCAAGGCCGACGGCACCGGCGTCGTCTTCGGCATCGACCCCAAGGTGCCGGAGCATCGCGGCAACGCAGCCCAAAAGCGCGAGCACGATAAGCGCCTCGGTGCCGGGACCATGAGCCGGGCCGGGGTCAAGTGCCCGTGCTGCGATACCATCATGACGTCGGAGGACCTGCGCCTGGAGGCCCGCGCCGGCCGGCTCGGCGCCGCCATCACGGCCGTTGTCACCGACAGCCCGAACGGCAAGGAATACCGTCTGCCGACCACCCGGGAGATCGGGGCCTGCGCAGAAGCCGGTACCCAACTACCGTTGTACTTCGACCGCCTACCCTTTGGCATCCCCGCGGAGTCAATCCCCCTGGGCGGGAGTCGGCAGGGGGGCGGATCACCCTTTACGGTACCCACCTACGGATTGGATCAATGGCGCAAACTGTTTACGGAGCGTCAGCTTGCGACCCTCGCCGTGCTAATCGCATCGACCAGAGGGCTACCCGGTCACACTCAGTTCGCGCACTACGATCCGCCAACTCAAGAGGCGCTCATGGGCTTGCTGACGACGGCGGTGACCAAGGTTGCGGATCGCGGCAGCACTCTATGCACTTGGACCATAGATCGAATCACGATACGCAATACCTTCGCGCGATTTGCGTTGCCGATCTCTTGGGACTACGCCGAATCTGTGGCGATAATGGACGCTTCCGGTGGCTACCCCGGTGCAATCGAGTGGGCAGCCCAATTCGCCGAGCACGCCGCTAGGTTCGCGAATCTCTCGGCGGAACCTCGTGTCATCAAAGAATCCGCGATGGACGGGCGGGAGACGGGTTTCGACGTCATTCTCACCGACCCACCCTATTACGACGCGATTCCGTATTCGGACCTGATGGACTTCTTCTATGTCTGGCTGCGGCGCACACTGCATGGGCTGACGCCGGAGTTGGACCGGGCCTTTGCCGAGCCGCTGTCCCCGAAATGGGATCACGCCGCCAACGACGGCGAACTGATCGATGACGCCTCGCGCTTCGGAGGCGACAAGTCCGAGTCCAAACAGAACTACGAGGAGGGAATGGCCCGGGCCTTCGTCGCCTGTCACCGTGCGCTTCAGCCCGACGGCCGCCTGGTCGTGGTCTTCGCGCACAAGCACCCGGACGCCTGGGAGACCCTGGTCGGGGCGATCATCAGGGCCGGCTTCGTCGTGGACGGCAGTTGGCCGGTCCAAACCGAGATGGGTAACCGAACCCGCGCACTGTCCTCATCGGTCTGGCTGGTCTGCCGCAAGCGCGACCCGGCTGCCCGCCCCGGTTGGGACACCGCGGTGTTGAAGGACATGGAGGGCAACATCGTCCAACGGCTGCGCGACTTCTGGGACGCCGGCATCCGCGGCCCCGATTTCGTGTGGGCGGCGACGGGGCCGGCCCTGGAGGCCTACAGCCGCTACCCGGTGGTGAAGAAGGCGGCGGCGAGCGGCGAGGTGATGTCGGTCGCCGAGTTCCTCCGGCATGTCCGGCGCATCGTCGTGGACTTCGTGGTCGGGCGGGTCCTGACACGCGGCCCGGATGGGGACGAGGCCGGACCCGAGGTGGGCGAGCACCCCCTGGACGACGTGACCACCTATTACCTGCTGCACCGCAGCGACTTCGGGCTCAAGGACGCCCCGGCCGGCCCCTGCATCCTGTACGCGATCTCCTGCGGGCTCTCCGAGCGCGAACTGGTCGACCAGTACGGGTTGCTGGCCCGGGGCAAGGGGGCATCGACGGACGAGGCCGAGGACGACGGCGAGACCGACGGGGACGACGAGCCCACCGACACCGGCGGCAGCGGCGGTAAGCTCAAGCTCAAGCCCTGGAAGCTGCGTACCCAAAGGGGGCTGGGCGAAGAGCCGTTGCGTGGCCGGCCGATCCCCCTGATCGACCACGTCCACAGGCTGTTGCAATTGTGGGGGGGCGGCGACGCCGCGAAGGTGGACGCCCACCTGGACCGCCACGGGCTGCGCCGCGCCGGGCTCTTCGCCCAGCTGATCCAGGCCCTGATCGAGCAGAGCCGCGCCGAGGGGGCCGCGGATGAGTGCGCGGCCCTGGAGCGGCTGGCAAACCACTTGAAAGGCTACGGTGGCGCGGCGCAGGGTGCGCTGGCGTTGGGCGACTGACCGGTTCGAACGCCAAAGGGGGCACCATGGCAAAGACAAAGACGACGACCCAGCCCTGGCACGCAGTGATGGAGCTGCGCGCCGAGATCGTGAGCAGCGAGCTGTCCCAGAAGCAGTTCGCGGCCGACCTGCACGACGTGATGCTGGGGATCAACCCCGGCATCTATCACGACCCCGAGGAGTTCTTCGCGCTGACCTATCCGACCGCGCGCCTGCGCGACCTGGCGCGCGACGTGCTGTGGCGCCTCGCGGGCAAGTCAGAGAAGGCCGTGCGGCAGCTCTACCTGACCTTCGGCGGCGGCAAGACCCACGCCCTGGTGACCCTGGTGCACCTGGTCCAGGACCCGGAGACGCTGCCGGACCTGCCGGCGGTGCAGCAGTTTCGCAGCCATTGCGCCCTGGACGAGGGGCTGCCGCGGGCGCGGGTCGCCGCCGTGGTCTTCGACCACCTGGATGCCGAACAGGGTATGGAGGCACGGGCCCCGGATGGGACCCTACGGCGCCTGCTGATGCCCTGGAGCGTGCTGGCCTGGCAGTTGGCCGGCGAGGACGGACTCAAAATCCTTAAGCCCGATGGGACGGAGCGCACCAGCCCCCCCGCGACCAACGTGGTCTGCGAGCTGCTGGAGCGCGCCCGGGCTGACATCCCCGCCGTGCTGATCCTCTTCGACGAGGTACTGTGGTTCGCCCGCACCATGGTGGACCTCGATCCGGCCTGGACCGGGCGCATGAAGGACTTCCTGCACAGCCTGACCCAGGCGGTGGCCAAGGTACCTCAGTGCTGCCTGGTGGTGTCCCTGCTGGCCTCGGACACGAACAAGATGGACGCCCTCGGCAAGCAGATCAGCAAGGACCTGTTCGATGAGCTCAAGCGCGTCGCCGACGAGGGCGTGCGGCCGGTGGAGAGCCACGACGTGCCGGAGATCCTGCGCCGGCGGCTGTTCACGCCGGCGTGCTATCTGGACCGCTCGACGTGGCCGGCCCAGGTGATCGCGGCCCTGAACAGCCTGGAGACCCTGGACGCCCAGACCAAGCAGCACCGCTCCACCGAGGAGCAACGCTACCTCGCCGCCTATCCCTTTCACCCCGACCTCCTGGATGCCCTCTACGGCAAGTGGACCATGCTCGAGGGCTTCCAACAGACCCGGGGCATCCTGAAGACCCTCGCCTCGGCCCTGCGCGACGCCCGCACCTGGGACACCTTGCCCGTCGCCGGGGCCCAGGTCTTTCTGGCCGCCCCCGAGGCCGAGGGCCTGAGCACGGCCGCCAACGAGCTGGCCAACATCGCTCAGGTGGAGCGCTACGACGGGCGCAAGCAAAATTGGCCGGCCATCCTGTCCGCCGAGCTGGCTCACGCTGCAAAGGCCCAGGACGGACTCCCCGGGGTCAACGGCAGGGAGGTCGAGCAGGCGGTAATGGCAACCTTTCTGCACTCCCAGCCCATTGGCCAGCACGCCAAGGCCCGCGACCTCAAGCTCCTGATCGGCAGCGGTCAGCCGGACCCGATCAACCTCGACAAGGGCCTCGCCGCCTGGGCCGACAACTCCTGGTATCTCGACGACATCTTCACCAGCGACCGGGAGGGGACGCTGCCCAAGGTTTGGCGCCTGGGGTCCAAGCCGAACCTCAAGGAGATGCACCACGCAGCGCGCTCCGGGGTCAGCGACTCCATGGTCGATGCCGTGCTGGACAAGGCCATCCAAGACGCCGCCAAGCTCACGGACGGCGCCCGAGCGGCCGGTGCCAAGGTACACCGTCTGCCCGCCAAGCCCGCGGACATCGAGGACGACGGACTCTTCCACTACGCCGTGCTGGGTACGGAGGGGGCCTGCGACCCGGGGAAGCCCAGCCCCTATGCCCGGCGGTTCATTGAGGAGACCACAGGGCCGGACAAGCCCCGGGCGCAGAACCGCAACGCCGTCGTGCTCGCCGTGCCATCGCGCGACGGGCTGGCGGCCGCGCGCGAGAAGGCGCGCGATCTGCTCGGCTGGGAAGAGGTCTCGCGACTCCTCAAGGAGCGCGACGACATCGACACGGTGACGACAACCCGGCTCAGTACCAACCTCAAGAGCGCCAAGGCCGATCTGCACTCGGTCGTCGTGCTGGCCTACTGCATCGCGGTCACGTTGAACGAACAGAACGCCGTTTCCGCCTACCGCATCAACGTCGACAACGAGCTGCTGTTTACCAAGCTGATCGCGGACAAGCGCCTGCGCATCGAGACCACGGCGGTCAATGCCGAGGCGCTGTTGCCCGGCGGTCCCTACGACCTGTGGGGACAGGGCGACACGGCCCGCTATGTCAAGGACCTGGTCGGGGCGTTCGCGGCGACCGCGAGCCTGCCGAAGATGCTGAACCGGGAGGCGATCCTAGAGACGCTGCTCGCTGGGTGTGTCGCCGGCCAGTTCGTGCTGCGCGTGACCCGCGCGGACAAGTCGCAGCGCACCTTCTGGCGGGCGCGGCCGGACGACACGGCGGTCGACGATGCGTCGCTGGAGGTCGTGCTCCCCGAGGTGGCCCTGCTCACCGACCTCGACCCGGCGGTACTTGCCCCGCAGGTGCTGCCGGACCTGTGGGCCACCGGCGAGGTCCCCTGGCCCGCGCTCGCCGAGTATTTCTCCGGCAAGCACCTCGTGACACAGGACATGGGCGGATGGACGGAGAGCCTGTTAATCCCCGCTGCTGAGGAGGCGGCGCTAAAGACGGCCGTCGCGGTGGCGGTGAAGAAGGGGTTGGTCTGGTTCGTCAGCGGCATTGCGAGCCTGCTCGAAGAGGATGTCCCCGAAGGCTTCATCGACGAGCACGCCCTACTGCTGCCGCCACCGACAGCATTGGCTGCTACCGAGCTTCTGCCGGTGGCGATCCCCGCGGCTTGGAGCGGAGACGAGACCACGGCTGATCACCTGCGCGTCGCCTTGTCGGCGAAGTCCGGCCGGGCGCTGCCTTGGGTGACGCTGCGCAAGGCCCTGGAGCAGGGGTTCCAGCTCGGTCTGTTCGAGCGCACCCTCGACTCAGGCCCCTGGCCCTGCGACCTGGGCGGCGCAGCCACCCTGAAGGTGCGGTGGGTGAAGGGTGTCAAGGAGCCGACACATCCGGCCGCCCCGGGTACCGTTAAGTCGGCGACGGCCGTACTCGAGACCCATCAGATCGTCGACTTGGCCGATCTAGTTCCCGATCTGCTCTCGGCAACCGCCGGCCATAACCTGACCCTGACGCTCACCGTCGCGCTTGATCGAGAGGGGGGGCCGTCGAGTGACGCGGTTGCCGGCGTCAATGCCGTTCTGGACAAGGTCAAGAGTGGTTGGGGGCTAACTTAGACCTGAATCCGTGATCTGAATGGCACGGCGACTCGCTCTTGGCAAATGACGCTAGCGGAAGTCATTTCGGCGACGCGAATCGAGCCCGGGGGGGGGGCGAATTGTCTTACGAACTGCTTGTGG
>Ga0272446_1001034_pt1 | contig 41738 bp, 37 predicted proteins | sample YNPCB0061_FD_194587 | JGI IMG/M metagenome (GOLD analysis project Ga0272446, IMG submission 194587) | Hot spring microbial mat communities from Yellowstone National Park, WY, United States - YNP-CB-006-1 | ecosystem: Environmental > Aquatic > Thermal springs > Hot (42-90C) > Sediment | place...
TGACGGTGGTGCGGGAGGCTCTGACGGTGGTGCGGGAGGCTCTGACGGTGGCGCGGGAGGCTCTGACGGTGGCGCGGGAGGCTCTGACGGTGGTGCGGGAGGCTCTGACGGTGGTGCGGGAGGCTCTGACGGTGGTGCGGGAGGCTCTGACGGTGGCGCGGGAGGCTCTGACGGTGGTGCGGGAGGCTCTGACGGTGGCGCGGGAGCAGAGACCCGGTACAGGAATCCTGAGCCGCCAAACAAGGGAGCACCTGGGTAGGTTGTATCAAACTGCTCGGCACCCGTAAGGCCGCCTTTCACATCAAGACTGGGATCTGTGGAATAGACCAACCAGCGCCCATTGGGGTTCGTAAAGACCGTTGAGCCAAAATTATTAATAAAATTGTTGCCAGCCACGAGCACAATGACATCTCCAGAGCCAAAGGCGGTAATCGGTGCATTCAGAACAATGTTACCCGTCAAGGTTTGCAGAAAAATAGTGCGACCTGTAATCCCTGTAGGATTGACGGTACCAACGGTGAGGGTGCCGTTGTTCACCAACTGAAAGTCACTGGAACTGTTTAACTGAGCAGCAACTGTGCCGATTTGGTTACTGGGGTTTAGGAGGGTGACGCTGCCATTTTGTAGGGTTGCCCCTAAACTCCCCACTTGCAGCGGAGCCGTTTGGGTAAGGTTGCCAGTGGCTAAATTTACAATGAAAGGGTTACCGTTCGTGCTCAAGCCAGTTGTCAGGCCATTGACCCCATTATTAAAGCTAGTGATAGCAAGCCCCCCTTGGTTGCTGAGGGTGACCCCGCCATTAACATTGCCCGATAGTGCTTGCAGTTGGTTATTGGGGTTGCTGAGGGTGACGTTGCCTTGGCCGAGCAGTTGTAGGGTGTTGGCAGCAATGGCATGACTGCCTTGGCTGACACCGCCGCCACTGTTGAGGGTTAGGTTGCGCCCATTCAGAGTTGTGACCCCAGAGCCATTAAACTGAATCCCAGCGGAACCAGCACCGGGAGTTTGCAAGGCAAGGTTATAGCTCAAACTCAAGGGACGCACATCCATTAGGCCAGTACCACTGGGATGACCAATGGTCACGAGGGAAAACCCACCACTAATGCGATCCAGCAGTGTCTGATCGATCAATAAGCTGCCCGTTGCACCATTTCCCACGCCAACTGTGGTACTGGCAAGCACGGGTTGAAAGACTAAACGACCGCTGCCATTAGAGGCGATGAATATATTAGCTGGATTGTCAGCCCACAAAGAGGTACTACCTAACGCCGCAAAGGTTAAGGTTCCATTCTCTACTTGAAAGCGAGCAACACCATCGTCATAGGAATTAATTTCAATGCCAGTTCCAGATTCGCTACTGCGGCCATCAATTAAAAGGTTTCCAGAGCCACCAGCCTGAATAATGGTTGTAGAGGGTAGCCCAGAAGAAATTTCAACTCCAGTTCCATCTGGCTTAGCGATTCCCAGAATCTGAACATTGCCGGTGCTACTTCTAATTAGCATCGTTCCATCAACTTCACTGGAAATTGATACCCCTCGGTTAGAAAAGAAGTCATCGCCAGTTCCAGAGCGCCCCTCTAATAAAATATTTCCCGACGCGTTTGTAATGGAGGAATCAGTGATCTCAATTCCTTGACTCAATCCTTCTGGGATGGGATTGCCACCCGTACCGAATATTTCAATATTGCCACTGCCTGTTGTTGTAACTATGGCCTCCGTTATCTCAATACCACGGCTACTCCATCCACCATCAGAGCCCTGACCAGTCAGGGTAATATGACCACCCCCAGCATTTAAGGTTGAATCGGAAATCAAAACACCGGTGCTACTACCAGTACCAGTGATGTTAATGTTCCCTCCTTGTGATAAAAGACTGGAGAGTTGGATCAGAACCGCCGCCGAACCACCTCCAGTACCATTAATAGTAATGCTCCCCCCGTTTGAATCAAGTATCGAGTTGCCGATATTAATTCCACTACTGTTACTTGAAAGTAAAATGTTGGCGGATCCTGATGTTGCTTGAATACTGGCGTTGCTAAGTCCAATCAACGTTTCCGCTTTCAAAGTAATTGAACCGACTCCTGAGCCAGTGTAGTTAATTGATGACGATGGGTCAACAAAAATAGCTCCTGTTCGGGACTCAAGTGTAATGTTGCCGTTAGCAGAGAGGCCTGAAGAGCTGACGGTAAAATCACCTACATTTACAAAGGAGACTGAGCCAACATTTCCATATAATTCAGAAATGTTATTGTCCGCAGTTAAGCTAAAGGTTCCACTGCCAGAGAGACTTAAGATATCTGTAGTGATTGTGCCGCTACTACTTTGACTGATGAGGCCATTTCCTTGCAAACTAACAGTTGTTGTGTTGCCAGACGAAGCTTCTAGGTTAATTGGGGCATTGAGGGTAATATTGTTGCCAGAATTAAAGTGAAGGGTAACAGAGGAGCCTGAGAACGCATCTATAGGTGCATCGACCGTAATATTGCTGCCAGTGATTTCAACATTTGTACCCACAGAGAGCCGATCCTCAATTGTTTGATTGCCAACTGTGGCATTGGCAATGGGGGTAAAAATATTAGGATCGCCACCAGAATAACTACCATTATTAATGGCATTACTAGCAACGATGGTGACATCAAATGGATCAAGCAGCCATGTTCCAGCTTTGCCATTGATAGCGCTGGCATCCACAACGCCAAAGGCATTCAGGACGTTGCGCCCGGAGGTTTCTACAAAGCCACCATCGCCTCGGAGTTGACCGCCGCGTGCCGTAATGGTGCCATAGAACTGGGTGGCATTATCGGCCCACGCAATGACAGTACCGCCATTGCCGTCACTGAGGGCATCCGCTGCAATAGTGCTGCCACGGTTAATAAAAAGGTTGTGAGCATTGAAGCTGCTATCAAGGCGATGGGTGCCTGTTGTGCCCCCTAGATAGTCGCCGCCAATCAGAATTGTGCCACCACCAAACTGGCCGGAGGCATTGAGGTTGGCATTCAGGAGGGCGGTATTGTGCCCTGTGACGGTGATTTGCCCACCGATGCCATTGGGGTTGGCAACGGATACATTCCCCCCCACCACGGCGGTGCTGCTGCCCATTGGCACTTTGGCAGGGTCGTGCACCAGACTAATGGTGCCATCCGGGTGTTGGATGACGCTGTTGACGGTGAGATAGGTGCCACCACCGGTGAGTAGATTGGGTAGATCTATGGCGGTAATGATGCCGTCCGCGGGGAGTCGCTCTTGAGGAATTTCGAGGCTGAGGAGCATCCCCTCTTGTGAGACCCGCACCATGCCACTTTCGGGAACGGCAATGAGGTGAATCGTCCCGGCAGGGGCAACAAGGCTACCGGTGTTAATGACGTGGTGTGCCATTAAACTCAGAGTTTGGCCACTGCCGACGGCCAGATGACCTTCGTTGACGATGATGCCTTTGTTCAGGAACTCGAATCCAGTGGGGTTACTGTTGAGTTGGCTGTAAGTGTTATTACCGTTGAGATCAAACACGCCGCCATCGAAATGCACCCGCTGGGCTGTGCTGGCATGAAAGGCAGCGGGCAAGTTGAGGCGGGCATTGGCGCCAAAAACGATTCCGGCAGGGTTGAGCAAGTACAGGTTGCTGTTGCCACCGCTAATTTGCAGAAGGCCGTTGATGTAGCTGGCATTGCCGCCATTGACTCCGGCCAGAATATTGCGAATTTGAGGATTCGAGAGGAAGTTAGCGGTTTGACCACTGCCAACGTTAAAGTCCCGAAAGATGTGAAAGAGGTTTTTGCCGTTGCTGGATAGGGTGCCACCCCCAATATCAAATTGTTGACCGGTTTGGGTGACGGTGGTGCCGGTAGCATTGGGGGCAGGGGTGATTTGACCGGCCACCGCGCTCGTGAACATTCCCCAGTACAGGAGGGTCAGCGGGAGCGATCGCCATGTCCAGTTCATAAATAGCCTCTACTTAGATGTGGCTTGGCATGTTTACCGAAAACGCCGTAAAGCCCCTGCCTTCAGGCATGGGGATATAAGGCGCATGTTGTGTTATCGAAAATTTTAGGCCTAAAAACTCGTCTTTTAGAGTGATTTTAGTTTAAACTAAAACCAGAGGTAAGGGTAATCAACCTCTCTAAAAACCCAATAGCCTAACGGCTAGAAAACAACCTAAGTTTTTTTGGTTGGTTTAACAGTACCTTTGGGCAAAAGGGAACTGCCCCGCAAGGGGGAACGCTTGGGGAGATAAGCACCGCTGTCGTAGCAGGACAACCTGATGCGATAGGTGCTGTCGCAGAACCAAGAACAAGAATCCCCTGCCTTTAGGCATGGGGAGTATGTCAACGTGGCAGTGCTAATCTACAGACAATTATTGCCGTATATTGCACAAGCCATTATAGATGGCGAAATACTAATCTCCAATAGTTTCGGTTGATCACCGGAACGGAGCACAGCGTTACCCTTGCTACAGGTGGGGCGTAAGTATGCGCGTAAATATCCAAAGGTAGGGAGACTGCTTGAAACTGCACTGCTACAGTAGGCATGGCACAAACACAATTAGGTATTGTTGTTCAAGGCTCGTTGAGTCAAGGCTTAGAGGTTCGCCTCAGTGGCGATGTGGCTGTTGAAGAACTTCGGGTAGGGCAATTTCTGGTTGTGCAAGGTCGCCGCAATCGTTTTTTTTGCCTCCTTACGGATGTGGTTCTCGACACGGCTAATCCGCGTATCCTGCTAAACCCACCGGCGTTGGATGATACGTTTTTGCAAGAGGTGTTGGCGGGGACGGGTACCTTTGCCACTCTCAGTCTGGCGCCGATGCTGATGATTGGCGAGGCGGGCAGTGATTTACTTCCGGTGAAAACCATTCCCGGTCACTTTAGCCCGGTTTATGAAGCGAGTGATCAGGACTTTCGTGCGGTCTTTGGCTGGGAGGGGGATCCACAGCGGCGCAATTTTGCCATTGGTTATCCCCTTGAGATGCAGGTGCCCATTTGCTTGGATTTGGATCGCTTTGTCGAGCGCAGTAATGGCGTTTTTGGTAAGTCGGGTACCGGAAAATCCTTTTTGACTCGCCTGCTCCTGTCGGGCATTATCCGCAAGCAGGCGGCGGTAAACCTCATTTTTGATATGCACTCGGAGTATGGCTGGGAAGCAACCCGCGAAGGCAAGCACTTTAGTACTGTCAAGGGTCTGCGGCAACTATTTCCTCACTGTGTCAAAATTTATACTTTAGACCCAGAGTCCACCCAGCGGCGGGGGGTGCGAGATGCCCAAGAGCTTTATATTGGTTTTGACCAAATTGAAGTCGAGGACCTTGCCCTTGTCCAAGCGGAGCTGAATCTGTCGGAAGCAAGTCTTGAAAATGCGATCATCCTGCGCAATGAATTTGGCAGAAGCTGGATTAGCCGTCTGCTGGGGATGACAAACCAAGAGATTCAAGAGTTTTGTGAAACCAAGATGGGCAGCAAAGCCTCGATTATGGCCTTGCAGCGTAAGCTCACGCGGCTGGAGCAACTGAAGTACCTACGCAATAGTTGTGCAAAGAACTATATTGGTCAAATTCTTGATACCCTTGCTGCTGGGCAGCATGTGGTTATTGAGTTTGGCTCTCAAGCCAATATGCTCTCCTATATGTTGGCGACGAATATTATTGCGCGGCGAATTCACCATGCCTATGTGCAACAGTCCGAGGTCTTTTTGCAAACGAAAAACCCCAGCGATCGCCCCCATCAATTGGTGATTACCATTGAAGAAGCCCATCGCTTTTTAGACCCTGCCACAGTAAAGCAAACCATTTTTGGCACCATTGCCCGCGAAATGCGCAAGTACTTTGTCACCTTGCTCGTGGTGGATCAGCGCCCCTCTGGCATTGACAGTGAGATTATGTCCCAGATTGGCACCCGCATTACTGCTCTGCTTAACGATGAAAAGGATATTGAAGCTATTTTTACGGGGGTGGCAGGTTCTCAGCAATTGCGCTCTGTTTTAGCTAAACTCGACTCAAAGCAGCAGGCACTGGTGTTGGGTCATGCCGTGCCCATGCCAGTGGTGATCCAAACCCGTAGTTATGATGAAACCTTTTATGAAGAGATGGCGGATATTCCTTGGCCAGAGTTACCCACACCGTTATTGTTAGAGGCGGCTCAAGCTGCTAAAGCTGACTTAGGTCTTTAATTGACTCTTGGGGAGGTTGAGCACACTGTACCTAGTGGCTCAGCGTCGAGAGAAACGGTTACGGTAAGATACAAAAAGTATGAGATGGCAGCAGTGGTGCATACCTCCTCTAGGTGCGGTAGTCGCTGGTTCAGTGGCGATCGCCTTTGTGCGGCAACCCATGCCGATTGTAGCGGTGAGTTCTGCTGGTGCGTTGGTCGGCAGTTGGCTGAGCGATCGCCGACGAACTCACGCCTCCGATTCAGCTATGCATACCTTTGAGATGGCCTTAGCCGCTGTTGAGCGCAAACTAGCTGATGTAGAAACTAAACTGGATCGTCTGCCTGCCTCTAGTGCAACCCGTCGCACAGCAATCTTTTATGATATTGAAAACCTGATTAAGGGCTACAACATTAGAACTTCTGATGTTGCCAAAATTTCTCTGAAGTCTATCCAAGAGCGCATTACTGAAGTCTATCCCATTGAGCGGGTACTGTTGCAGCGAGCCTATGCCAACTGGAGCGATACCCGCTTAGGCCCCCTACGACGGGAAATGCACCAACTGGGAATTGAGCCCGTACAAGTCTTTGGATTTTCTTACGAAAATCGTAAAAATGCCGCTGATATTCAGTTGGCCATTGATGTGACCGATGCAATCTTCCAAGATCCGCAGCTAGACACCTTTGTGATTGTCTCTGGCGACGGCGGGTTTGGTTCCCTTGCTAAAAAACTGCGGCAGTACGGCAAAACCGTGATTGGCTGTGCCTACGAAGATGCGGCGGGCAAAAGCTTCCAAGCGATTTGTGATGTCTTTGTTCACATTCCAGACCCTACCCTAGCACGGCAGTCCGAACCGCCGTTGGCTGCACCTCCTGCGATTGCTAGTCCCCCTGTTCTCAAGGCGCTGCCTGCGGATCCAGATAATCAACGGCTTTGTCAGGCTCTCAGGGGCAGCGCTACCTGTCAAGCAGAAGGGGCGATCGCCAAAACCCGTGAAGTGCTTGAGTGGTACCGTCGCGATCCTCACTGTGCTGCTATGCTGCGGCAAGAGGGGCTAGCAATCAGTAAAGTTCAAGAAGCGGTGCAGGCGCTGCTACCCCAGTTTCATATCCTGCAACTGGGGATGGTTAAATTTTCGGAGTATCTGCGTTACGTTTGCAAAAATACGGTGTTTTGTGTGTTTCATCTCCAGGGCAGCCCTAACCAACTGAAGCTAGGATTGCGCGAGTCTTTGCCCCCAGGGGCGATCGCCGTAGCCAACTTTGAGAAACGTCCGCTCCATAGCTTGGCCACCTATCGGGCACTATTGGCACAACAACGATGTACCTTAGCCCTCCCCGCTACCTTTGCCGAGGTCTTGCCATGGTTGCTTCAGCACCGTGATGTGGCGGCTCAGTTACCAGAGCTTGCTGCCCTATTCCTCAAAACTACATCAACACAGCTAACACCAAGCCACGTTGAAACGGCCTTAGTTAATTGTCAAGAGGCGGGTATTCTGGTGCCGGCGCCAGAAGGGGGCGATCGCTACTTTGTAGCTGCATCGATTACCGATGAAGCTCAGTGCCAAGCGTCCTTACGACAGTGGATTGGTCAACTGCTTCAGCCTCATCTGCACCCCTTGCAAGAGCACCCAAAGCCAGAACTATTAGAGGAACTCTTGCCGTTTAAGTCCCCGAAGCCGCCATCAGTGTCTAGCCAGCGTGAGAGCTAGATGAGTCAGCCCCTCCCCCCGTGGTTGACTTGGTTAGAGACCTGCGACAGTACGAATACGTGGGCATTGCGCCATGCCAATAGTCTCTATCACGGCCAAGTTATTTATACCCGCAATCAAACCCACGGTCGCGGCCAGTATGGACGACAGTGGCGCTCAGGAGGTTTTACTGCCTCCTTTGTGGTGACCGCCTCCCCAGCGATCGTTGCCCCCAGCTTGGTGGCGGGGTTAGCAGTCGTGCAGGCGGTTGAATCTGTGGTGCCCTCGTTGCAGCAGCAGCTACAACTCAAGTGGCCTAACGATGTTATGGCCCAGGGGAAAAAATTAGCGGGTCTTCTGTGTGAGCACCATCAAGGATGGCTAGTGGTCGGGGTTGGTCTTAACCTCAGCAAAGATGAGCTGCCGCAAGCCATTAGTTTGCAAACCCTAGTGGCCGAAGCAACCGCACTACCGACGGAACTAGACTTGTTAATGGCCATTCGCGAGGAACTGTTATGGTGTTGGGAGAGTTCCATCGACTGGTTGAGCGCCGTGAGTCAGCGGGACTTTTTGCGGGGTCGCGCCATTAAAGTTACAGAGGTCACACAACAACAGAAGATAGCCCCCGCTCTGTGGCAAGGAGAAGGCGCTGGCATCAATACCAAGGGTCATCTACAGTTGCGGTTGGCCGGTGGTGAGGTCGTTACGGTTGCCAGTGGTCATATAATTTACGAGTAATTTACGAGGCGTTGTGGCATGATTAGGAAAACGGTCAGAGCTACCTAGTCTTGGTATTAAGCTTTAACCTTGTAGCTCTCGGGCTTCGCGATCGGAATCATGCAGTTGAGCGCAGCACATTTGACGACATGACGCGAGTTGAGGGAGAAAACACGCGATTTCGACACTATCTTGCTTGGTTGCATCGGAAGACATTGTGCTAGTCCAAGTCCCTAGACATGCTGAAGCACCCAATTCGATTGCTACGTCAGTCCCTCAAATTCCGTGATGTGCCCATCTTACAGGAAATCATATTCCTATTCAGCAACGCCGCAAAGGCTATATAGGAGGTGCTTCACTGGGGTCTGTTAACACTGCTGCTTCAGCCGGAGTTGACGCATCGGGTTGCTCCGCCTGCCAGCAATCGAGAATGTCCTTAAGAACAATTTCACTAAACCATATCTGGCCAACAATGACTAAGGGCAAGGCCAAAAGTAAGCCTAGAAAACCAAAGAAAATGGCAAAGACAATTTGTGAGACTAGGGTCACAGCAGGGAGTAAATCCACCTGTTTTGCCATGACGAGGGGCACAAGAAGGTACTGTTCTAGTTGCTGAATGACAATGTAGGCCGCCAGTACAGCAGCGGCTCGCCATGGCTCGTCAATAAAGGCGATGATCATTGGTGGAATCACACTTAAGGCTGGGCCAATATTAGGAATTGCCTCAAGCAGTCCGGCTAAGAAGGCGTTCGCTAAGACTAAGCGCACCCCTAGCAGGGCTAGTACTAGACCACTAACTACGCCAATCACAAGCATATTTAGGCCTGTTCCTGCTAGCCATGCCAGCAATGCCTGCTCGCTTTGGGTGAGAATTGCATTAATGCGAGAGCGGTAAAACGCGGGAAAGAGGCGTACAAAGCCGTTGCGATAGGGCTGGGGATTGATCACCAGCATCACCGTTAGCACAAGAACCAAAAGGGTATTCAACAACACCGCTAAGGTATTGGAAAAAAGGGCAAAGAAGTTATTAAAAATGCGGTCTAGAAACGGCTCCAGTTGAGTGACAAGGCGGTTTAACAAGGGAGTATCATCCAACCCCGTATTCGGTAGCATATGATTCATGTCGTCGAGCCATTGCTCTACCCGTCCCAAGCCCTTGGGAATGAGCACGCCTAACTGCTGTGCTTCTTGGAGAAAGGGGGGAATGATAATTAGAAAGAAGCCAGCAATGAGGAAACAACTGAGGCTAATACTGATGGCGATCGCCCGACCTCTGCGGAACCCTAAGCGTTGCAAATGCAGTTGGAACCAGTTGAGGGCAGTTGCTAGTACCACCGCCAAAAAAACCAACAATAGTACTTGGCGGATCTCCCAGAGGATGTATAGGCATACCCCCAAGACCAGTAAGCCAATCCATTGGCCGAATGTCACAGTTTTGCTTCCTAACGGGGTCAACTGCTAATCATAATCTAGACCAATCTACTCTAAAGACGATGCAGCTTAGAGGCGCATCGCTCACGGCAAGATTTGCCAGCTACCGGATGGGGTAGTTCATCCATACTCTGCCTCAATAATCCGCCAGCGAATGGATACAACCCCTGGCTCAAGGCTCAGGCGACTGACGATTTGCTCTAGTCGTTCGTCGTTCCGCTCTTGAGTGGTGAGCTCGGCCTGTACCTGAACATAGTCTGGTTTATCTTCCAAATCTTCGCTAAACAGCGATCGCAGCGTGAGTTTAGTATTACCGATGGATTGCAAAAATAACGCACGGATCAAGGCTTCGCTCTGGCTATGGCAGATCACATCGGGTAGGGCTGGAAGCCCCGTACTTCAGTGCGGGGAGGAAAGCTCCTTTAGCAACTTCAGTTGTTTTAGGTTATAATTGTACTGCGGACACCAGAAACGGTTGTTCAAGGCACTGGTAACGGTCGATTGGGGGTGTTGTAAACCACCCCAGAGGCTCGCGGTTGGCTTGCTAACTGCAGGGCTACTAAAAGCTCCCTGCTTTAGCTGGGAGTAGTTTACATCGCAGCGATAGCACAGTTCTAACTCTGTGCCCTTGAGGGGTTGTTGGTTAATCCGATAGCCTAGGGGACGCAATACTAAGTTAGCGGCCAAGACGGCGATCGCCCCTAACGTTGCCTGATAGAGCAAACCAGCTCCACTCAGTGATCCCACTGCCGCTGCGCACCACAGCGTTGCCGCTGTGTTTAGCCCCCGCACAGACAGTCCTTCCCGTAGGATGACACCACCGCCCAAAAAACCAATCCCCGAAACAACTTGCGCTGCCACCCGAGTGGGGCTGGCATCTCCGGGCGTGAGTGCCGAGAGCATCACAAAGAGAGCCGCCCCCGTCGCTACAAGGGTATTGGTGCGCAACCCTGCCATGCGTTGTCGCCATTGCCGCTCTAGACCTAGAGCTGCCCCTAGGCAGAACGCCACGACAAGACGCACGATAAAATCAGTAGTTGTCATGGATCAAGCCGATATGCCAAGGAACAGGCTGACAAGATAAAAGTACAACAGTAACCCCGTAAAGTCCTTGATGGTTGTGATAAACGGATCCGATGCTGGACCATGATCAAACCCTAATTTCAGCAGTATCCACGGGAGCAATGCCCCGAGAACGGCAGCTAAGGTAATTACAATAAACAACGATATTCCTACGGCTGCACCCAATTGGGGGACATCATTGGGTAACCCCTGCCATGCTAGGGCAATCAGTCCGCCTGCCGTGCCTAAAATCAACCCCATAATGGCACCAATCCGCAGTTCTCGGAACAAGTAGCCGCTGTAGCGGCGGATATCAATCTGTTGCCAAGCTAACCCCCGCGCAAACACAGTGGTGGACTGGGTGCCCACATTGCCACCCATATCCATCACCACCGGAATAAAAATTGCCACAGCCACAACGGCTTCCAGCACCTCCTCAAAAAGCTATGGAATGGCCTGAGATTGACCAGCCAAGATACGACAATCCAAGGGAACGTACTTATCGCAGAGGATAGTGCGCATGATTCATCTCCGTATTGCAGCGAACCTGCTGCTGATCTGAGCGATCGCCCCGTGAATACCGCTCCATCTATGGCAGGGGTCTTCGTTAGCAGGAATGGATTCTTGAGAAGCAACACTTTGGTTACTACTAGAATCCATACGTGGTTTCTCCTAAGGTCTAAAATGGCAATAATTGGCGTTAACCCCTCTAATGCCATGGCATAGTATAGATACTGTTGCCAACATTGTCAATGTTATTTGCGCTACATTGAGTGCAGTAACCGGAGCCCGTTAGCCAAAAGTAACATGGATATTGGTGAAAGTATTCGCATGGCGATCGCCACCCTCAAGGCCAACCGCCTGCGCAGTGGTCTAACCATGCTGGGCATTATGATTGGCAATGCTGCGGTCATTGCGATGGTGGGGGTGGGGCAAGGAGCACAGCGGTATGCAGCAGGACAGTTTGAGTCCCTCGGCCCAAATACGCTATTTATTGTGCCGGGAACCCCCCAAGCCCGTAACCGTACCTTTCAAGTGCCGCAAACCCTTGTGCTAGAGGATGCCAAGGCGATCGCCACGCAAATTCCCACCGTGGCTGAAGTCGCTCCCCAAATTCAAGTGCAACAGCGCATCACCTATCGTGGGCGCAATACGAACGCCCTGATTGTGGGCACCACCCCCACCTTTCCCTCGGTACGCAACTTTACTGTTGAGCGGGGACGGTTTATTTCCGACCAAGATTTGGAGCGGCATCGGCGGGTGGTGATTTTGGGATCCGACCTAGCCAAAAAGCTATTTATTAACGAAAACCCTATTGGACAACAGGTTCGCATTAAAAATCTGTCCTTTGAAGTCATCGGGGTAATGGCAGAAAAGGGAGCCTTTCTTGGGAATAACCAAGATGAAGCCGCCTACATTCCTATTACGACGATGGCCTCACGGATTGTTGGCCAGCGATCGCCCTATGGTATTTCCTTAACCTTTATTTCTGTATCGGCGCGGGATGAGCAAAGTATTGATGCCGCAAAGTTCCAGATTACTAACCTGCTGCGCCTGCGGCACCAAATTGTGGATGAGGATGACTTTACCATCCAAACCCAAAAAGAAGCCCTGCAAATCATTGGGAACATTAGCAATGCCCTCACCCTGATGCTGGCGGCGATCGCCGGCATTTCTCTGCTGGTGGGCGGGATTGGCATTATGAACATCATGCTGGTTTCAGTGACAGAACGCACCCAAGAAATTGGCCTCCGTAAAGCCATTGGTGCCACACAGCGGGATATTCTGGCACAGTTTATGATTGAGGCCATTATCCTCTCGGCTCTAGGGGGCTTACTGGGAACCGGGCTAGGGGTGGGTGGTGTGCTCTTGGTGGCTGCCCTCACACCCCTAGAGGCAGGTGTTGCCCCCGTCGCTGTTGTCTTAGCCGTTGGCGTCTCCGGCAGTATCGGTCTATTTTTTGGGGTCGTTCCCGCCCAACGCGCCGCCCAGCTTGACCCCATTGTGGCCTTACGAAGTGCCTAGGCTCTCTATTAGAAGCCGCAAAGGAGCCGATGGTTCAGCGTAGCTAGTGTCTTGGCATAGTATTTGAGATCATCGCACTGCCTAACCTACTGCGGTAGTACCTTGCGGCTCTGAGGTCAGCATTGTCATCACGAACTTGAGAATTTTAGCCACACTCTCGTCAATACTTTCCAGATGGGTGCAGCATTCAACATCTGGATGGAGGGGGGGTTCGTAGGGATCATCAATTCCCGTAAAGTTGCGAATTTCCCCAGCCCGCGCCCGTTTGTATAGCCCTTTCACATCCCGCTGTTCACACACCATCAGGGGGGCGTTGACAAACACTTCCACAAAGCGACCAATTTTAGCCCGCACCTCCTCCCGCACCTCGCGGTAAGGGGAAATGGCCGAGACAATGACAATCACCCCATGCCGGGTGAGCAGTTCAGCCACAAAGCCAATCCGGCGAATATTTTCATCTCGGTCCTCTTTAGAAAATCCCAGCCCCTTGGTCAAGTGTTGACGGATAATATCGCCATCCAACATCTCGACAGGATAGCCTGCTTCGCAAAGATGTTTGAAAACGTAGTGGGCAAGGGTTGTCTTACCCGCCCCAGAGAGACCGGTGAACCACACCGTTAAACCTTGGCGTTGTGTCATAGGTTAGGTACAAAGTGAGATTTGAGCTATTCTAAGCCAAAATGTCCAGCGCAATTCTCTTAGAGCTAGGCGTGGGCTGACTCAGCACTGCCGGCAGTTGTAGCAGATGTCGCTGTTCTTGGAAAATTTGCTCAATGGGTAGCATCTCCCCTGTGGTGGTCATAAAGCGATGATCGGGGGTGGCACGGATCGTCGAGCCATTGGCGAGGGTATATTCTACAATTGGCCGGAACCCCTGAAAATGCCACTGGGCAATGGGCTGAGTATAGAGGTGACCATGGGGATCAAGGCTATAGACATGGCACTGTAAACGCTCAGTCACTAGCTGCTCAATGGGTAATGCCCCATACTCAACCGTCATCACTGCTGTGTCGCCACTGAGGCAGTACTCGGCAAAGTCCAGCATCTGCTTAAAAAGTTCCTGCGCCACGGCACTGGGCACACCATTTTTAGCGGCGCCTTCAATAAAAAGGGCTTGGTGCTTTTCCATTTCTTCTTTTTTCTTTTTGCCCATGGCGCGCCGCAGTAGATCCGCTTGGCCGAGGGAGTAGCCCGCAAGGTCTTGTGCCATCCGCATGATCTGCTCTTGATAGCAAAGAACCCCATAGGTTTCCTTGAGAATGGGCTGGAGGAGTTCGTGCTGGTAGGCGATCGGCTCACGGCCATGCTTACGGTTAATAAACTTAGGAATCAAGCCAGCATCCAACGGTCCCGGACGATAGAGCGCCAAGACCGAAGAAATGTCCTCAAGGTTGGAGGGTTTGAGATCCCGCACAATCTGGCGCATTCCTGAGGATTCAAGCTGAAAGATCCCTTCTAACTTGCCCTCGGCCAAAATTTGGTAGGTTTTAGGATCATCCAAGGGTAAGGCATCCACATCAAGGGACTGACCACGGTTTTGCTGCACCAGATCGCAGGTTTTTTGAATCATGGTCAAGTTCCTCAGCCCAAGGAAATCCATCTTGAGGAGGCCAAGGGACTCTAAATCTTCCATGAAGTATTGGGTAATGACTGCCCCATCATTGTTCCGTTGCAGAGGCACAATTTGATCTAATGGCTCGGAGGCAATGACCACGCCAGCGGCATGCACCCCATAGGTTTTGTTGGTACCCTCAATCCGCATGGCCATGTCCACCCAGCGGCGCACGTCAGGATCGCTGTCGTACTTTTCTTTGAATTCTGGCGAAGGGGTGTCATCGGAAATCATCACCGCGAGTTTGGTGGGTTTGCCACGGACAATGGGAATGAGCTTGGCCATCTGATCGGCTTGGCCGTAGGGAATATCTAACACTCGGGCAACGTCTTTGAGGACGGCTTTTGAGGTCATGCGGTTAAAGGTAATAATTTGGGCGACGCGATCGCTGCCATACTTTTGGGTCACGTACTGGATAACTTCTTCGCGGCGTTCAATGCAAAAATCAGTGTCAATATCCGGCATGGATTTGCGTTCGGGGTTAAGAAACCGCTCAAACAGCAAGCCGTGGTGGACAGGGTCAATATTGGTAATGCGCAGGGCGTAGGCAACCAAGGAGCCGGCGGCGGAGCCTCGCCCGGGGCCGACGGGAATGCCGTTATCCCGAGCGTACTTGATATAGTCCCAAACAACTAAAAAGTAGGTGGAAAAGCCCATCTGCTGAAGCATTTTCAGCTCGTACTCCAGCCGCTGCCGATAGGTGGGGTCAAGGGCATCCCGCTGTTGAACTTGGAACCGTGCCATCAGACCTTGCCAAGCGACTTGCTCGAGGTAGGTATCGGCCGTATGGCCTGAAGGAACGGGAAAGTCTGGGCTTTGGGGTTCACGGAAAATATTGTAGGACTCGACCTTGTCAGCAACCTTGAGGGTATTGGCTAGGGCGGTTTGGATCACGTCCTCTGGCAGGTGATCGCGAAACAGCCGTGCCATTTCCGCCGACGATTTTAGGTACTCTGTGCCGCTGTAGCGCAAGCGCTTCTCATCGGTGAGGAGCTTGCCGGTTTGAATGCACAGAAGGGCATCGTGGGCTTCGACATCGTAGCAGGAGATAAAGTGGGAATCGTTGGTGGCAATAATCTCGATGCCAAGTTCCTGCCCGATGCGCACCAGTTCAACGTTGACAATGCGATCTTCTTGGGAGCCATGGTCTTGAATTTCAAGGTAAAAGTCATTGCCAAAGGTTGCTTGGTACCAGCGGGCAACGCTGCGGGCAACCTCCGGCTTCCCTTGGAGGATCGCTTGGGGGATTTCACCCCCAAGGCAGGCACTGGTGACAATTAAGCCCTCCCGATACTGAGCCAATAGCTCTTTGTTAATACAGGGGCGGGCAAAAATGCCCTTGCCCTGAAACCCTTGTAAGTGGGAAATGCTAGTGAGCTTACATAGATTGTGATAACCCTGTTTATTTTTGGCTAAGACCACTTGGTGATAGCGGGGGTTGCGCTCCTGCTTGGTAATGTCGCCATTGATGACGTACATTTCATTGCCGATAATTGGCTTGAGGGGCTTGCCCCGGCAGAGTTTGAGTAATTCTACTGCGCCGTACATCACCCCATGATCCGTCAGGGCGATCGCTGGCATCCCCAGTTCTATTGCCCGTGCCACTAAGTCTGGAAGCTGACTGGCACCATCGAGGAGGCTGTAATCACTATGAATATGCAGGCCGACAAAGGACATGGGCAATGGGGATAACGCAACAGAGGTCTTTTAGGATAGCTTTGGCAAACTATTGAGGTAGGCGTTAAAGTCTGCGGTAGCATCGCGAAACCCTTCTTGGGCAAGGGGAACGCTGTTGAGATCAGCCGCTTGATCAATTTTTAGGAAGTCTTCTGTTAGGGCGCGGGTGAGGGCTGTGGGGGTAGGTTGATCTTTGGCGAGGAGATTGCGGTTCAGGGCGCGCATATCCATGAGCATTTCTCCGAGGCTGCCGCGCATAATATTGCCCGCTTCTTGCCAGTCTGCTTTAGCAATGCTTGCTTCGAGGTCGGCGAACCGCTCCGCATTTTTCTCAATGTCACTGAGGTAGTCGTTAATACGGGTGATCTGTAGGTCGCTGTAGGTGGGGGGCACAGTAGTGGTGGCACTAGGGCCGCCGCACCCCACTAGCACGACCGCTACGAGGGTGAGAATTAGTGAGATCAAGGAGGTTCGATTGAGGCGCACCATAAAACCTAGGCTTCCATAGCAATTAAAAATACGCCTCTATTTTGCCATGGTTCTTAGGGCTGGCGATCGCCCTCGCCAGAGGTTACGACGGCCAAACCTATCTCGCAGCATAAATTAACACTCCCTAGGTTGATTTTTTATAAGTAGGGAATTATCATGCACTCAAAACTTTACTCTGAAATCTCCTAAAATCAGAAACACTACCCTAAGTCAATCGCAATAGTCCTCATTGCTTACTGCCTAGGGGCTTAATGGTGAACCTCAACAATTACCTACAGCGACTTGCATCGGAGTAAAGTTAAGGGGTATGGGGAATTTCGTCCCTAATGCCAATTGTGCCTACGTTATTAATGGTTTGCTGTTCACTAACCTAGCCGACCTATTGTTTAAGAACTGATTTGGGGGGCAATCTAAGGACAGTCTTGCACGCGGATCACAAAGGTTCAGGCAATGAAACTCGAAGACATCTATACGTTTTTTCGGCAGCCGCCACCGATTTACCTGAGTAAGGAAGTTGCAGTTTGCTACGTTCTCTATACCCTTGTTGAGAAGGGGGATTCCTACGGCACCGCCCTGATTCAAGCCATTGAAAACGAGTATCCCTTCTATCGGTTGTCCGATACGGTGCTCTACAGTGCCCTGAAATTTCTAGAGGATGAGGGGATTATTGATGGTTACTGGAAAAAGGTCGAAGGTCGCGGGCGGCCACGGCGAATGTACCACATTGTCAGCGAGAAGGTGCCGCAGGCGCGAGAGCTGTCGGAACTGTGGTTACGCTACTTACAGGAGCATCCCCGCAATCCTGATTAGCCCCACCTGCGGTACTACCCCAACTGGCGAAGGCGATCGCGCACCGTCTGTATATCCTGCCATGTCAACCACTTGGGGCTGCCGGGTTCCCGGGAGTTATTGCGCAATAGGTAAGCCGGATGAAAGATCGGCATACACCAACGGCCTTGCCACTCTAGCCACTGACCACGGATTTTTGTAATTGCTTGCGGGTCTTGCAATAGCCCCCGCACGGCTGTTGCCCCCGCCAAAAGAATAATTTTCGGATCCACCAAGCGAATTTGCTCTAGCAGGTAGGGTAAGCAGGCGGCAATCTCAGCCGGTTCAGGCACGCGATTCCCGGGCGGGCGGCACTTCACAATATTGCAAATGTAGGCATCTTCCTCACTGTCTAAGTTAACCGAGGCAAGAATTTTATCTAAGAGTTGCCCCGCTTTCCCCACAAAGGGGCGGCCACTTTCGTCCTCTGCTTGGCCGGGGCCTTCACCAATAATCATCAGTTTTGCCTTTGGATTACCTCGGCTCACCACCACATGGGTGCGGGTTGCCCCTAAAGCACAGCGCCGGCAGGTTTGGCAGTGGCTGTTTAAGGCGGCCAGATCAGCGTAGGTGCCCGCAGGAATCGCCACGTCAGCCCGCTGGGGAATTTGGGCGTAGGTATCGGCATCCAACGACGGGCTGCTCACGGCTTCAGCCCTAGGAACTGGATCAAATAAGCTGAACTGCACAGGCTCGGTCATGGTTACAGTTACTTCCTGAGAATAATATTAAAAAATCTTCATCAAACTTAGGAAAAACTTAGGGTGAACTGGGGCGCTTTTATGGCGATCGCCCCAAATTTAATTTATCTGAATAAAGTATTTTACAAATTAATAACTATTCCGAAACAGACTTCCCACCGCATTGTATAAGAAATACCTGAAGGGTTTAACAGCACCGTTGTTGCGTACCTCACTGAATTTCACGAGCGTTCAGCACTCAGCGGTCAGAACCGTTCCGGCGTACCTTGCTTTAGGGCTTGAGGCCGCCGTTACCCTAACTCTGCACACGAAGTCCTGACTTCTTTAATTAAGGAGAATTGATCCATGCTAGATGCATTTGCCAAAGTTGTCGCTCAGGCCGATGCCCGGGGTGAATTTCTCACCAGTGCCCAATTCGATGCCCTGTCCAACTTGGTGAAAGAAGGCAACAAGCGGCTGGATACCGTCAACCGGATCACCAGCAACGCCTCGACCATTGTTGCCAACGCAGCTCGTGCACTTTTTGCAGAGCAACCCCAACTGATTCAACCCGGTGGGAATGCTTACACCAACCGTCGTATGGCTGCTTGCCTGCGCGACATGGAAATCATCTTGCGCTATGTCACCTACGCTATTTTGGCTGGGGACTCCAGTGTGCTGGATGATCGTTGCTTAAATGGTCTGCGGGAAACCTACCAAGCCTTGGGTACCCCCGGTTCTTCCGTAGCTGTTGCTATCCAGAAAATGAAAGAGGCCGCCATTGCGATCGCCAACGATCCCAACGGGATTACTCCCGGCGATTGCAGCGCCCTGATGTCGGAAGTGGCTGGCTACTTTGATCGTGCCGCTGCTGCCGTTGCCTAGGCCACAATTGCAAACCATATCTTTGACCGTTTTGAAACGAAAACTCTAGGGAGACATCTTATCCATGAAAACACCGATTACTGAAGCCATTGCTGCAGCCGATACTCAAGGCCGTTTCTTGAGCAATACTGAACTGCAAGCGGCTGATGGTCGCTTCAAGCGTGCCGTTGCCAGCATGGAAGCAGCTCGTGCTCTCACCAACAATGCGCAAAGCCTGATCGATGGTGCTGCCCAAGCGGTGTATCAAAAATTCCCCTACACCACCACCATGCAAGGCTCTCAGTATGCATCGACCCCCGAAGGCAAAGCCAAGTGTGCTCGGGACATCGGCTACTATCTGCGGATGGTGACCTACTGTCTTGTCGCCGGTGGTACCGGCCCAATGGATGAGTACCTGATTGCTGGTTTGGCAGAAATCAACAGCACCTTTGATCTGTCCCCCAGCTGGTACGTGGAAGCCCTGAAGTACATCAAAGCTAACCATGGGTTGAGCGGCCAGGCAGCGGTGGAAGCCAACGCCTACATCGACTACGCCATTAACGCCCTCAGCTAATTGGCGTAAGCCCTTGTCGCCCGGTGAGGTAAGCAGATGTCGGCATTTGGCTGACCCTTTGTTTACAACGCCGGGCTTGTTTGTACCCCTTGATGTTTCAGGAGTTTTGTACCGTGGCTATTACTGCTGCTGCTTCGCGCTTAGGTACCTCCGCCTTCAGTAACGCCCCGCGGGTGGAGCTACGCCCCAACTGGAGCGAGGAAGATGTGGAAACGGTGATCCGCGCCGTTTACCGTCAGGTCTTAGGCAATGACTATGTAATGGAGTCGGAACGCTTGGTAAGTGCCGAGTCGTTGTTGCGCAATGGCAAAATTAGCGTGCGCGAATTTGTGCGGGCGGTTGCCAAGTCGGAGCTATACAAAGAGAAATTTTTCTACGGCAGTTTTCAGACCCGCGTTATTGAGTTGAACTACAAGCATCTGTTGGGTCGCCCCCCCTACAACGAGACTGAGGTGATTTTTCACTTAGACCTCTATGAAAATGAAGGGTTTGATGCCGACATTGACTCCTACATTGATTCTCAGGAATACACGGATGCCTTTGGCGACTCAGTGGTTCCCTACTATCGGGATTTTGAATTTCATCCGGGGCAAGTCAGTGTTTCCTTTGGGCGGATGTTTCGCCTCTATCGCGGCTATGCCAGCAGCGATCGCTCCCAAGTGGAAGGAACCATGTCTCGGTTAGCGCGGGACTTGGCCACCAATGCCCCGACTACCGTGATCCCCCCTTCGGGCAGTGATACTGCCTTTGCGTATTATGCTGCCAGTGCCGATGTGCCACCACGTGCTTGCTTGGGTGGTTCCTTTGGTCAGAGTGGCCGCGTCTATCGCATTGAAGTCTCTGGTATTCGTCAGCCCGGTTATCCGGGGGTGCGTCGCAGCAGCACTGCTTTCTTGGTGCCCTACGAACAACTGTCGAGCAAAATGCAGCAGTTACAACGTACGGGTGCACGCATTGTCAGTGTGAAGCCTGCCTAGGGGCAGTTTGTTGTTGAGTCACGTTTGAGATTGGAGTCAGTTGCTATGTTTGGTCAAACCGCTGCTGGTAGTGCTGCCAACAGTCCTTCCGGTGCCCGTGTCTTCCGTTATGAGGTCGTGGGGTTACGACAGAATGATGAAACCGATAAAATGGGCTTTCCGATCCGTCGGAGTGGCAGTACCTTCATTACTGTGCCCTACAGCCGCATGAACGAAGAGATGCAGCGCATTGCCCGTATGGGGGGCAAAATTGTCTCCATTACGCCTATTGCCGCCTCCTAACGTTTGGGGTTCTATGGTAATGGCCTCAGTGTCGGACGCAACCTCCCTAACGGTTCCTGAGATGCTGAAACAGCTTCAAGGAGAGGATGCCAGTCTTCGCTACTATGCAGCATGGTGGTTGGGAAAGTTTGGGGTGGATGTGGCGACGGTGGCTGAGCGTCAGTCGATTGTCAGTGCCCTGATTGCAGCTCTGACAGATGAGTGCGATCGCACCGAATTGGGGGGCTACCCCCTGCGGCGCAATGCTGCCCGCGCCCTCGGCAAGCTTGGCGATCGCCGCGCCGTACCGTCCTTGGTTGCCTGTTTAGAGTGCGAGGACTTTTATGTGCGTGAAGCCGCCGCAGTCGCGCTGGGGCAGATCCGAGATACCGCTGCGGTTGATCCGCTCAAAGCCCTCCTTGCGGGCGGTGTAGCCATGGCTACTCTGGTTCCGGGGCGCCCTCACCTTGTCCAGCCCGTGGAAGCCACCATCGAGAGCCTAGGACAACTGGGGTGTCCGAGTGCCATTCCCCTGATCGAGCCGTTTTTGGCGCACGAGATGCCGCGGGTACAGTTTGCCGCTGCCCGGGCGCTGTTTCAGCTAACAGCGGCTCCGATCTATGGCGATCGCCTCATTGCCGCCCTCAGCAACGAGGATGTACAACTGCGGCGCAGCGCCTTGCTCGATCTGGGAGCCATGGGCTACTTGCCAGCAGCATCCGCCATTGTCACAGCCGCTGTGGAAACAAGCTTTAAGCTGATTGCCCTCCACGGTATTCTGAGCAAGCAATTGGCAATGGATGCGCCCACCACAGAACCCTTGTTCCAAGCCTTGGATCAACTTCTGTGAAGGGGAATGCCGATGGTTGACATTGCGCCTTACTGCCACGCCGTCACTGCTGCTACCACTGCTGAGGCGCTCACTGATGCCGTTGTCGCCCTAGCCGCACAGCAGGATGTCGCTGCTATCCCCACCCTGATTGACGTGTTGGGATACAATAACCCGGCCGCTGCTCAAGCCGCTGTCAACGGTTTGATTCAGCTTGGGGATGCGGCGGTTGAGCCTCTCCTTGGCCAGCTTGATGATTACAATTATGGTGCTCGCGCCTACGAGGTGCGGGTGCTGGGTGCCATTGGTCATCCTGCGGCACTCAGGGTATTGCTAGGGGCAGCACAATCAGATTTTGCGCCCAGCGTGCGGCGAGCCGCCACCAAAGCGCTTGGCACCCTGCGTTGGCATCTCATTGAGGGGGAGCAGGAGCGTCGCCTTGGCCTTGAGCAGGTTCTACAGGTACTTCAGCGGAACACGGATGCTGCGGATTGGGCCGTGCGGTATGCCGTTGCTGTTGCCCTAGAGCACCTCCGTCAACAGCCTGCTGCCGCCATAATCCAGCCCTCAGTTGTGGCGCTGTTAACTGCCCTCGGCGATCGCGACCCCGATATTGTTGTGCGTTCCCGCTGCCAACTGGCCCTCCAAAGGGACACCGTCCATCTGTCCATGCATACCTAGAGGATTTGGAAGTTATGTCGTTACCCTTGCTGGGTGTTAAACCCAAAACCCTCAACCAGCGGGTTGTTAGCTACGAAGTGCCCGCTGAGGATGATCCCGTTATTTACCGCCTCACTGATGCAACCGACGCGGCGGACGTGGATGCCCTGATTTGGGCCGCCTACCGACAAATTTTTAGCGAGCATCTGATTTTAGAGTCCTACCGTCAGCCATTTCTAGAGTCGCAACTGCGCAACCGAGCCATTTCCGTCCAAGACTTTATTCGCGGTCTTGGCAAGTCCGAGGTCTATCGCGACCAAGTGGCGGCAGTCAATTCCAACTATCGCTTAGTGGATCTCTCCTTTAAGCGATTTTTGGGTCGTCCCACCTATAGCCAGCAAGAGCAAATTGCTTGGTCAATTATTCTGGCAACCCAAGGACTAGAAGGCTTCATTGATGCCCTTATCGAAAGTGATGAGTACCAGCAGAACTTTGGGGCAGATATTGTTCCCTACCAACGGCGGCGGCGCATGGCACGACCGTTTAACCTTGTTAACCCCCGCTATAGTGATTACTGGCGCAACAAAGAAATGTCCCTCAGTGGGCGCTCTTACTATCAAGTGCGCTACTATACTGCTGGCCCGCTAGACAAAACAGTCATCCGTGGTGCCATTCCCGCCAACTTTCTCTCCATGGCTCGGTCACTGGTGGTGCCCACCCTCGACAGCCAGCGCCACGTTGCCCGCGCCACCTCCAGTTTGGTAACCGTCCCCAGCACAGCCCTAGAGCGAGACTTGCCCCCCACTCCTGTCAAGCCAGTCGCGGTTGCGCTGCCCTATCGTTATTTACCCTCTCAACCTACGGTGTAAGTCATGACCATTCCCTTGCTTGCCTATCCCCCCAGCTCGCAAAACCAGCGAGTTGCGGGTTACGAAGTTCCCAATGAAGAAACCCCACGGCGCTACTCCCTTGAGGACGCAACGGATCAGTCCACGATCAACGAATTAATTTGGGCTGCCTACCGCCAAGTGTTTAGTGAGCACGTCCTGCTGCAGAGTAGCCGTCAGCTTCACCTAGAGTCGCAGTTGAGCAACCGCACCATTTCGGTTCGAGACTTTATCCGTGGCTTAGCCAAGTCCGATGTCTTCCGCAAATTGGTGGTGGAAACCAATTCCAACTATCGGATTGTGGAACTTGCCTTGAAGCGTCTTTTGGGGCGGGCACCCTACAACAAGGATGAGGAACTGGCGTGGTCTATCCGTATTGCCACCGACGGCTGGCAGCGATTTGTGGATACCCTGATTGACAGTGACGAGTACACCCAAAACTTTGGTGACAATACCGTACCTTACCAGCGCCGCCGCTACAAGGATCGCCCCTTTAACTTGGTCACCCCTCGCTATAGCGACTACTGGCGCGATAAATTAGAAAGCAGTCGCTATAAGTGGGGCGATATTCGCAACTTCTTGGATATGGCGCGATCCGTCACGATTACGCCGGTGCAGTTTCGAGCGGTTTCCACTGCGAATATGCGTATCCCTGATACCACCCGTAGCGATCGCCCGGCAGTTCCGGCCTCTATCAATCCCACGGCCACCTTTCCGCTGCGCTAGCTGTTGACCATTCACCTCTTTGACTTGGGAGAGACTCATGGATTTACCCTTACTGACGTACAAGCCGACAACTCAAAACCATCGTGTGGTGAGTTTTGGTACTGCTGATCTCAATGAAGATACCCCCTACATCTATCGCTTAGAGGATGCTGCTTCCTATCCTGAGATTCGCGACGTGATTTGGGCCTGTTATCGGCAAGTGTTTAGCGAACATGCTACCTTGGCCTTTAACCGGCAGATTACCCTTGAATCCCAGTTGGTGAACCGGGTCATAACGGTGCGGGACTTCATTCGCGGTCTAGCCAAATCCGAGCGGTTCTATAACACCGTTGTGGCGGTGAACGACAACTATCGCCTAGTCGAGGTTTGTCTGCGGCGGTTCCTCGGACGTAGTGCCTATAACGACGCTGAGAAAATTGCTTGGTCAATTAAAATTGGCACCCTAGGCTTCTCAGGGTTCGTCGATGCCTTGCTTGACAGTGAGGAGTACACCCAAGCCTTTGGCGACTTCACCGTGCCCTACCAGCGCAAGCGGATGGAGGGTCGTCCCTTTAACCTAGTGACCCCCCGCTACGGCTATGAGTATCGCGATAAAGTGGGCACTACCACCACCGATTGGCGCTTTACTATCGAGAAATTCTACAACCGGAAGTTCCAAGAGCGGCGGTTGCCCGAAGGGGATCCCCGTAAATATCGTGAGCTGGCAGCGGCGATCGCGCCTAAGACGCGCTACGCCCAGCAACTGCGAGCCTCAGACCTAGACTATCTTGCCAAAGTGCCCCGTCGTCGCTAAAGGTCATACCCATTTTTGAGGTGATGACGTTGTAAGCTATAGCCGTTAGTTTTCAAGAAACTGGCGGCTTTTTTAAGCAAAACCGCCGCGCATCCTTCGTCTTGCTGGTCATGACCCATTGGCAGCAAAAAACTGGTTATCCTTAGTTACATCTGGGTCAAATAAGTATCATGGTCGTGATATTTTAAGAGCGCTTGTGTTAATGATTCTGTCAATCACGCGCTTGAATGAAAACAGTAGCTTATCTCAGTATCTTAGGCAGTTTGGTGCAGGTTTGAATTCAGATTTTGTTTGACACTTGGGCACCGACGTTAGCATAGGTTGATGCTTAGATCCGTTGATGATACAGTGTACACTCTTTAGATAGTCTTCCACCATGAGACAGGTGCTAGCCTCTCACCAAATGCTGTGTTATCCGTTGGGGGTACTGCTGTCTGCTAGTGTGGCGATCGCCCCGGTTGAACCGCTTCATGCCAACGGTACTAGCAACCCTCAAGAATTACCCGTGTCCGTAGCAGCCGCGATCGCCATGCCAGTTGTGCTGAGTCGTGCAGTATTGAGCGAGGAACCTTCAGAGAGTGGCTTAACGGTTCCAAGTTTGTGGTGGGCCGTGCAGCAGTTTGGTGGCACCACCGTGCAACGATGGCAAGCCTATCCCGCCGAAGAGGGCGTTGGTGGACGGGTGGATCTCTTTATTTCACCGCCGGCGTGGGGACGCATGTCGTACCTACAACGGTTTGCCTTGGTGAACCAGTTGGGTAACTCCAGCCGCAGCTTTGGCTATAACCTGATTCTGCGCGATCGCCGGGACGTGATCTACGGTGCCTACACCTGCTCCTTTACAGCCGTAGCACAACAATATTTACCCCACGCCATTGATGCCACCGGCAATCCAGTACCCCTGTTCTTACCCCAGACCGAACTCGACTGTAGCGTTTGGATTAACCCCAACATTCCCGTAAGCGTGTTTTAAAACAAGTGTTGGCTAGGCGTTCAAGGGACTGATTTTAGGCTATAATAACTACGCTACGCGGATGTGGCGGAATTGGTATACGCGCACGTTTGAGGGGCGTGTGGCTTTGCCTTGCGAGTTCGAGTCTCGCCATCCGCATTGCTCATATTTACATAGAGCACGCTAAAAAAAGAGGCTGACCCTAACGGAGCCAGCCAGTTGTTTACTTGGGAACGCGCGCTAGACAGTACAAAGCAATTGAGAACAGGATTAGCTATGTACCACAAGTTTGACATTGGCATTCTGAAGGCCGGGGCGCTTCACCTCTGCCAAGGTTTTGTTGATGGCATACTTTTGGTTAATCGAATTAATTAGCTCAGTCTGGTTGTGCTTTTTAGCAACACCCCAGAGGTCAGCAATCAAGTCGAAGGTGCCATCCGCATTGCGAGACCAGCCCAGATCGTACTCCCCTTCGAGAACAGCGACGATGTCAGAGCGAACTCGCTGGCCATTGTAGCCACGCACATCAGCATCGGTTTTCACTGAAATGCCCAGATCCCGCAGAGACGCTTTGAGAATTTCAGCATCAGTGATTTTGGTGCGCAGAGTGCTGAAGTGAGACATAGTTGGATTTCCTCCAGATTGAGACAAAAAACAAAGAGACATTGGACTGAATGACCCACAATTTATGGAGAACCAAACCCTTGTGGCGGGGCCTTTCTTCTATCGACCGACAGAAGGAAGCTTGTTAAAACTCCAGTCGCTGGTATTCAGCCACTGAAGCAGCCGCTGGGCGAGCACGCTGCCGTGCCCAATCCCGCAGTGCGGTTACCTGTTCGTGCATCGTCTTGGAAAGAGGCTGGGTTGCACGACTGGCAGCAATAATATCGAGCTGAGTAAACTCTCGTCCTTGGGCGAAGGCCTCGTACATGGCAGCCACAATGGCCTGCTCAATTTCAGCCCCTGAGAACCCATCACAAATATTTGCTAACTGCTCTAGATCAAAGCGGTCAATGTCCCGCCGCCGCTTAGCCAAGTGAATGCGGAAAATCTCTCGCCGCTCTTCAGCATTTGGCAGATCAACAAAAAAGATTTCATCAAACCGCCCCTTGCGCAGAAACTCGCCTGGGAGTCGCTCCACGCGGTTAGCCGTTGCTAGCACAAACACCGGCGAGGTTTTTTCCTGCATCCAAGTCAAAAAGGAACCAAAAATACGGCTTGAGGTACCACCGTCAGAATCCGAAGACCCCGCCCCCCCGGCAAAGGCTTTGTCCATTTCGTCAATAAACAGAATGGCTGGGGAAATAGACTCAGCAGTCTTTAGGGCATTGCGCAAATTAGCTTCCGATCGCCCCACCATGGAGCCATCATAGACCCGCCCCATATCAAGGCGCAGCAGAGGCAGCCCCCAAAGGCGAGAGGTGGTTTTTGCAATCAGGGATTTACCACAGCCAGGCACACCCAAGATCAACATCCCCTTGGGTTGCGGCAGACCATACTCACGCGCCTTCTCGCTAAAGGCATTGTCTCGCTGCCGCAGCCACACCTTCAGTTCTTCGAGACCACCCACTGCGTCAATGGTCTCATCCACCTCCATGTACTCGAGAATGCCGTTGCGCCGGATAAGCTGCTTTTTCTCAGAGAGGATAATATCAACTTCCGCTTCAGTGAGGCGACCCGCCGTCACGGTGGCTTTACGGAAGACTTTTTCTGCCTCATCGCGGGTGAGACCAAGGGTGGCTTTGACGAGCTTTTCGCGAGCCTCGGGGCTAAGGCGGCGGTTACGCGGCTCAAGCTGAGCAGCTAACACCTCATCGAGTTCGCTGATACTGGGTAGCGGATAGTCAACAACAACGATTTCTTTTTCCAATTCAACGGGAATACGCTGCGCCGCCTCCGGAGACATGAGAATAATCGTCTTATTGGTATTCTTAAAACTGGCGATCGCGTCGCGCAGAGAGCGGGTGACTGGCGGTGAGTCAATGAACGGGTGTAAATCTTTGAAGACGTATATCCCCGGTTCGCGCTGATGCACCACCCACTGAATGGCTGCTTCTGGAGACACGGTATTGTGGTGACTATTGTTGCGAGCATGGCCATACTCCACCATGCCTTGGGTCACCGTCCAAAAGTAGAGCTTACGAGGGGTACGGCCTTGGCCTTGGGACTGGGCGATCGCCGCAATCGCTTGTTCTGCCCGCTCTTCTTCAGAGGTCAGGAGGTAGATCAGTGGGTACTGTGCTTGAATTAGGATACTGAGTTCTTCTTGCAAGGCAATCACCTCCTTCTTCAGTCAATCCAACGTGGACAATAGATGCGATAGAGCGAGTTTAACGCGCTGAGACTAGTTCAACAGGTAAGGAGGGAACACTCAAGCTGTCGTCATCAATCACCGTGGGTTGATTGACAAGGGCTGCTAATTCACCCCCCCGCAGCACAAGGGCACTGGCACACTCGGGGCAGCGATAAACACGATGGACATTACCGTGCTTCTGCTCGGCATACTCTGCCAGCACCTCTGGGTGCTCCAGCAAAAACTCAATGGCACGCTCCGCAAGGGTGGACATGGTTTCCTGCTCGACCACCGCGGCAATTTTTAATTGGCGATGGACATCGGCGGAGAGATACAATGTAACCTTTTGCTTGTCTTCCATAGGGGTAGGGTGAAGAAACGTACCTAGGTATGTGTGCCAGTGTAGTCATCCCATCTTTAGGGTGTCAAGGCAGTGTGCCGTTAAAATGGCAATTTTGTAATATTTAGTTACATTTTTAGTTACATTCGGTGACCTGATAGTTGATGGCATCCTATGGGTGGTTTTTGTAGATCTTGGACAAGGCAGGGGCAGCGGGTTAGCCTTATGTCGCGGAATTTCCATCCGCCCGTGCAGCGGCGTCGTGAATCGCCAGTGCTATTAGAGCTATTAGAAGAGATTACAATTATCGGAATAGACTGAATGCCCTCTAGAGAGCCGCTTGCCTTGGTCGTGTATGTCTTTTCTTGACTATCTCCATGCTGAACCCCGCCGTGTCATTGTATTTGACGGTGCCATGGGCACAAACCTACAGTACCAAAACCTGACAGCAGCGGATTTTGGTGGCAAAGAGTATGAAGGGTGCAATGAATACTTAGTTATAAGCAAGCCAGAGGCAGTTGCCAAGGTTCACCGCGACTTTTTGGCGGCAGGGGCAGATGTCATTGAAACAAATACCTTTGGCTCGTCTTCGGTGGTGTTGAGTGAGTATAACTTGGGCGATCGCGCCTACGAGATTAGTTATAAAGCAGCCGCCTTGGCAAAATCTGTGGCCGCCGAGTTTAGTACTCCCGAAAAACCTCGATTTGTTGCTGGTTCCATGGGGCCTGGCACAAAACTCCCCACCCTTGGCCACATTGACTACGACAGCCTTTACGCAGCGTTTAAGGAGCAGGCGGCTGGCCTCTTTGACGGCGGGGTTGATTTGTTTATTATTGAGACCTGCCAAGATGTACTGCAAATTAAAGCCGCCTTGAACGGGGTGATGGCGGTGTTTGCCGAACGGGGAGAACAGCGCCCGTTGATGGTGTCGATCACGATGGAGCAGCAGGGCACCATGCTAGTAGGGTCAGACATTGGTGCTGCCCTGACGATCCTTGAACCCTACCCCATTGACATTTTAGGGTTGAACTGTGCCACTGGGCCTGACCTGATGGCAGAGCATATTCGCTACCTGTCAGCCCACTCACCCTTTGTGATTTCGTGCATTCCCAATGCGGGTTTACCCGAAAACATTGGCGGGCACGCCCACTATAAGCTGACCCCAATGGAGTTGCGTCTAGCACTGACGCGCTTTGTTGAAGACCTAGGGGTTCAAGTGATTGGCGGCTGTTGTGGCACCCGCCCCGATCACATTGCTGCCCTTGCCAGCATTGCTGCCACCCTTACCCCCAAAGCACGCACGCCCCAACGTATTCCAGCGGCAGCCTCTATTTACAGTCTCCAGCCCTACGACCAAGACAATTCCTTCTTAATTATTGGCGAGCGTCTGAATGCCAGTGGCTCGAAAAAGTGCCGTGATCTGCTGAATGCGGAAGACTGGGATGGTTTGGTGGCGCTCGGTCGCGCCCAAGTGCGTGAAGGTGCCCATATTCTTGATGTCAACGTCGATTATGTGGGACGCGATGGCGTGCGGGACATGCACGAGCTGGTCTCCCGCCTAGTTACCAACGTCACCCTGCCGCTGATGCTGGACTCTACTGAGTGGCAAAAGATGGAGGCGGGGTTGAAGGTTGCCGGGGGCAAGTGCTTACTCAACTCCACCAACTTTGAAGATGGTGAGCCGCGGTTTTACAAGGTTCTTGAACTGGCGAAAACCTACGGTGCGGGGGTGGTGGTGGGCACAATTGATGAAGAGGGGATGGCGCGAACGGCAGCGAAGAAGTTTGCCATTGCCAAGCGTGCCTACGATGCGGCGATCGCCTACGGTATCCCCCCTTACGAGCTATTCTTTGATCCCTTAGCCCTGCCCATTTCCACCGGCATTGAAGAGGATCGTGCCAACGGCAAGGCCACCATTGAGGCCATTCGCCAAATTCGGGCTGAACTCCCCGGCTGTCATATCCTCTTGGGGGTGTCGAATATTTCCTTTGGCCTAAATCCGGCCGCCCGTCAAGTTTTGAATTCAATGTTTTTACACGAGGCCATACAGGCGGGAATGGATGCGGCGATTGTCAGTGCGGCCAAAATTCTCCCCCTTGCTAAAATTGACCCAGAGCACCAAGACCTTTGCCGGGATCTCATTGAGGATCGACGGCGGTTTGAGGGAGGGGTCTGTGTCTATGACCCCCTCGCCGAACTCACGCGCCTATTTGCTGATAAAACCACCAAACACGATCGCGCCGACGTTGCTAACCTGCCGATTGAGGAGCGGTTAAAGCGGCATATTATCGATGGCGATCGCCAAGGATTAGACGAGACCCTTGCCAAAGCCCTTGAGACCTATGCCCCCCTTGACATCATCAATACCTTTTTACTGGAAGGCATGAAGGTGGTGGGGGAACTATTTGGGTCTGGGCAAATGCAACTCCCCTTTGTGCTCCAGTCCGCTGAAACCATGAAAGCCGCCGTGGCCTACCTTGAACCCTTTATGGAAAAGTCTGAAACCGGCAGCAATGCGAAGGGGACGGTGATTATTGCCACAGTCAAAGGGGATGTTCACGACATCGGTAAAAACCTAGTGGATATTATCCTCACCAACAACGGCTATCGGGTGATTAACCTTGGCATTAAGCAGCCGGTGGAAAACATTATCCAAGCCTACGAAGAACACAAGGCCGATTGCATTGCCATGAGTGGCCTGCTGGTTAAGTCCACGGCGTTTATGAAAGAGAACCTCGAACGCTTTAATGAGCGGGGGATTACGGTGCCTGTCATTTTGGGAGGGGCTGCCCTAACGCCTAAGTTTGTGTACGAGGACTGTCAGGCCACCTATCAGGGGCAAGTCATCTACGGTAAAGATGCCTTTGCGGATCTTCATTTTATGGATCGCTTGATGCCTGCCAAAGCGGCTGGCAAATGGAGCGATCGCCATGGCTTTTTAGATCAGGATGCCCCCCGCCAAGAATCATTATCGCCGCCTGACGAGCCACCCGTTGCCCCAGACAACAGTGGGCAGCCATCAGAACTGAGTTCACCGGTGGTGGATACGCGCCGCTCCGATGCTGTGGCCATCGATATTCCTCGACCCAAGCCGCCTTTTTGGGGCATTCGCCATCTCAAAGCCGATCAGATTCCCCTATCAGAGGTCTTTGCCTACTTGGATCTGCAGGCTCTGATTGCCGGACAGTGGCAGTTTCGCAAACCAAAGGAGCAATCCCGTGCTGAGTACGATAGCTTCTTAGCGCAGACCGTGTACCCCATTTTGGAGTCTTGGAAGCAGCGCATCTTAGACGAGAACTTACTGCACCCTGAACTGATCTACGGGTACTTTCCCTGCCAAAGCCAAGGGAATACGCTGTACCTCTACGATCCAGCAGCAATGGCAGATGCCGCAGCCTTCACTCCAGAAGGGGCGATCGCCCAATTCACGTTTCCCCGTCAAGCCAAGGGGCGACGGCTGTGTATTGCCGACTTCTTTGCGCCCGTTGAATCAGGTATTATCGATGTCTTTCCCATGCAAGCAGTAACCGTCGGTGAGATTGCCACGGAAGTCGCTCAGCGCCTCTTTGCTGCCAACCAGTACACCGACTACCTCTACTTCCACGGCATGGCTGTTCAAACTGCCGAAGCCTTGGCGGAATGGTGTCATGCCCGCATTCGCCGCGAATTGGGCTGCACCCCGGATCCGACATCCATTCGCGACATTCTTGCCCAACGCTATCAAGGATCCCGCTATAGCTTTGGCTATCCCGCCTGCCCCAATATGCAGGATCAATATACGCAATTGCGGCTCTTGCAAGCCGAGCGCATGGGGATGTACATGGATGACAGCGAGCAACTCTATCCTGAGCAGTCAACAACTGCGATTATTTGCTACCATCCGGCTGCCAAATATTTCAGTGTTTGATGATGATAAAAGGCTTTTGACCCCTTAGTGGCCGATGACCTTGCCCTAGTAGCGCGATCGCGGTCGGTGGTTGGCCACGGAAAGCACCAGACCCAAGCCAATGTAGGTTGCCAACAACGCCGATCGCCCATAACTGAGAAAAGGAAGGGGAATACCAGTCACCGGAAACAGATTGACGGTCATGCCAATATTGACAACCGCTTGAAACACCAGCATCGAAAACAACCCGATCGCCAACAGCGACCCAAAATCAGTGCGAGCACTGTTAGCAATTTGCAGCAGCCGTAGGCCAATAAACCAGAAGAGAAACAGAATCAGCAGGCTGCCAGCAAATCCCAATTCCTCACCAATCGCCGAAAAAATAAAGTCAGTATGCTGCTCTGGAATAAAGCCCAACTGGGTTTGGGTGCCCTGAAAAATCCCGCGTCCCCATAGACCCCCCGCACCGATAGCAATCCGCGACTGAATCAAGTGATACCCCGCCCCCAATGGATCTTTATCGGGGTCTAAAAACATCAAAAGACGGTTTTTCTGGTACTCCTTAAGGACACTCCACAGCAGTTGCCCCAGTCCAGCTCCCGATAAATTGAGCACAATGCCGCCAATGGCACCAATCCACCCTAAAGGTAAACTGCGCCATGCCACAATCCCCATCGCCAAGGTCCACAGTAACCAGACCCATAGGTTCAATTCGTAAGGCAGGGGAAGGGCAAATAAAATGGCCGCCACCAAGGGCGAGAGCATGAGGATAATCCAGCCGAGGCGGGCATTGGCCCAGTAGAGCATTCCTAGGGTGATGGCACCAAACACTAGGGAGGTGCCCAGATCCGGCTCGGTTAAAATGAGCAACAACGGCGGAGCCGTAGCGATAAAGACGCGCAGGATGCCCGCCAGTCCATTGGCCGGTACCCGATGCAGTAGAGCCGCTTGGGTAAGAATAATTGAAATTTTGGCAAACTCTGAGGGTTGTAAGTTAAAGCCAGCGATGGGCAGCCAACTCTGAGCACCGTTGGCCTCAACGCCGAATAAACTCACGGCCAGCAGCAGCGCACAGCTTAGGCCATAGACAAACCAGTGGACACCTATAAATGCTGACTCCGGAATACGCGCCAAGGTGAGGGCAAGAACCGTTCCCACGATTGCCACGGCCACGTGTTGGAAGCCATCTTTGTCGCCGATGTGCAGTTCAGCACTGTGAATAAACAGCGCACCGATCAGTGTAATGAGCCACACCGCAATTAGCAGTGACCAATCGACCCCCCGCCACGGGTATAACCATGCCTGCCAGCGACGTTGGCGCAGGAGCGTTGTCCAAAACATAGTCAATATCCCTCGTTTCGCACTAGGCTGGAACAAAGCCAACAGATTCAAGCCCTCATTGTATCCCTATCGAGGAAGTTCATGTTCGATTGGCAGCAGCGGTTTTCTAAACTCCTATGGTCTATTTCCGGACGGTTATTGGTCGTCATGCTGCTGACCTCGCTGCTTCCTATGGGAGCAGTGGTACTGTACAACCAGTCGGAAAGTAGCTTGATGATGGAGGATGCCGAAATCCAAGCCTTGAAACTACTAGCCATTGGCAAAGCTCGTTCCCTTGATCAGTTGATTAATGATGTGCTCAGTGATGCCAAGCTAGTGGCGGAAGACTATGAAATTCAGCGGTTTCTGAGTGATGCGATTGACTCTCCTACTGATCATGCTTCTATCCAGAGCCTGCTGCGCAGTGTGAACAATCTCAGCCACACCTACAACGACGTGATCCTCTTAACCCGTGAGGGGCGCTCCATCCAAGCAACTGACCCTGCCTTGATTGGCGATGACTATTCGCAAACGGAGCTTTGGCAGCGGGGCATTCAAGAGAATAATTTCGTCTCGACGGTGAAGATCAAAAGCACGATTGCAGATGAACCAGTATTTGTTGTCTTTCAGCGCATTCGGGACAACAATCAAAGATTGCTAGGGGCGGTCTTACTAACGCTGCGTGCCGCTGCTATCAAAGACATCATTACCTATCTGGTGCCAGATATTCGCGGCGAGTCGTTTCTAATTGACCGTCATGGCCTGATGCTCAGCAGCACCAACCCCAATATTGATTTGCACAGTTTAGAACCGCTGTCTGAGGAAGTTACCCACTCTTATTTCCTCTTTGTGCCGCCCCAACCCATTCCTACCTTGAGCGATCGCTCCAATAAGCGGCTGCGGGACGTGATTTTCGGCTCGAATCGTCCCGGAACGTTAGCCTATTCAGAAAATGACGATCGCCGCCCAGACCATGTGTTAGCCTATGCGCCACTGGCTCGAAAACAAGCAGCAGTGGTGGTTAGTGTGCGCCTACAGGAGTTTCTCGCTCCCCTCGATGCCTTAGCGATGCGGGGCTTAGTGAGTTTGCTATTTGTGGGCGGCGGGGTTATTGTCATCTCCTTAGTTGTGGCGCAATCCATTACGAGACCGATTCGGGCGATCGCCACAGCTGCTCGCAACCTCAAAAACGATCGATTTGACGCCAGCGTTCTTACGCCCTATACCCACTCTCAGGATGATATGGGGGAACTCGCACAAACATTTTTAGAAATGGCTCTAGAAGTAGAGCACCGCCACCACCAATTGCAACAGCAGCTCAGTGATCTCAAGATTGAAATTGATCAAGAGAAACGCAAAAAAGCAGTTGCAGAAATTACCGAAACAGATTACTTCCAAACCTTGCGCGATCGCGCCCATGCCCTACGGCAACAGGCAAAATCTGCCCCAACTCATCCTAGCGCAGCGGGCAATGACCCCCAGTCTCAGGAGGCTCCCAACCATGAGTCCTAGCTCGAACCCAACACCCACCATCCCTGCCTTAGCCACCTTGCCACGCCATCCCTACATTGACGCTGCTGGCCAAGTGGCACCCAACCTACAGGGCTGCATTGGGGTCTATGCCATTTTTGATGCTGCCGAGGTATTGCAGTACATTGGCTATTCCCGGGATATACGGCTGAGCCTCCAGCAGCACCTTGTCCGCTGCCCCAACGAGTGCGTGAGCTACGCCGTCGTTAGCATCGATCGCCCCGATCGCCCGTGGTTGCAAGCCATTCAAGCGCAATGGATAGCTGAAGTAGGGGCAATTCCCATTGGCAATGCCCAAGAGCGAGCGCGCTGGGAGCAGGCCATTGATGTGCGCCCCCTGATGAGTGCTGCCGAGGCAGAGGCTCTCGCCACCGCAGACCCATTGCAGCAACCAAAACTCCTGAAACAGGTTGCACGGCGGGTTGAGGCCGACATTCTTAAGCAGTTGCACCAGCGATCGCTGCGAGAAACCTTAGTGTTTAACCCAAAACTCAAGGAGAGCGGACGACTAGACCTCAAGTAATAGACATTCTCTAAAGAAAGCATTAGCCTGAAACAGGCACACATTAGCCTTTAGGAGACGTCTATGGCGGAAACACCCGTCCCCCCTGAAACCGTCCTGCACCAGTTACAATGGCGCTATGCCACAAAAAAATTTGATCCCAGCCGACCCATTCCCGATAGTCTTTGGCAGGTTCTCTGTCAAAGCTTAGTTTTGGCTCCCTCATCCTTTGGCTTGCAGCCGTGGAAGTTTTTTGTGATTACCACCCCTGACCTTCGGCAGGCGCTTTTACCCCATACCTGGAATCAACGCCAAGTAGTTGATGCCTCTCATTTAGTAGTGTTTGCCATTAAAACAGGGATTAACGCCGCAGATGTGGATCGCTACTTGGCTCGCCAAGCCGAAGTGCACAACACCAGCGTAGAAAACTTACAAAAGTACGGCGACATCGTCAAAGGATTTCTGCAATCGCCGCCCTACCCTCTCAGCCTCGATGAGTGGTCAACTCGCCAAGTGTATATTGCCCTGAGCCAGTTTATGGTCACCGCCGCCATGCTGGGCATAGATACCTGCCCCATGGAAGGATTCCTACCGCAGGAATACGACCGCGTGCTAGGCTTACCCGATCAGGGCTACCATGCCGTTGTGGTTTGCGCTGCTGGCTATCGCGCCGCCGATGACAAGTATGCCACCTTACCTAAGGTGCGCTATCCCCTTGAGGCCGTGATAGAAGTTCGTTAACTTAGGTGCAAAAAAGGGCAGCTCCGTAGAACTGCCCTCAATCAATTGAGAATTAAATCAAGTATCGGCAAACCTTAGAACGTGAAGGTTGTCCGAATGACGCCCTGAAGAATTGGCTGACCAGAAATAATCCCAGCACCATTGGTGTTGTTGGGGTTAATGATCGCCGTGAAGATAGGCGTAATGCTGATGTTGTCGCTGATGGGGAACTTATAGAAGGCTTCAACGTTAACTTGGTTAGCATTGTTGATAAAGCCAGCGGAAGGAGCACTGTTAATAAACGGTGCGCCCGCAGCAGCCGCCAACACAGACCCCGGAACCAACAAGTCTTTATAGCCAATCCCCGCCATGAAGGAGTAAGCCATCATGCCAGAGGCAGGGAACCCTAGGAAGGAGTAGGGCAAGGGAGACATGAGCGGATTGTAGCTTGCTGGAATACCGGCAACACCAGCACGACCAAAGATCCCTAAGCGACCAAGGTTGAGCTCAAAGTTAAGACCACCGGCTTGGCTTTCGACCCCATAGGTTTTGGAGTAGGTGCCTTGCAGTTTAACAGCATAGCTGTTGCGGCCATTGCCAAAGGTGTTGGCATACTCTAACTCAAGCGATCCTTGGAAGGGATCACCTCCAAAGCCACCGCTGGGAAGAACGCCAGATAAGGGGTTACCTGCATTGGCAGCAATGTAGAGCGCCCGAGCAGTAAATGGTCCTTTATTGGGGTTCCACTGAATCGCAGCACCCGCACCACCCAAGAAGTTCAAGGCATAGGGCACGATGAAGGGGTTGTTGATGAAGAAGTAGGTGCCAAAGTCACTGGCTGGGGAGTTGGCCCAACTATTGGTGTCGATGATGTCGCTAGGATAGAACTGCGGACCGGCGGTAATCGTAACGTCCTGCGTAGGCTTGAAGCTATAGGCCAAGCGGTACAAGTTTACACCAGGACCAAAACCGGACCAGTAGTATTGGCTAGGGCTGAAGTAAGGCAAGGGAGCACCAAAGGTAGCAGTTGGATTACCCCCAATCCCAGTGCCGTAGGCGAAGGGGTTCTGGTTGAGACCAACCCCATAGGTACTGATAGCATCCAACCCACCATTCCCTGTCGAAAGACTGGTTTGCAGCAGGTCAGTGCCTGTGAAGCTGGTATTCAGGTTGAGAATAACCGCCGCAATAACTGTTGGATTAGTTTGGGTTGGTGTAAAAGAGACAGGAGGAAAGAATGGAGGAGGTGAAGTACTCCCCGGAACGGTACTGCTGGGAACACCCGAACCAAGGCTAAAGGGTGGGTTGGCGGTAAGCGCACTGCTGCTAAAGCGGCCACCGTATTGCACCGACATCACGGCAGTACCGGTGAGCTTGGTAGTAGTCGAAAATTGAGTCGCTTCGAGGGCAGCAGTCCGTGCTTCAAGGTTATCGACACGACCGCGTAGGGTGGCCAGTTCAGCAGCGAACTCATCCATCAGTTTTTGCAGGGTGGCGAGTTCTTCTTTGGTGGCAAAGCGATCGCTAATAACGTCCAAGCAGGCGTTCAGGGCAGCAGCCATTTCGTAACGGGTGGCGGCACGGTTGCCACGGAAGGTGCCATTGGGATAACCCGCAATACAACCATATTTTTCAACGAGGGATGCCAAGGCTTGGTACGCCCAGTCCGTTGGGCGAACATCTGACAACTGAGATACCGAGGTCACCTGACCCATGGATTCTTCGTTTGTCAATAGCTGGTTGACTGAAGTGATGGCACTAGAGGCATCCGCAATGGCATTGGGGGCAGGCAACGCTTCGGAAACTTGTAGATTTTGGGGTTCGGCCGCAATCAGATTTTCAAAGGCAGCGGGTTCATTAGCTGTAGCAATGTTGGCCCCTGCAACAACACCCAGTAGGCTCAAGCTACCCGCTAAAAGGTACGTTTTTTTCACAATGTTACTCCTCACTCACGAGCATTCTGGGTAGGCAGAGCGAAAACTCAGTCTGCTATCCCCTAATACCTAGCTTACACAATATAGCTTAGTCGAGTGGCTAGCTTATTATGCAAACTTTGCTAGATTCTAGTCTCTCTTTTGGGAATTCGTCAATTGTTTTTTTACTTTTCTAGAATTCTTTTTTTGTAGAGAGGCGGTGTTCCATACAATTAGTTTCAGCGCCAGACTAAAGCAACAATGTGGAGTGTGCCTTGAACAATCTCCCCCTAAGTGCAATGGAGGTGTTAGCTCGCTACCGCCGTGGCGATCGCCAGTTTATGGGGGCGAACCTCACCGGTATTAACCTCGAAGGCGCGGATCTGCGGGGTGTGAACTTGCAGGGCGCGAATCTGAGACACGCAAACCTTGCCCATGCTAACCTTGAGGGCGCGAACCTGAGTGCGGCTAACTTAGATCAGGCCAATGTGGTTGGCACACATCTGAAAGGGGCAAATCTTGAGAATGCGCTGCTGAGCACCATTATCCGTTATCCACTCCCACCAGCCCCCTTGGCCCCGCCGCTCACTGTGGCGGAGATTCTCCAGCAGTACCAACGCGGGGTTCGCCAGTTCCATGGCTTAGATCTAAGTCAATTTGATTTTGAAGGGGAAGACCTGAGCGGTATTGATTTTGCAGGCTGCTGCTTAGAGGGCAGTAACTTTAAGTTGGCTATTCTCCAAGACGCGAATTTTGCAGGGGCGAACTTGCGATCGGCCAGCTTGGCCATGGCGGATCTGCAGCAGGCTAACTTTGCGGGGGCAGATCTGCGGGGTTGTTCCCTCAAGGGTGCCGATCGCCGTGGGGCACGCTACGATGGCAAGACGCAATTTGATCCGGACTTTGATCCGAAAAAAGGAGGGATGCGGCAGGTTGACCAGCGCTAAGATCTCAAAGGGTTGCCGTGCCCACTTGATCCAGCACTCGAATTGGGCCTGTGACATCCCCTGTGAGAAACTGCCGCAGGTAAGGATTGTCTGTTGTTTTTGCTTCGGCGCGGCTGCCCTGCCAGCAAATACGTCCTTGATAGAGCAAGATGAGGCGATCGCCCGTGCGCTCGATGGTACTGTTTTGGTGAGTCACAATAGCGTAGGCATGACCTGTGCGTTCCTTAAGATCGCGGATGAGCTGCTCCACGACGGTTGAGGCAATGGGGTCTAAGCCTGCGGTGGGTTCGTCGTACAGCAGTAATCGCGGATCATCCTCGGTATCATCGGGATTGTCAGCAATGGCACGGGCTAAACTCACCCGCTTGCGCATACCGCCAGAGAGTTGCGCTGGATAGAGGTCTTCCATCCCAGATAAGCCCACCATCGCTAGTTTTTCACTGACAATCTCGCGGATGCGTGCCTCCGGCAGTCGTGTGTGGTGATACAGATAAAAGCCGACATTTTCGCCAACTGTAAGCGAGTCAAACAGCGCCGACTGTTGGAATACCATACTCATGCGCACGTGGTGATGGCCGTCTTGCAGCAATCCTTGCCGCCGCTCCCCCGCAATATAAATCTCACCGCTATCCGGCTCCAGTAACCCTGCAATGAGGCGCAAAACCGTGGACTTGCCTGTTCCCGACGGCCCTAAAATGGCCAAGGCATCATCAGGATAAATGCAAAGATCGATGTTGTCTAAGACTCGCTGGTTGCCAAAGGCTTTCGAGACGCCTCGTAGTTCGACCAATGGCTCGGGCATGGTTACTGTCCCTACCTATGCAAATGGCTCACACTCAAGGTCTTCGATGGCTTGCAGACCCCGCGCATCTCCTAGCTTAAAGAGAGCGGCTTTGGCATCTTCTTGAACCCCCATATCACTGTCGTGCAGGGCAGCAATCAGGTGATCAATAGCCTCGGTATAAAGTTGCCCTAGGGGAATTTTGCGGCAAGCGTGCCCCAGCGCCCAAGCGCAGTTACTGCGAACGGCAGCAATGGTATCCTGCGCAAGGGCAAGGGCAAGGGCAGGAATGACGGTGGCCGCTGCGTCTTCACTGGCTTCAGCGACCTGTCCGAGGGAACTAGCTGCCCACAAACGCACCGCGGAAATGTCGGTCTGCAAGGCACGAATCAAGGGTTCTAGGGTGCGGCGATAAATTTCGGGAAAGGGAAAGCGGACACCACAGTTTCCCAACGCCCAGACAATCCCTTTGCGAACATAGCCATTCCAGTCTCGCTCGAGTTGCTGAATGAGCGCGTCCACAGCGGCGGTACTCAGGTTGCGCCCTAGGGCGTAGGCTGCACTGACCCGCACGAGGGGACAGGATTCCTGCAATAGGTGAATGAGGTGGGGGGTGGCACGCTCATCCTGTAGTTCACAAAAGGCACGGGCGGCTAGCATCCGCTCAGTGACATCTTCAGAGGTCAGCAGCCCCAGCATTATTTCTGGATCGGGGCGATCGCCTTCCTCACTCGGGAGCGCCGCTAGCGCATCTTCTGTGTCTGGGGTATCGAGGAAAGGAAAATCATTGTCATCCATAGTATTCCTACTGTACAGGATGGCATTAATCCCGACTAGCCCCTAGGATGCGGGATCAAGGGCGCTGTTCACTAGGCCTCTAAACCCATAGATGTGACGGCACCCCCCATAAGCCACTAACTGTACTGAGCGCTCATCTCCCGGCTCAAAGCGAATAGCCGTGCCCGCAGGAATATCTAAGCGCATCCCCTTTGCCTGCTGACGGTCAAAGTGCAGGGCAGCATTCACTTCATAGAAATGGTAGTGAGATCCCACTTGGATGGGGCGATCGCCCGTGTTGGCCACCGTCAAGGTCACCGTGGGGCGACCAGCATTGAGTTCAAGGGTCCCCTCAGCGGGAATCAGTTCACCAGGAATCATGATGCCTCCAACATTTGCAACGTATGCATTGACATACTCCCCTGCCTAAAGGCAGGGGATTCTTGTTCTTGGTTCTGCGAGCGCACTTACTTCATCAGGTTGCCCATCAAAAGCAGAGGTGCATCTCTCCCCAAGCGTTCCCTCTTGCGAGGTGGTTCCCTTTTGCCCAAAGGTACCGTTGAGCCACTCCATTCCCAAGATGCTTAGTCCCTTCTTGAGGATGTTCAGAGCCGCGTTCTGGTCTCTGTCTAACTCAAACCCGCACTTAGGACAACTATGGGTTCTAGTGGATAGGGTTTTTACGACCCTATGCCCACAGTTACTGCAATCCTGCGTGGTGTACTGCGGTGGCACTGACACTACTGCCTTATCCCACACCTTCCCGTAGTAGTCCAGCCATTGGGTGAACTGAGACCAACTAGCATCATGGATGGATTTGGCAAGATGATGATTCTTGACTAGGTTCTTCACCTGCAAGT
>Ga0272446_1001035_pt1 | contig 41722 bp, 26 predicted proteins | sample YNPCB0061_FD_194587 | JGI IMG/M metagenome (GOLD analysis project Ga0272446, IMG submission 194587) | Hot spring microbial mat communities from Yellowstone National Park, WY, United States - YNP-CB-006-1 | ecosystem: Environmental > Aquatic > Thermal springs > Hot (42-90C) > Sediment | place...
ACACGTAGCCCGCGGGAGGCCAGTCCCATGGTGAAACCCCCTGAGGGCGGAGCCCCTTTGGCCGGGGGTGCCGGGGGCCGGGCAGGCCCCCGGCCCGGGGGCGCGGGGGCGGCGCGCCCCGCAAGCAGTGGCGGGGCCGGGGCAGCGCCCCGGGGCCGGGAGCGCGGGGGCGGCGCAGCCGCGGTGTCATGCCCGCGCCGCGGTCAGGGGAAGGCCAGGCCAGTGGCACGCCCCCGACCGCGGCGCGGGCCCTCACCCCCGCGGGGCGCCGGGACGGCCACGAGGCGCCGGGCAGGGCGGGCCGCCGCCCCCCACGGGGCGGCGGGGCGTGCACGAATACATCACACCCGCGGACACCGGTGCGAGCCAGGCCGGCTGTGGTATGATGCGCCGCACAACTCCGCGCGAGCACGAGGCGCCGATGAGCCCGATCCGCAGCTACCAGGCGGCCCTGGACTACATCTACAGCTTTGTCGACCCGGCGCGCCGGCCCGCCGCCAGCCCAGAGGCGGCCGAGCGGAACCTGGAGCGCATGCGCGCGCTGCTGGCGGCGGCAGGCGACCCACAGCAGGCTATGGCCACCGTGGTCATCGCCGGCACCAAGGGCAAGGGCAGCACGGCGGCGATGATCGAGGCGATGCTGCGCGCCGCCGGGCTGCGGGTCGGGCTCTTCACCTCACCACACCTGAACTCCTACCGCGAGCGCATCCAGGTCGACCGCGAGCTGATCAGCCAGGCCGAGCTGATCACCCTGGTCGAAGCGCTGCGCCCGCGGATTGCAGCCTTTGATCCCGGGCCCGCTGGCCGGCCTACCACCTTCGATATCGGGCTCCTGCTGGCGCTCTGCCACTTCGCAGCGCGCCAGGTCGATCTCGCGGTGATGGAGATCGGGCTTGGCGGACGCTACGACAGCGTCAACGTGCTGACCCCGCGCGTCGCGGTGATCAGCTCGATCAGCTACGACCATATGGCCATTCTCGGCGCCACCCTGCGCGAGATCGCCTGGAACAAGGCCGGCATCATCAAGCCGGGCGTGCCCGCCGTCAGCGTGCCGCAACTCCCCGAGGCGAGCGCGGTGATCGCCGCCGAGGCCGAGGCGCTGGGCGCCGAGCTGTACATCGCCTGGGAGTCGGGACTCGGCCGCGTGGTGGGCGCCGGGCGCCCGGTACCCATTGCCTACCCGGTAGCGCCAGTGCCATCGCTCCGGGGCGCCTTCCAGCGTGAAAATGCCCGCCTGGCGCTCGGGGCGGCCATGCTGCTGCGCGAGCGGGGGCTCACCCTGCCCGACGCGGCACTGGCCTATGGGCTGGCCCACGTCCGCTGGCCCGGGCGCTTCGAGCTGATCCCCGGCGCCCCCTCACTGCTGATCGACGGCGCGCACAACGCCGACTCGGCGCAGAAACTGTTTGCGGCCATCCAGGCTGAGCTACGCTACGAACGGCTGGTGCTGATCCTGGGCACCTCACGTGACAAGGACATCGGCGCGATGGCGGCGGCCCTGGTGCCCCACGCTGCTGCGGTGATTATCACGCGATCGCACCACCCGCGGGCCATGGACATCGACCGGATCGTCGAGGCCGTTGGCGCGTATCTGCGTGGCCCACTGGTGATCACCGCCGACCTGCGTGGGGCGCTCGACGCGGCGCGCGGGCTCAGCGGCCCGCGGGACCTGATCTGCATCACCGGCTCGCTCTTCGTGGCCGCCGAGGCCCGCGAAGCCCTCGGCCTCGCCGTCGCAGACTGAGGCCAGGGTATGGATGATTGATGAGTGACGAGATTGGGGCAGACCCCGGACCCTCGGCGACAACACCACCCGGCGTGGCGAGGCGCCCATACGCATCAAGATACGCCCCTGGCAGGGCGGCGGCTGCCTCGCGACAGGCGAAAATGTCGTTGTGTTGGCAGTTTCTGCCAGCTTTGCTGGCAGAAACTGCCAACACAACAAAGCTTTCATCCTTCCGTGTGGGTGAGCGGCACGGCCGCAGCCCGTAACTTGATGCGTATGGGCGAGGTGCCCCACACCCCTCTGGCGGAGGCGAACGTTGCGCAGGCCCCGCCAGGCTTGCTGGAGGATGGAAACACGCTGGCGCGTTATGGTATCATAGGATACAAACATCTGTTTTCATTGGGTGGCAATGAGGGATTGCTGGCGACGTGAGGTTGACGTGAAACGCTGGTTACCGGTGCTCCTGGGGCTGATCCTGGGGGCGGCGCTGGTGTTGATCTCGGCCGGTGAGCAGGAGGTGCGCATCGCGCCGCCGGGCGTGGTCCACAACCTGGCGGGCCCGGGCGGCCCCGTGCCGGCTGGCAGCCCCCGTGAGGCGCTCGCCCCAGCCGGGGCCCAGCTCCAGCCGTTGCCCACACTGATGCCGCTGGCGGCAGCGGGTTTTAGCCCCGCGCCAGCGGGTGAGCGGCGCTACATCCCCATCCTGATGTACCACTATGTGCGCTACGTCGACCGGGCGGCCGACCCGCTGGGGTATAGCCTCTCGGTCACCCCGGAACAGCTTGACGGCCAACTGGCCTGGCTGAAGGCCGCCGGCTATGAGACGGTGCGCATGGACGCGGTGGCGGCCTGCCTGCACGGCAGCGGGCCGTGTCCGGCCCGCGCGGTGGCGCTCACCTTCGACGACGGCTACATGGACGCCTACACCACGGCCCTGCCCCTGCTGCAGCGCCACGGCTTCGTGGCCACCTTCTATATCGTCAGTGGCTTCGTGGGCCAGCCCGGGTACATGGGCTGGGCGGAGCTACGCGCGCTGCGCGATGCAGGCATGGAGATCGGCGCCCACAGCGTCACCCACCCGGATCTGACGACCCTCGGCCTGGAGGAGCTCCGCGCCCAGGTGGGCCAGTCAGGCGCTGCCATCGCCGCCGAAATCGGCCAGCCGGTGGTCAGCTTCTGTTACCCCGGGGGGCGCTTCAGCGATACGGTGGTGGCTGTCACCCGTGAGGCTGGCTACAACTCAGCGACGACGACCATCCCGGATGGCCCGCAGGCTGACCCCTTTACCCTGCCCCGGCTGCGCATCGCTGGCGATCTCTCCCAGGAGGGCTTTCAGGGGATGGTGGCGGCCTACTTACCTTAGGGCGGCTCATCCTCGTGTCGGGTGATCAGACGCTCCTTCCGCAGTATCAGCGGGTGGCGCCAGTCACTTGTCGTTCTGATACGGAATGAACTGGCCCGCCAGCGCGCGGGGGATGCGGCCGAGGATGTGGGTGCCCTCGTTGACGTACTCCTCCCGCTCCACCACGCCACGCCGATGCCAGAGCGATACGAGGTCGTTGCGCTGGTAGGGGATGAGCACCGCGAGGGTGACCATCGCTTCGGCCAGGGCAGTCTCGATGCGGGCCCGCAGTTCGTCCAGGCCCCAGCCCTGTTGCGCGGACACGGCGACGAAATCGCCGGGCAGGCCCATATCGGCCACCAGATGGCCGACGTCGCTGGCCGCCACGCCCGCCATCAGGTCAACCTTGTTGAGCACGGTCAGCGTCGGGCGCTGATCCACGCCGAGCTCCTTGAGCGTCGCCTCGACGGTCTGGGCGTGCTCCTGGGCGTTGGGATGGGTCAGGTCCACGACGTGGAGCAGCAGGTCGGCCTCGTTGATCTCCTCCAGCGTGGCGCGGAAGGCGGCCACTAGCTGGGTGGGGAGCTTCTGGATGAAGCCGACGGTGTCGGTGAGCAGGATGTGCTGGCCGCCGGGCAGGGTGATCTGGCGGGTCGTCGGGTCGAGGGTGGCGAAGAGCTGGTTGGCGGTGTAGACGTCGGCGCCGGTGAGCGCATTGAGCAGCGTGCTCTTGCCCGCGTTGGTATAGCCGACCAGGGCCACCACCGGCACGCCGCTCTGCCGGCGGCGCTTGCGGTAGAGCTCGCGATGACGGTGGACATCGGCGAGTTGCTCTTTGAGCCAGGCGATGCGCCGGTCGATCAGCCGGCGGTCGATCTCGAGCTGGGTCTCACCGGGACCACGCAGGCCGACCACGCCACCCGCGGAGGTACCGCCGCCGGTGCCCGCCTGACGCTCCAGGTGGGTCCACTGGCGGCGCAGGCGTGGCAGCAGGTACTGGTACTGGGCCAGTTCGACCTGCAGACGGCCCTCGTGGGTGCGGGCGTGCTGGGCGAAGATATCGAGGATGAGCGCGGTGCGGTCGAGGACGCCAACCTGCAATTCCTCCTCGAGGTTGCGAGTCTGGGCCGGGCTCAGCTCGTCGTCGAAGATCACCAGGCCGGCGCCAAGTTGTTCGCACAGCGCGGCCACCTCCTTGACCTTGCCCGGGCCGATGAAGAACTTGGGGGCAGGCTGGTCGAGGCGCTGAAAGATCTGGCCCACCACGTCCAGACCGGCCGTTTCGGCGAGCAGCGCAAGCTCGCGCAGTGAGTCCTCGGCGCTCCAGGGGCTGTGGAAACTCGCCACCTCGGCGCCCACCAGCAGCACGCGGGTACGGGGAACCGCAGTCTCGTACAGCCGCTTGCCGTCTTGCGTACGAAGCTCTTCGATGGTCGTCTCCTGGGAATGGGGCGCAGCAACGGCGCCTGAATGCCTGGCCGATAGCCGATAGTCCGCCAGTTATACCAAATCCAGTTGGCGTTCCGCATTGTCGTTGCCGTCATCGCTCATCGTGACGCCATGTGCGGCAATCTGCAATCCAAAATCTGCAATCGGAAATGGTATTATACGTGTCCTGACCGGTATGCCGGGGCTACCTGTCACCCTAAGCCCTTCGGCTGCGCGGCTCCCGAGCTTGTCGAGGGGCAGGGCAGGCTCCGCGCGGCGGGCCAGCGCACCGCGCTGCCAGATTCCTCGCTCCGCTGCGCTCCGCTCCTCAGAACCATAGGGTTCATGTCATTCCGAACGGAGCCGCAGGCGCAGTGAGGAATCTGGCGGTGCCGCGCGGCGGGCCAGCGCACCGCGCTGCCAGATTCCTCGCTCCGCTGCGCTCCGCTCGGAATGACATGGGGTGGGGCTGACCTGTCGTGGCGCTGGCCCGCGGTGGCGCGGCTGGTCGTCGTGGCGCGGCGGGCCAGCGCACCGCGCTGCCAGATTCCTCGCTCCGCTGCGCTCCGCTCCTCAGAACCATAGGGTTCATGTCATTCCGAACGGAGCCGCAGGCGGAGTGATACCATTTCCGATTGCAGATTTTGGATTGCAGATTGCCGCACATGGCGTCACGATGAGCGATGACGGCAACGACAATGCGGAACTGCCAACTGGATTTGGTATGAGGAATCTGGCGGTGCCCATGCGCCGCAAGACCCCTCGCGGAGCCTGCCCTGCCCCTCGACAAGCTCGGGAGCCGCGCAGCCGAAGGGCTCGGGGTGCCATGGGTTGCTCCCCGCGCCACTGGCCCGCCGCCGGGCCACCAGCTACGCGGAATGACACGGCTTGTTGTCATACGAGAACATGTAGTTGACAGACCAACAAGACCCCGGCCCTGGCCCGCGGCCCCTCGTCAGGCTCGAGGCAGGCGAAGCCGGGCGGGCCGTAGTCGATCACGATACGACGGTAGCCATGGCCGATCGTGGTCATCTGACGTGATTATAGCGCGGCTTGCCAGGGCTCACAAGCGACTTTTGGCGGAACTGGACCGCGCAGTGCGATCGTCTGCCAGCAGGGCTGCCAGCCGCTGGCGGGCGCGCAGCGTGGCTGCGGGTGAGGGCGCGGGCTCGAGCCAGCGGGCCAGATCGCCGATACTGGCACTCCGGCGGGCCTGGATGGCCCGGCGCTGCGCCAGGAGCGCCGGGAGCACGCGCAGCGCCTCCAGGCGGCCCTGGACAAGCGCCGGTTGCCGGCGCAACAGCCCGTAGCCGATGGCGAGCAGGTCGTAGCGCACGATGGCGGCAAAACACTCGCGCAGCAGTGGTCCGGGCAGGCAGCGAATGATCACCCACAGCCGGTTACGGGCCAGCAGCCGCTGCTTGAAGCGGCTGCCCTCGCCGCCGGTGGCCGAGTAGACGTGGCGAGCCCGGGCCTGGGGGGCCAGGGTACAGCTCCAGCCGCGCAGCCGCGCGCGCCAGGCCAGGTCAGCATCCTCCAGGTAGTTGAAGAACGCCGGCTCGAAGGTGCCGACATCAGCGATCAGCTCGCGGCGCAGCAGCGCCAGCCCACCGCTCGCGCCGAAGACGGGGACTGGCCGGGCGGGCAGGCTGGCTACGGGCGTGCCCAGCCAGTGATCGGTGGCCACGCCATCGCGCTGCACGCGGATGCCGGCCGAGGCCACTATGTCCGGACGCCGGCTGAAGGTGAGCACCCCGGCGGCCGCCCCGGCCCCCGGCACGGCGCGCAGCGCCGCCCAGAGCGCCGCCACGCAGCCGGGCTCGGCCAGGGCGTCGTCGTTGATCAGCAGCAGCAGCGCGCCGCGGGCCGCCGCGATGCCTGCCGCTGTTCCGCCGGCGAAGCCACGGTTCTCCGGCAGGGCCAGCACGCGCACATCAGGGGCATGCTGGCGCGCCCAGGCGCCGGCCCCGTCGCGTGAGCAGTTATCCACCAGCAGCACTTCATCGTCGGGGCCGAGCTGCGCCCGCAGCGCGCTCAGGCACGCCGGCAGATAGCGCAGCCCGTTCCAGGTGGGAATGACTGCGGAGATACTCGGCCGATGCGCCATACGGGAGAGTAGCAGGCCTGATGTCGGGATGACCCGCGGCCTTCCAGCGCGCCGGCGCTGGAAGACAGCGGGTCACCCTGACAGCGGGCCAGGGATGCGCGGAGCGTGGTGGGCCGCCCGGGATTCGAACCCAGAACCCGTCGGTTATGAGCCGATTGCTCTGCCATTGAGCTAGCGGCCCGGGGGAGCGAACGATCGGTTTGCTCCGGGGTCATTATAGTCCGTCGGGTGTAGCCTGGTCAACGGCATCAGCGGGGCTTCTGGCCGACCACCAGCAGCATCGAGCGGGTTGGCGGCAGGGCGGCGGTGAGCGCGGCGAAGCCGCCCTTGGCGAGCACGCGCAGCGGGTGGCTGCGCAGCCGGGCGGGCTCGAGACCCACCCGCTCCCAGGGCGCCTCGAAGCGACGCTGGATCACGCGCAGGCCGGCCTGCTCCACCAGCCAGGTCAGCTCGCCCATGGTGTAGGTGCGGGCGTGGGTGGTGTAGCGCGCCTCGCCCTCCAGCAGCATCTGGTGGCGGAACTCGGCACGGGTGCTGAGGCTCAGCCAGAGGGCCGCACGCACAATGGTGCGGAGCCGGCTCTTGAGATAGAGCTCGTTTGGCGTAGTGATCAGCACGCGCCCGCCGGGCCGCAGCACGCGCCGGAACTCGCGCAGCACTGGCAGGGGCGAGTAGAGCAGGTGCTCGATCACCTCGGAGAAGACCACCCAGTCGAACGTGGCCGCCTCAAAGGGCAGCGGCTCACGCTCCAGGTTGGCGCGGCGCACCTCCACGCCCAGGCGCTGCCAGAGGACCTGGCGGCGCGCCGGATCAAGGTCGACGCCGGCGACCTGGTAGCCCGCGCCCACCAGCAGCTCGGTAAAATGGCCCGGGGTGACCCCCACCTCCAGGACGCGGGTGCCTGCAGCGCGGCCCATAGCGCGCAGCATCGCCGAGAAGCGGTAGCGGTGCAAGCGGAAGTACGCGGCCTTGCCATCGGCTGCAGCATGCTGCTGGACCCGCTCGAAGAGCGGGGTCGAAAGAAATTCGCTCGTCATTGTCGCCTGTCGCTCACCCAGTTCTTTTCTGCTAGCGCGTTATAGTATCATGGGCTGAGCGCCAGGGCGAATCACCCTGGTGAAGGAAGTGTTCGCATTTCTCCTGGGAGCGAGGGCAGCTTGCCCTCGTCGCGTCTACGAGGGCAAGCTGCCCTCGCTCCCAGGCGCGTGTGTCACCCCGAGTGTGAACACTTACACTTACCTGGGTGAAGGAGACGCGTATGTACGACCAGCAGTTTACCCCACCTGCGGCCCGTCCCGCGTGGCAACGCCTGCTTCTCCGCTGGCTCATCAGCTCACTTGGCATCTTCGTCGCGATCTGGATCGTGCCGGGCATCCACTTTAGCGGCCCCGGCTGGCACATCGGCGTGGTTGCCCTGGTCTTCGGGCTGCTGAATGCCCTGTTGCGCCCGTTGCTCTACCTGCTCACCTGTCCGCTGGTCATTCTGACCCTCGGCCTGTTCGGGCTGGTGATCAACGCCGTGCTGCTCGGCCTGACCTCGGCACTGGCCGATCAGCTCAATATCGCCTTCCATATCGACGGCTTCTGGCCCGCGTTCTGGGGTGGGCTGGTGATCTCGATCGTGACGACCGTTCTGAGTCTGCTCGCCGGCGACACCAATATCCGGGTCGTCACGGTTTCACGCGAGCAGTAGGGGTACAAGCCATAGTACGAACTCGCTCAATGGAGTGCTTCACCACGTTTGCACAGGGCGTGAGGCGTGCGTGCTGTACCAACGTCGTGAAGCAGGACAGCGGTCGCAACACATCATGCGCCGCATGAAAACGGGCGCTCAGGCGCAACTGGCGCTCCCGGCACCTGATTGGCGGCAACGCTCACGGCCACACCCGACCGAATCATTGCGCGGATGGTCCAGCACCCCGCACCGGGGAGATTCTTTACTTTTGTACTACCAGCATGGCCGGGCCGGACGTGGTAGGATAAAGAACTGGACAGATCGCGACTGTGCGGAGGGGAGGCCAGCGAGCGCTTCAGGTGCGGGGGACGCCGACTCGGTGGAGGTGGTATGGGTGGACCTCCCGAACTCGAGAGTCTGGCAGGCGCAGGGTATGCCCACCTGTTGGAGCAACTCGGAGCAGCACGGGTCATCGCTGACCAGCTGGGCGACCAGTCGGCCATTGCATTGCTCGAAACGCTCCAGCGTCTCTGTGCCAACCGGGCGACCTATCATCCCTCGCTGGAACAGGTGGTTGGTGGTGGTGCTACCGTTACCAGCGCCCCGGCGCAGCTGAATGCCTACTTCCTGGGCCGCTTCCGCGCCTACCTGAACGGCCAGCCGATCAGCAACTGGCGCAAGAAGAGCGAGGCGCTCTTCAAGTACCTGGTCCTGCAGCGCGACGCGCCCGTCCACCGCGATCAGGTGTGCGCGCTGTTCTGGCCCGAGGCCGAACCGCAAGCGGCGCGCAACTGCCTGAATGTCACCCTGCACGCCTTGCGCAAGAGCCTGATCGCGGTGGGTGGGCCGATGCCCGAGGGCGGCCCGATCCTGTTTGCCGACGATCGCTATCAGCTCAACCCCGCGATCGAGTGCTGGTGCGACACCGACCTGTTTCGCGAGCACGTGGCGCACGGCCAGGCAGCCGCGATCGCCGGCGACCGCACGGCGGCGATCGCGGCCTATGAGCTGGCCGCCACGCTCTACAGCGGCGACCTGCTGGCCGATGACCGCTACGAGGAGTGGGTGATCAGCCCGCGCGAGCGTTTACGCGACAGCTTCCTGGCGATGTTGCAGCACCTGGGCCAGCTCTACGCCGAGACGCTGCAGCACCAGCAGGCGATCACCTGCGCCCAGAAGATCCTCGCCTACGACAACTGTCACGAAGAGGCCCACCGCCTGATCATGCGCTGCTACGCGGCCCAGGGCCAGCGTGGCCTCGCCATGCGCCAGTATGCCCTCTGTCGCGCGACCCTGGCCCGTGAACTGGGCCTGCAGCCGATGCAGGAGACCGAGCAACTGGCCGAGGCGATCCGCAGCGGACGGTAAGGGACGCGGATCGTTTTGCTTGTCCCGTCGCTGCCACCCTGTCACCCTGAGCGCTAGTGAAGATGCTTCGCTGCGCTCAGCATGACATGAGGCTTGAATGCTCAAAAGCTTCCGCGTCCCGTAGTGTGGCGTGTGGGCTTATGGTCCGGGGACGCGCGTTGGGCCGAAGCGTTGGCATAGCCAATGCTTCGGCCTATTGTATTAAGCGCCAGCTAAGCGCGATCTATGTGCCATCTATGCGCGATCTAAGTTCCTTTTGCGTGTGATGTAAGCACCGTCTAAGCCACGGCTGCTACCATTTCCTCCAGGCGCCCAGAGCGCAGCGACCAGTCTGCGACATCCCATCATTTGCGTTCAGCCGCCGCGTTCCGTTTCCCGCGTTGATTGCGATCGCTGGCCACCGCTGCCGATAGGGGGACCCATGGGCAGGCCAGTCTCCTTTGTGCTGCGGATCGCCAGCTTCGATCAGAAGCGCCTGCACGGCCAGATCGAACACGTGCCCAGCGGGACGACGTCGTACTTCGCCGATCTGAACCAGGCAGCGGCGTTTATGCGTCGCTATCTGGCCGAAGAGGCGGCAGACGCAGCCGCACCCGTGCCGCGTGGAGGAGCTGTAGTGGATTCGATCTTCCCTTTTTTGCGGCGCAGAGCGGCCGCAGTAACGACGCCGCCGGAAGCGAGTGCGGCGCCGGAAGGCGCGGCGCCAGCGGCGCCCGCTGAGGCGGCAAGCGCGCTGCCGGTCGCGCCCGCAGTCGCGGCGGAGCCGGCACGGGCGGCGAGCCTGTCGCCGGGCGCGGCTGCAGCCAGCCTGACCCCGCCGATCAGTCTGCAGCCCTATGCCGAGGCCCTGCTCGCCCTGTTGCGGCCCTTCCTGCCGGCGGGGCCGGATCCTGCGCGACCGGCATCGGTGAGCTTCGTCACGCTCGCGCAGCGCTCGCTGGGGCTGGGCGGGCGGCGTGGCCTGCTCCGCAGTGGCGGGCTCGATGTGGCCGAGCTGCGCGGCGGCTGGCTGGAGGCCAGTGTGCGCTGCGAGCTGTGGGCGGCCAGCCTTGATGCACTCAATGCGCGCGTTGCCGAGCTGCAGAGCAACCTGCTGATCGCCGCGCCCGCGTTGCGCGCGAGCGGCCTGCTGCAGCTACAACTTGCCGAAAGCTCCACTGCCGAGACGATCGATGGTTTCTGGCGCCGCGCGCTCGACTACCAGGTGCTCTACGAGTATCGCTACCAGGACACCGATGGCGCGGTCAGTCTGATCGCGCGCATTCCCATCCACGCCCAGCGCGATCTCGAGAGCCTGGAGCTGACCACGGTCAGCGACCACCTGGTGCGCTGGGACGACCAGGCGGCGCCACCGCTGCTGATCCAGCCCGGGCCACAGGCGAGCCTACGGCTGCTGGGGCTGCACCTGGCGAGCTTCGTGCCCGGCGGCGCGCCGAGTGGCACGATCACCCAGACCATCGTGCGGGGCGGCGAGACGGTCAGCACCAGTTTCAGCTCGCTGGCTGCCTTCCAGGCGCTCTTTACACCCATCGCCGATACGCTCGATCTGTTGACCATCCCGCCACCGCTCATGCCCGGTGAGGTTCAGGCGACCCGTGCGTTTCAGGTCAGCCGCCTGAGCTTCGCCCCGCCGATCGAGCTGCGTGGCGCCGACCGCTTCGAGCTGCGTTTCAGCGAGCCAGCGTTCGCTGTCGCCAGCCCGGCGCAGGTCTATCTCCAGGCCCTGGTGGGGTGATTGTGGGCAGACAATGAGGAGGAACTAAGCATGCCGGAAATGATCCTGCCTGGAACGTACATCGAGGTGCGCGCCGAAAAGCTGATTGCTGCCGGCCCGATCTCGATCAGCAACGTGGCGGTGGTGGGCACTGCCACGCGCGGTCCGCTGAATACGCCGATCAGCCCCAGCAATATCGGCGAGGCCCGTGAGCTCTTCGGCCAGTACGACGCCTTCGAGAACCCGGAGACGGCCGGCAGCCCGCTGACGTTGATGCGCGCGCTGGAGTTGATCTACGCCAACGGTGGCCGGAAAGTCTATGCGGTGCGGGTCGCCGCCAGCACGGGCACCGGTGCGGGCGTGGCGGCGCAGTACAACCTGCCGGCGGCCAGCGGCAACGTGGTGGCCACCTCGGGCCAGATGGTCAATCGCGTCGCAGTCAATGCCCCCGGCAGCGGCTACAACAGCGCGAGCTTCGAGATTACCGCCGTCTCGGGCAGCAGTTCGCTGGTCAACGTCCGCATCACCCTCGGCAGCCAGGTCGAGAGCTGGCGTGATGTGCCGATCCGCGCCAGTTCGGCGCCGGATACGGTCGGCGATCCGCCAGTCGTCGACAACTTTGCCGATGTGCTGAACGGGCTGCACCCGACCTACCCCTACGCCAGCAAGGCCTCGACGGGCGGCGGCTCGCGCCTGTTCACCTTCAACGCCAGCACGGCAACGGGGGATGTCACCCCCGGCACAGTCGACACGCCGGCGACGCCGGGCAGCAACGGCGCGGCGGCGACAGCGACCGACTACAGCACCGGGCTGGCGGCCTTGCTGAGCGCGGATGTGCATATCATCGTGCTGGCCGGCCAGAGCGCCGAGGATATGGCCGATGAGCTGGCTGCGCACTGCGAACTGGCCTCCAGCGATACGTACCGCCGCGAGCGGATCGGCGTGATCGGGCCGGCGGGCGATGTGCTGTCGGTGGCCGCCCGCGCCCAGGACGAGGGCCGGCTGGTCTTTGTCGGCCCGGGCCTGGTGGTGACCGATGCGGTGAGCGGGCGCGATGTGCGCCTGCCGGCCAGCTACGCCGCCGCTGCCGTGGCCGGGCGGATCGCCTCGCTCGATCCGCACGTCAGCCCGACCAACAAGACGATCAACGCCAATAGCCTCACCAGTGTGCTCAACGGCACGCAGCTTGAGAACCTGGTGCTGAACCGCAAGCTGGCGCTGGAGGTGCGCAACGGCGCGATCAAGATCGTCAAGGGTATCACCACCTCCAGCAATACCGCCTACGCCCAGATCACAACGCGCCGGATCGTGGACTATGCCAAGTTCGGCGTGCGCTCGGCCTGTGATCCCTACATCGGCAAGCTGAACAATGATCGGGTGCGCCAGGCGATGAAGGGCACGATCAACGGCTTCCTGGCCGATATGGTCGATCAGGAGATGCTGATCAGCTACGAACTGGACGTCTCGGCCACCCGCGAACAGCAGATCCGTGGCATCGCCCAGGTGACGATGGTCCTGCGCCCGACCTTCAGCATCGACTACATCCGCGTGATCATGAACCTCGAATAGGAGCAGCACATGGCGAACACGAACGTCTTTCGCGGTTCGGATGCAACCCTGACCCTGGCCGTGGATGATGCCAACTCGGTCGAAGGGCAGGAGGCGAATACCGTGATCGAGGAGTTTACGCTCAGCCCGGTGGGCCGCGCTACCGATGTCGAGGTGTTTGTGACCACCGATCTGCAGGCCTTCCACGAGATCGGGCGGCGTCACCCGGCGCAACTGCGCCCCGGCAATATCAACGTCAGCGGCAAGATCGGCCGGGCCGCGATCAATGGCGCGCTGCTGCGCCTGCTGCTTGGCCGTGGCGCCCTGGTCGAGCGCGAGGCGGAGCCCTACGCGCAGCCCACCTTCAATCTCGTCCTCGATCTGGTGGACCCGGCGACACCCGATACGCGCAGCACGCTCACGGTGCATGGTGTCAAGCTGGAGAACTGGGCCTATAAGCTCCCCGAGGACGACTTCGTGATGGAGGGGGTGACCTTCAAGGGGCTGTTTATCAGCGTCGAAGATCAGGAGTAGGTAGGCGCCGATGGCCACGTTAACTGCTGAGGAGTTGCTGGCGGGCAGTGCGCTGCATCACCCGATCAGTATCCCCGCCGAGATCCTGCCGGTTGCCGACCAGGGCCCCGGGTCGGTGGTGATCAAGCCGCTGACGGTGAAGGATCTCCAGTTGATCGTACGTGCCTCACGCGACGATCCGAGCCTGACCGCGGCGCTGATGATCCAGCAGGCCCTGGTGGAGCCGCAGATGGCCGCCGCGCAGGTGGCGGCCATCCCCGCCGGGCTGGCCCGCTTCCTGGTCGACGAGATCAACCGGGTCAGTGGGCTGAGCACGTCGGCTGACGAGCTGACCGAGCACGTGCAGGCGCCGCTGGCCCGCGCCTGCTTCACCCTGGCGCGAGAGTTCGGCTGGACCCCCGAGGAGGTCAGCGGTCTGACCATCGGCCAGATCCTGGTCTACCTCCAGATGGCAAGGTGACAAACTCACAGGGAGTCGGCCATGCCGGATCTCGACTGGCTCGAAAACCAGCCGCCGCTGCTGCTGCTGCAACTGGCCCAGGCGCCGGCCCACTGGCTGCAGCGCTTCGGCGCGGCCGGGGATGGCGTGCTACGCTGGGGCCTGGTGGCCGGGCGGCTGGCAGCGTTTCGGCGTGACCTGCCGCTGGCCCAGGTCGACCCGCTGGCCGTGCTCGAGCGCCCCGTGGCGGAGCAGGCGCCGGCTGAGGCGCCGCCTGAGCGGGCGGGCGGTTCGCCCGGGGCGTGGCCCGCCCGTGACGTGGACGCGGCACGCAGCGCCGGAGCCGGCGGGCCACAGACGCGCCTGCCGCCGGTGGCCAGCAGCCAGCGGCGCACGTCCTGGCAGGGTTTCGCGCCCGGTTCGCGGACGCGAGCAGACGCTGCCAGTGCGCCATCGCGGCTCGAGGCAGCGTCCGTTGCCCGCGGCCCACTGCCGCCGCCCGGCGCCAGCTACGCCACCACAGCGCCTGGCGCGCCGAATGGCGAGCGCTCGCTGCCACCCGCCGCGCCACGGCTACCCACCGCCCGCCTGGCGGCGCTGGCCGGTGGTATCCGTGGCGGTGTGGCAGCGTGGGAGCACAATACAGGCCCGGCGGGACCGCTGCACGCCCTGGCGCAGCGGCCAGCGCCCGGGGGCGCCGGCCCAGAGCCGGCCCGGACGCGACCTCCCGTGCTGGCCGAGCGTCTCCCGCCCCTCGACGGGCGCGCCCCACTGCTCGGCCCCGCGGCACAGGCGCGCGCGCTCGCCACACCGGTGGGCGGGCCGGGCCTGGCGCCAGAGCTGCTGGCCCGCGCGCTGCGCACGGAGAGCATTGGCAAGCAGCGCGGCGCAGCGGAGGAGGTGCGCGGCGCAGCACAGCACGGGCGTGGCCCGGCCCCGGAGGGAGAGCGCGGCGCAGCACAGCACAGGCGTGGCCCGGCCCCGGAGGGGGAGCGCGGCGGCCCGGGCGGCGGGGCCGAGCAGCCACTGCGCGACGTTGCAAGCGCGGACCCGCGCCGGCGCCCCGTGCCCTCCGCCGGGCAGCCCACCGCGCAGGCGTTGCCGAGCATGGCCTTGCTGCAGGCGATCCTGGCCCGCTACGAAGCGGGAGACGCGCTGCCGGCACGGCAGCGCCCACAGCGCAACGGCTGGCCAGCAGGCCGCGAGGCCGGGCGGCCCGCAGCAGCCGATGCCGGGAGTCTGCCGCTGACCAGCGGGAACGGGCAGACTGGCGCTCCCGAGGCTGGCGTCCACAACCCGGCGCTGGCGCCGGCCACCGCGGCGCACGGCCCGCCACCCGGCGTTGCGGCCGGCCCCGTGGTGCAGAACACCTTCAACGTCACGGTCCACAGCGGGCAGAGCACCGACGAGCCCGACGACGAACTGGCCGAACGGATCACCCGCATCCTCGTTGAGCAGGCCCGCCGGCATGGCATCGATGTATGAGGGCTGAGCTATGCCGTCCAGCGTGATGCTCGACAACATTGCCCTGCCGCTGGTGCAGGATGTGCGAACGCACGAGGATCAGGCGCTGGTGAGTCTGCCGGTGCCGGGCATGGAGGGTGCGGCCTACCAGCATCTGGGGCGGCGCCCGGCGCTGATCACGGTGCTGGGCATGCTCGCCGACGATGGGTCGCTGGCCGCGCTGGAGGAGGTGCGCCAGCGCTTCTACGCCCACGATCCGCTGCCGTTCAGCGCGGATATCACCACCGCCACCGACGTGCAGCAGGTGGTGATTGACGACCTGCAGGTACGTGAACTGGCCGGCCGACCCCAGCAGTTCCGCTATCTGCTGCGCCTGCTGGAGTATGTGCCGCCACCGCCGCCGGCGCCACCTGCCCAGGCGCCGGGCGTCGAGCTCGACGCAGACGATTTTCTTGCCGGGGTCGGCGACCTGCTTGGCCTGCCCGGGCTGGATCTCGAGGACCCGCTGCCGCCGCTGCGCGGCTTGCTGGATGGCGCAGCCGCCAGCGTAACCCGGCTGAGCGAGGCGCTTCGCCCGCTGGCTGAGCTTCTGGGGGCGTGATGGCGAACGGCTTGCTGCAACAACTCCCATCACTTGACGGCCTCACCCGCGTCCGCGCGACAATCGGCGCGGGGCTCGACACGGCACTGGGGCGCCTGGACACGCTGGGCGACCTGGCGGGCGCCGACGCGCCGCTGCGCCCCCTGGCCGAGGCGCTCGCCGCGGCCGGGGCGGCCCCCGATCCGGACGCGCTGCTGGGGCCGCTCGACGGCGTGCGCGAGCAGCTGAGCGCGGCCCTGCCCACCGATCTCGATCAGGCGCTGGATGGGATCGGGCCGCTGCTCGACGCCCTGCTCCAGCTGGTGGACGGCAGCGAGCTGGCGCCGATCCTGGACGAGCTGCGCGCCGGGCGTTCGATTAGCGCGATCGCGCAGCGCGCACTGGGCCAGGTCGTCCAGCGGGTGCTGGGCCAGCTACCCGGCCTGGTGGGCGGCGCCCTGAGCGCCGAGGCCCGCAGCGCGATCGCAGAGCTGCTGCAGGCCGCCGGCAGCCTTGATGGCACAGCCGGGCCGGCCACGATCGCCGACTTTATCGCCGAGCGGCTGCTGGGCGCGCCGCTCGCGCCGCTTACGCAGCTCACCGAGCTGCGCAGCGTGCAGCTCGGCGTGGCGCGTGACCTGCCCCGCCAGCTGGATGCTGGCATCGCACCGGCCCGGCAGCGGCTGCTGCTCAGCCTGAATGCCGCCGCCGACCGGCTGGCCGCCCTCGCCCCCGCCGATCCGAGCGCCTGGGCCGGCGCGCTCGACTGGCTGCGCCAGGCTCGTGGCGGGCTGAATGAGCTGCGTGGGGCAATGCAGGCGGCGCCGGCCGCCGTCGAAACGGCGCTGGCCACCCTGGACCCGGGCCGCTACCGGGACGAGCTGCGCGGCGCCCTGCAGGCGCTTGCCGCGGCCACCAGGGGCGGTGCAGCGGCGCTGGGGCGTCACGCCTCGCTCGAGCAGCTGGTGCAGGGCATGATCGACCCGCTCGACGAACTGACCGCCAGGCTCGACACGCTGTCGCCTGGCGCCTTCAGCGCGCAGCTGCGCGAGCACCTGGCGGCGCTCGGCGCCTTGCTCGACGCGCTGGGCGAACAGGTGCGCAGCAACCCGGTGCTGGATCTCTTCGCCGACCTGCAGGACGTTGTTGGCGTGATCGCCGGCGCGATCGGCGCGCTGCGCCAGGCGCTGGAGCAGGGGCTCGCCACGCTGCTGGCCGCCAGCGACCAGGTACTCGCGCTGGTCAACCAGGTGCAAACCCGGCTCACGGGCGCGTTCGAGGCGCTCACCCAGGCGCTCAGCGCACTCGACATCGATGCCCTGGTGGCCGGGGTGGAGCAGACCCTGGGCCAGCTTGCCACCCTGCTGGAGGAACTGCCGCTCGCTGAGCTGCGCGCGCTGCTCGACCAGGCCTTGACCACGATCGAGGGGCTGGTTGAGCAGCTCAGCGACGTGGCCGAGGCGACGCTCAGCCAGGCCGAGCCAGTCGTGAGCGCCCTTGAGCAGATCGATCTGGAGCAGCCGGTCGCGCCGATCACCGCGGCGCTGCAGACGCTGCGCGATACGATCGCCGCGATTGACCTGAGCATGCTGCCCGATTCGCTGCGCGGCCAGCTGGACGCCATCGTCGATCCGTTCCTCGCCGGGCTGCAGGATAGCCTGGACGAGATTGACGCCGCGCTCAGGCGCGGGCTCGCCGAGCTTGGCGGCGAGCTCAACGATCTGGCCGCGACCCTCCAGCGGCAGCTGGATCGCTTTATGAGCGCAGTGGCCGAGCTCGACCCGGGCAGCCTGCTGGCGCCGCTGGTCGAGCAGTTCCAGCAGTTCGAGCAGCGCCTGGCCGGCCTGAGCGGCGCCGCGGTGCTGGCCCCGCTGCGTGAGCAACTGGCAGACCTGCGCGCCGGGCTGGAGCAGGCCAACCCCGCGCAGCTGCTCGCTCCCCTTGCCCAGGCCTTCGAGGAGCAGGTGCTGGCCCCGGTGCAACACCTGCGCCCGGCTGACCTGCTCCAGCCGCTGGCCACGGCGCTGGCCCCGGTGGAGGACCTGCTGAGCCAGCTAGATTTTTCCGAAGCACTTGGCGGGCTAGGCGCGGCGGCCGGCGACCTGGTCGGCGAAGCGCAGAGCAGCCTGCGCGGGGCGATCGATCTGGGCGGTCTGCCGGGTCTCGATGGCATGGGCGACAGCGTGCAGCCCGTGCTGAACCTGCTACGCCCCGGCGCCACCATCAGCGAGTGGGCGACCGGGATGAACGATCTGCTCGGCGCCTATCGGCCCGGCGCGATCCTCCAGCCAGTCGCGCGCGCCCTGCAGCCGCTCGATGACTGGCTGAACGGCGCGACCGACGAGCAGTTGCTGGCCGCCTTTGGCACGCTGCAAACCCGGCTGCAGGCGCTCGACCACCTGGAGCCGCCCGCGGAGCTGTTGCGCGCGCCACTGGAGCAGGCGGCAGCCACGTTGGAGGCCAGCCAGCCCACGGCGCTGGTCGCGAGCCTGGCGGCACCCTATGGCCGCATCCGCGACGGGCTGGCCGCGATTGATCGCGCCCGGCTGCCGGCAGAGCTGCACCCGGCCTATGACGAGGCGGCCGCACTGGTCGCGACGCTCGACCCGGGGCCGATCTTCGCGCCGATGGCGCCAGTCTTCACCGGGCTCCCGGGCCGCCTGCGCGCCCGGGCCGCCGCGCCCGCCGACCTGGGGGCGCTGCGGGCCGAGTTCAGCAGCGCGCTCAGCCTGGCCAGCGGGGCCTTTCCGGCCTTCCTGCGCGACGAATTGACGCCGGACGGGCTGCGCGCCGGCCTGGCTGCGTTCAGTCCCAGCGCCCAGATCCGACGCCTGGAGGAGCGCTTCGACGCCTTCCTGGCCGCCGCCGAGCGCTTCGGGCCGGCCATCCAGACCAGTGTCGAGCAATTCATGGAAACGCTGGGCGAGCGAGTGGCGAATCTGAGCCCGGCGGCGCTGTTCGAGCGCTTCGAGGAGCTCTTCGCACCGATCCGCAGCGCGCTGCAAACGATCGCGCCAGCGGCGCTGATCGCGGCCCTGGACGGGGCGTATCAGGAGGTGACCACAAAACTGGCCGCTCTGCACCCCCACGCGATCGGCGCGGCGGCCCAGGCCCTCTTCGATACCGTCCTGGCGCAACTCGACCTGCTGCAGACCCGGCTGCTTGAAGCCCTGACAGCGGCGATCGACCAGGTGTTGAACCAGTTGCGCGCGTTGCTGGGCCAGCTCAACCCGACGGCGCTGATCGTGGGCCTGGGCAACTTCTCTGGCCTGATCCGCGACCGGCTGGCGGCCCTGAAGCTGGGCCAACTCCTCGAGCGGCTGGCCGCCGCGCTGAGCCGCCTGGGCGACCAGCTCGACGCCGCGCTCACCCGGGTGGGTGATGCGCTGACCGGCCTGGTTGAGGCGGTGTAGGGAGATAGTGACGATGCATGAACAGCCTACCCCCATCGCCACCGATGCCAGTGGCGCCATCCTCTGGGCCCACGACGGCCTGGGGCGCAGCGTCTACAGCTACGACGCGGCGGGCCGGCTGGTCGGGGTGCTCTACCCCGACGGGCGCAGCGTCGCCCTGCGCTACGACGAAGCCGGCCGCCCCCTGGAGCGGGCCTGGGCCCACGGCAGCGAGCGCTTCCGCTACGACGCGGCGGGCCGCCTGCTGCAGGTTGCCTATCCCGATGGCCTGCGCTACGACTATCGCTACGACGCGGCGGGCCGGCTGGTGGCGTGTGCTGACCCGGCGACCAGCTTTGCCTATGGCGACGGGCCGTTGCCCGAGCGGATCACGCAGGTGATCGACGGCGCAACCTACCACACAGCGCTGCGTTACGACGCGGCGGGCCGGCTCATCGCCGCCCGGGTGCCGGGCTTTGCGCCCTGGCTGCGCTACCGCTACGACGAGCGCGGGCGCCTGGTTGCGCTGGGCTACGATGGCGCCGACGATCTGGCCTGCCTCAGCTACGCCGACCAGGAGCCGCAGCTGAGCATCCGCTTCGCGAACGGCATCGTGCAGCGCCAGGCGGTCAGCGCGAGCGGCTTCGTCAAACAGATCACGGTGGAGGCGCCCGGCGGCGCAGCCCTGCTCGATCTGCGCTACCGGCACGACCCGCGGGCCGGGGTCAGCGCGCTCAACGAGCGGCGCTATCGCTACGATACGCGCGGGCGCCTGGTGGCCCACGGCCCGCTGCTGGGCGTCTGGACATGCTATGCGTATGACGCCGCCGGCAACCGGACCCACGAGCGCCGTCCCGACGGCACAACGCTCAGCTACCGCTACGATGCCTGCGGGCGCCTGCTGAGCCGCCACGGCCCCGCTGGCGCGACGCTGCACTTCCACCACGACGCTGCCGGCAACCTGGTCGAGCAGGTGGACGATGCGGGCCAGGGTCGCCGTTACCACTTCGATGCGGCTGGCCGCCTGACTATGGCCACGCTCCCCGCCGGCGGCACCGTCCGCTACCGCTACGACCAGAACGGGCGGCTGCTGCAGGTCGCGCACGCCGGCAGCCACCGGCTGCTGCACCGCGACCCCTGGGGGCGTCTGCTGGCCGAGCAGGCCGGCGAAGAGACCCGGGTCTACCTGGGGCCGCCCGGCCAGCCGCTGGTCTGTCTGGTGCTGCGTGCCGGGGAGGTGACGCCGCTCTTCCTGCACCACGACCACCTCGGCTCGCTACGGCTGGCCAGTGACGCCAGCGGGCAGCCCGTGGCGCGCTTCGACTATGACCCGTGGGGCAACCTGGAGCACGGCGCGGGCCCGGCCTGGCTGCGCTGCTTCGCCGGCCATCGCTACGACGAAACGCCGGGCCTGTACGAGGCCGGGGTACGCTGGTACGACCCGCAGCTGGGCCGCTTCATCAGCGCCGACAGCTACAGCTGCGGCGCCGACGACCCGCGGCTGCTCTGGTCGCCGCTGCCCGAGGCGGCGCGCACCGTGTTGCGCCGGGCGCGCCTGCAGGCCTGGGCGCAACACGACGGGCTGCAGAGCCGCTATGTCTACGCGCGCAACAACCCGCTGACCTTCGTCGATCGCGATGGCCATAACGCCGGTCTCTACTTCCTCTACAGCCTGACCGCGATCTTCTGGGCGTTGCCCTACACCCTGGTCGGCTTTGTCTTGTTTGAACTGCTCTTTAACTGGATCACCTTCGCCTTTCTCTGGAGCGGCGATTATGAGCTCTCCGGGCAGAGTTCCGATCGCCTGGGCGCCTGGGCGATCTGGTCGGCCGGCGGCCTTTCCGGCAAGATGGTGATCGGCAGCGGCGCCTTCACGCTGGGCAACTGGGTCATCGCCAACGGCCCCTTCTGGAACGGCCTGGACGACACCGTCGCCAGCTTCGCCATCCCGAACCGTCCCGGCGACCTCGATCCGCTCAACACGGGGGCGCTGATCACCCAGCGCCGGGCGATCGTCGAGCACGAGTTGCGCCACACCAACCAGTATGGCTGGTGGGGGCCGCTCATGATGCCCTGGGTATTGATCTTTTATCTAATTATTTTTGTAATTGGTTTTTCGATCGATGCTGCCGGGCGACGCGAGGGGTTTGCCGCGCGCTGGCGCACCCTCTTTCGCCAGCTCACCGATGAGTGGTGGAAGATCGTGATCGAAGGGGTGGCACTGCTGCTGCTCCCCGGCGCCTACTGGTGGGACTACATCGGCCGCGGTGGGTACGGCAACTCCTGGTTCGAGCAGGATGCCGCGCAGAACTCGGGCGCCTCGAACAACATCAACATGCGCCTGGCCGCCAGCGCCGACAGCGTCGCCCCGGGCGGCACTGTGATCGTCAGCCTGATCACCGACCCGAACCTGCTGGCGGGCGCCACGCTCACGATCAGCACCAACGCCAGCGGAGCCACGCTGGTCGAACTGCCGCTCAACCCGCCCGTCACCAACCTGCGCGCCTTTCGCTACACCGCCGGCCCGACCACGGGCACCGATGTCGTGACCGGCAACGACGGCACGCGCACCACGCTGGAGCTGAGGGTCCAATGAATACCGCGCCGATCCGCCCGATGCTGGATGACTTCGAACTCCCCCTGGTGCAGACGCTGCGCACCGAGGAGGACCAGGTCTGGGTCGAGCATGGCGTACCGGCCCTGGAGGGCTCACTCTTCCAGCGGCTGGGCCGCGCCCCGACGCGGATCTTCGTCCAGGGCGCGGCGGCCGACGATCAGTCGCTCAGCCACCTGGAGCGCCTGCGCGAGCTCTTCCAGGCCGCGGAGCCGGTGCCCTTCGTCGCCGACATTATGACCGCCACCCGGGTGACGGAGGTATTGATCGCCGACCTGGTGGTGCGTGAGGTGGCCGGTAAGCCACAGCAGTACCACTACTGGATCACCCTGCTGGAGTACGTGCCCACACCCGAGCCGATCGAGCCGCCCCCGCCGCCACCCCCGCCGCCACCCCCGCCCTGCGACCAGACCCTGGGCACAATCGAGGTGCGGGTGATCCTGCCCGCCGGCCAGAGTGATGCTACGGGGATCACGGTGCGCGTGCAGCGGGTCGATGATCCCAACCAGCCCCCATTCGAGATCGCGAGACCCGATGCCGACGGGGTCTATCGGCGTCAGAACGTGCCGGTCGGCGAATACCGCGCCATCGCATATCGACACCCGTAGGGGCGACCCACGTGGTCGCCCAAACACCACGAGGTTGATCATGACCGTTGTCGAAGGCGAAACGTTGATCGAGGTGCCGCCCTGCAACACCGGCCAGGGGACGATCCGCCTGGTGGACGAGGTGATCTGCGCGCGGATCCTTGACGGAGTGCATTTCGACCACGACTTCACCTTTGTGCGCCCTGAGGCCAAGCCGATCCTGCGCGAGATCGTTGACGACATCAATCGTGACAGCGAGCGGCAGGTGCTGCTGGTCGGCCATACCGACCGGAGCGGCTCGAATGCGTACAATCTCGCACTCTCCGATAGTCGCGCCCGCAGCGTCTTCGGCTACGTCACCAACCAGCCCGGGGTCTGGATGGACCTGCTGCGCACCATGCTCAACAGCGGCGGCGGCCCGCGCGTGGCGCGCAGCGGCAGCGCGCAGAGCGCCGATCGCTGGCAGATCCGCGAGATCCAGTACATGCTCAGCTATCTGCGCAATGCTGCCGGCCAGCCGTACTACAGCGGCCTGATCGACAATATCCTGGGCGGCGGCACCCAGGCCGGCCTCGATGCCTTCCGCGCCGACCAGGGCCTGCCGGCCGGCGGTGGCCCCGGGCCACGCTGGGCCGGTATCGACGAGGATACCTGGGAGGCGCTCTTTACGGTCTACATCGCCGTCGATGCGCTGAGCGTCGACCAGGCGCGCTTCCTCACGCCGTCGCTGCTTGGCTGCGGCGAGAACTTTCCGCGCATCGAAACCCGCGCGCCCGGCACCGAGAACCAGGATCTGCGCGACGCCGATGCGCGGCTCGAGACCAACCGCCGCGTCGAGTTCTTGCTCATCCCACCGGCCCTGATCCCCGATCCGCTGACCTGCGACCAGATCTACAACAACCCGGCCAGCCCGATCACCGTCTGCCCGCAGAGCCCACAGCCGATCACCGTCAGCCTGCGCTTCACCGACGCGACCACCAGCCAGCCGCTGCGCGACGGTAGCGGCAACCCGATCCACCTGACGGTGAACATCACTGGCCCGAACGGCTTCACCTACCAGCGCGATACCGACGACCAGGGCGTGGTGCAACTGCCCGACGGCGATACCGTCCAGGGCGACTACCGGGTCTCGGTGGTGGGCAACTATGGCCTGAGCTTGCGCCCGGGCAGCCCCGGCGAGGTCCGCGGCGCCGAAGTGCTGCTGCACCTGACGCGCTCGATCGTGGTCGAACTGGCGCTCACCCCGGTGCCGGCCAGGCTGAACTTCGTGGCCAATACGCCACCCTTCGGCCCGGCTGACAGCCTGACCCTGCTCGATACGCTGCCCGACCCGCTGACGACCGTCGGGCCGATCGAGTTCCGCCTGGTGGCCGATATCGAGGGGCTGGCCGCCGATGTGCAGACCGTCAGTCTGGATCTGCTGAGCTACCTGGTGCGCGGGCCGACCTCGCCGGTGCCGGGCGATCCTGGCGCAACCAGCGGCGTGGTGCTGCCGGCCACCGCGCTGGAGTTCATCAACGCCGCCGATCAGACCATCGAAACGATCGGCCTGAACCAGCGCTTCCGCCTGCGCCTGAATACGGGCGATATCGCCGCCGACGAGGTGGTGGTGCTGGTGAGCAGCCGCTTCTTTGGACCCGATCGTACGCCCGCATAGTTACGGAGCAGCGCCATGACTGAGCCGGCCTACTTCTACTATATCGGCGACGAGCAGCTGCCGCTGGAGCTGGTCGATGACACGCTGGCGGTCGGTTTCAGCGAGCCGATCAGCCAGCGCCGGCTGGACGAGTTGCGGGCCAGCGACCGGCGGATCGACATCCTCGGCCAGAGCCGCGGGCTGCTCCAGCGCAACGTCCTGGTCTACCGGGTGGGCGCGGTGGCCCACGGCGCCGAGCGGCTGCGCCGCTTTGCCGAGCATCTACTGGCCAGCCCGCGGGTGCGCTTCGTACGCTTCGTTTTCCGTGATCCCGCCGACGGCACCTTTCTGATTACGACCGATGAACTGGTGGCGCGCTTCCGGCCGCAGGTGACGGCCGAGCGGGTCGCCGCGCTGGCTGCCGAGCTGGGGGCCAGCGTCGCCAGCCGCAGCGCTTCAATGCCCCAGGAGTACATCCTGCACGCCGCGGGCGCCGACCCGGCGGCAACCCTGATGACCGCCAACGCGCTGCACCTGCACCCGGAGACCGAGTGGGCGGCGCCGAACTTCGTGCGCGAGAAACGCCTGGAGCTCCAGGCGCGCCAGTGGCACCTCAACCACACCGGCGGGCAACCGGGCCTGGCCAACGAAGACTCGCGGGTGCGTGGTCCGGTCGGCGACCCACTACAGCGCGCCTGGGCGGTCACGCGCGGCGACGCGGCCGTGGTGGTGGCGGTGCTCGACACCGGCGTCGATATGGCTCACCCCGGCATCAACCTGGCCCCCGGCGGGCGCGACTTCGACGTAACCCCGCCCGACGATGACCCGACACCCGGCAGCGGCCCGAACGATCCGCATGGCACCGCCTGCGCCGGTGTGGTCGCCGGGCGCGGCGGTCTGACCGACGGCGTGGCGCCAGAATGCCGCGTGCTGGCGATCAAGATGATGGGCGCCAGCGACAGCCAGACCGCCGAGGCCATCCGCTACGCTGCCGCCAACGCCCGGGTGCTCAGCAATAGCTGGACCGCGGGCCGGCTGCCGGCCACTGAGGCGGCGATCGGCGATGTGATCGCCCAGCGCGGGACGATCGTGGTCTTCGCTGCCGGCAACCAGAATTTCCCGGTGCGTGCCGGCCCCCAGGATGTCCCCGGCGTGATCCTGGTCGGGGCGGCCAACAATATCGGCGGGCGCTCCGGCTACAGTAACTTCGCCCGACCGGATCCGGACACGACCAGTGGGCGCCAGTATCTGGTGGTGCTTGGCTCCAGCGACGGTACCTCTTCCGATGTTGCCCTCTGGCAGGCCAACCTGGCGCCGGCGGTGCCGGCCAACGGCCCGTTTGAGCACGATGGCAGCTCGGCGCGGATCTACACCACCGACATGCGCGGGGCGGCAGGCTACAACCAGGGCTTGCCGGCCTCGGTCGCCGACCCGGCCAATACGCCCACCGCCCAGCCCGACTACACCGGCACCTTTGGCGGCACCTCGTCGGCCTGCCCGCTGGTGGCCGGGGTCTGCGCGCTGATGGCCAGTGTCAATCGTGACCTCTCGCCGGTCGAGGTGCGCTACATTCTGGAGGCCACCGCCGACAAGATCGGCACCGCCACGGCGCGCCACGACTGTCCCACCGCCACGGCCATCCCGGCCGGGCGAACCGCCAGCTACAGCCCGGCCACCGGCTATGACGGCTTCACCCACAGCGATGGCCAGCGCTACAGCCGCTACGGCTTCGGGCGGGTGAACGCCGAGCAGGCGGTGCGCGGCGCGCAGAACCAGCCGATCCGCCAGTACGTACCGGCGCTGAACGCCTACCAGGACGCCATCCCGGTCGTGCTGCGCCGGGTGCCGGGCACCAACCAGTTTGTCTCAACCGCCGAACTGGAGTTGATCGATGCCCGCCGCGACGCCGAGGCGCCGCCCCCGGCCGGCCTCGTGCGGGTGCGGGCCGCCCCCGGCGGCGAGATCCAGGCCAGCTTCCAGCCCACCGGCGGCGCACCGACGATCAGTGACGCGATCAGCGTGCAGGGAGCGATCCGATGAGCGACGAGCCAGCCTACTACTACTACATCGGCGGGCGCAAGCAGCCGATCGAGCCGGTAGACGACACCGTCGCCGTAGCTTTCACGACGGACATTCCGGCCCGGCGGCTGGCCGAGCTCGCGGCGACCCCACGCCCGGTCGGCCAGATGGGTGCCAGCCCGGCGCTGCTCGCGCGCAAGCTGCTGCTCTACCAGCCCACTGCCGCCGCAGCCAGCGGCGCCGATCATATCGAGGATTTCGCCGCGCGCCTGAGCCGCGCCCCCTCGGTCGCCTATGTCACCCGCGTCTTCCGCAACCCGCAGACCGGACGGCACATGGTGTTGACCGACGAGTTCGCGGTGCGCTTCAAGCCCGGCGTGAGCCTGGAGCAGATCGAGGCGCTCAACGCGCAGTTCGATGTCGAGCTGATGGAGCAGAAGCTCTACGCGCCCAACCAGTTCATTATGCGGGTGCGCCATCCCTCGCCGCTGCGCACCCTCGAGGTGGCCAATGCCTATCACGAGCATCCGCTGGTGGAGTGGGCCGAGCCGAACTTCATCCTGGAGCTGCAGCTGCGCTTTCGCGCCAACCAGTGGCACCTGCACAACACCGGCCAGAGCCTGCCCGGCCTGCCCGCTGGCGTGATCGACGAGGACGTGCGGGCGCGGGCCGCGTGGGTGATCACCCGCGGCAGCGGCAATGTCACCATCGCCGTGATCGACACCGGGGTCGATGTCCCGAAGCCCGGCGTCGCCGGCGATGCCGGCCACCCGGGCCTGATGGTCAACATCGCTGCCGGCGGCCAGAGCTTCACCGGCGGCCCGGTCAACGACCCGACCCCCGACTTCCCCGACCCGGACGGCACGGCGGGCCACGGCACAAGCTGTGCGGGCGTCGCAGCTGGCGCCGGCGGGCGGATCGATGGCGTGGCGCCCGGCTGCAAGATCCTGCCGATCAAGATCGATTTTGTCGATGCCAACCGCATCGCTGACGCCATCCACTACAGCGCCCAGCGCGCCCAGGTGCTCTCGAACAGCTGGGGCGTTGAGTTTAGCCAGCAGATCGAGCAGGCGCTCAGCGATGTGATCCGCAACGGGCGCGAGGGCAAGGGGACGGTGGTCGTCTTCGCCTGCGGCAACGACAACCAGCGGGTCGTCGTCGGCGACCAGTCAACGGTCAGCGGGGTGATCTCGGTCGGCGCCTCGACCAACGTTGGCTCGCGGGCCGGCTACAGCAGCTTTGGCGACGCGATCGACAACAACGATCCCGACCCGGCGCGGCGGCTCAAGCGGCTGAGCGTGGTCGCCCCCAGCGCCGGGATCGACTCGCTGAATGCGCGCGGCCTGGCGGTGGCCGGCACGCCCGACAACAGCACCGAGAACATCTACACCACCGATGTGCGCGGCATCCAGGGCTTCAATCCGCCTGGCCCCGGCGTGACCGACGTGGCCGACCAGGATTACACCGGCACCTTCAGCGGCACCTCGTCGGCCTGCCCGCTGGTGGCCGGGATCTGTGCGCTGATGCTCTCGGTGCACGCCGACCTGACAGCGGCCCAGGTCAAGTACATCCTGGAGGCCACCGCCGACAAGATCGGCACCGCCGACGGGCGGACCGGCGTGCCGCCCAGCCGGCCCACGGCCGCCGAGGTGGCGCGCTACGAGCCAGCCACGGGCTACGACGTGCGCCCCAATGGCCTGAGCGGCTACGCCTTCGGGCGGGCCAATGCCGAGCGGGCCGTGAAGGCGGCCCGTGGCGATCCACTGCCCCAGCTGGTGCGCCCCGCGAGCGGCGCGCCCGCCTTCGCTGAGCGGCTGCCCGTCAGCCTCGCGCGGCTTCCCGGCACCAACCGCTTTGTCTCGCAGGCGGTGCTCGAGCTGGTCGACGCGCGCCGCGACGCCGACCAGCTCAACGCGCCCGACCGGCTCTTCGTGCGCGGCGGGCCGGGCGGCTTCCTGAAGGCGATCTACCAGCCACCCGGCGGCGGGCGCCCGATGAGCGATGAAGTGCAGATCGAAGGGCAACCGTCATGAGATTCCGGCCGATCTATCGCCTGCGCATCGGCGCCGAAACGATCGATGCGCGCCAGAACATCAGCCAGAGCACCCTGGTGCGCCTGGAGGTGCACAGCGCCATCGCCAGCCTGGCCAACCGGGTCGAGCTCCAGCTGGCGCCGCTCGGCGGCGTCCAGCCGGCGCTCGCTGACGAGCTGGAGATCGACCTGGGCTTCGACGATCGCAGCTGGCGGGTCTTCACGGGCCGCGTGGCCGAACTGGCGCCCCAGGTGACGGCGTTGCGACTGGTGGGCCACAGCCCGGCCCAGCGCCTGATCGAGCTGGTTGTGAACCAGACCTATGAGCGCATGAGCGCCGGCGATATCGTGCGCGACCTGGCGGGCCGGGCGGGCGTACAGCTCGGGACGATCGAGGCCGGGATCAGCTTCCCCAGCTATGTGATCGATGACCGGCTGAACGCCGCGCGCCACATCCAGCGCCTGGCCGAACGCTGTGGCTTCGACGCCTACCTGCTGCCGGACGGCACGCTCCAGTTTCACATGTTCACCGATACCGCGCCCGACCAGACCTTCATCTACGGGCAGGAGATCCTGGACTACCACCTGCGCGTACTGCCTGCGCGCCTCGCCGAGGTGCAGGTGGCCGGCGAGAGCGCCGCCAGCGCCGAGGGCGACGATGCGGCCAGCTGGCTGACCCGCAACTTCCGCCGCGGCCAGGCCAGCGGCGGCGCCGGCAGCGCCACGCTGCTACTGGCCGACCCGGCGCTGCGCACCAGCGCGGCGGCCACCCAGCGCGCCGAGGGTGTGCTGCGCCGCGCGAACCAGCGCGCCCGCATCGGCCAGTTGCGCGCCCTCGGGCGCCCCGAACTGAAGCTCGGCGATGCCATCCGCATCGAGCAGGCGCCCGATGCGCGGCTCAACGACACCTTCCAGGTCCGGGCGATTAGCCACCACCTCAGCCGCAAACGCGGCCTGATCACGAGCGTCGAGTTCTGGGGATTGCCATGACTGCCTTGCTTGCCACTATCCAGGAGATCATCCGCGACGAACTGCGCAGCATGCGCGTCGCCGAGCAGGGCGTGGTCGAGGCGACCTATCCCCACGCCGACGCCGGCGACCGCGACAACTACAGCTGCGATGTGCGGCTCAAGAGTAGCGACCTGCTGCTCAAGAAGGTGCCGGTGGCCACCGGCCATATTGGCACGGCCGCCATCCCCAATGTGGGCGACCTGGTGCTGCTGGCCTTCGACCAGGGCGACATCAACCAGCCGATCATCATCGGCCGGCTCTACACCGATACCGAGCGCCCACCGCCCAATCGCAACGACGAGATCATCTTCCGGCTGCCACTGCAGGAGGCCGACAGCGCGACGATCATGGCCGCCATCCGTGCCATTCAGGGTCGCGAGATCCTGATCGAGCTGCCCGCCAAGATCACCATTCAGATCGTCGATGACCAGGTGAAGCTGGTGGCCGGCCAGAACGAACTGGTGATGGACCAGGCCGGCGCCGCCGGGGGCAGCACCCTGGTCCAGGCCGGCCGTACGCAGGTCACGCTCAACCAGGACGGCGACCTGACGATCGAGGCCGCCGGCAACATCACGCTCAAAACCAGCACCGGCGACGTGACGATCGAAGGGCGCAGCATTACGCTCAAGAGCACCATGGATACCACGATCGACGCCGGGATGCAGGCCAACGTCAAGGGTGGAATCAGCGCAACCCTCAGCGGCAACGCCACGGCGACCGTCAAAGGCGGCCTGATCCAGGTCAACGGGACGACGATCTTCTCGCCGGCATAGCGGTAGCGCGGAGGGCAAGGCCATGCCAGGATCCCCAGTCTCGATCGGTTGTGCTGTCCTGCTGACCCCGGGGGTCACCGGCGCGCCCGACAGCGGCACGATCATCGGCGTGCTGCCGCCCTTCATTATGGCCAACGGCATGCCACTGGCCACCGCGGGCGGCGCCATCTGCCTGATGATCAACTCGCTCAGTGGCGCCCCCTACCCGTTGCTCGTCGGCCCGACCGGGGCCTCCAGCGGCATCCTGGTGGGTGGGCGGCCCCTGCTGCGGCTCGGCGACCGCATCCCGACGCCGCCCGGCATCCTGGTCATCCTTGGCCCGCCGGCCACCACCAGCTTCGTCGATACCGCGCCGCCGTAGGAGGGCCGCCGGCTGCGCCAATGCTTCGGCCCTCTTTCGGCCCAACACGGAGACCCACCATGGCTATCGATCTGGCCCGTCTGGGCACTGACCTGCACCTGCTGAACCCTGTCGACTACGGTGATGACCGCACCACGGCCGGCGATCTGCGCGAGGGGTTGCGGCAGGGCATCGATCTGGCAGTGATCGCCGGCGCCGACAATATCAGCCAGGCCCTGCTGCTGCGCCTGCTCACCCCGCGCGGCGCACTGGAGCCACTCGGACACAGCACCTACGGCTCACGCCTGCATACGCTGATCGGCGAACACAATACGGAGGCCAACCGCAATCGGGCCAGACTCTATGTGCTCGAAGCGATCGCCCAGGAGCCGCGCATCCGCCAGGTGCTCGCACTCAGCGTCACCACCAATCGCAGCGCCAATCCGACCCGCATCGACATCACGATCAACGCCGAAGTGGCCGAGTCGGGTGAGGTGATCAATCTGGTCTTTCCCTTTTTTCTCGAGTGAGGAGGCAGCCATGCCCTTTGGCGACAACCTGATCGACCGCCCCTACACCGAGATCGCCGACGACCTGCTCGTCTCGCTCGTGGGCGGCGTTGTCAACGAGCAGCAGCGCTACGATGTGCGCGAGCCGGCCTACCCGCTCGCCGAGCCGGCCCACGATGTGCGCGGCGTCACCGGTACGCGCCGCAATGCCCAGGGCGAGCTTGAGCACTACACCTTCGTGCCCGAGGTCGACTGGAGCTTCAATCGCGCCCAGAATGCGCTGGTCTGGCTGGCGAACGGCGACCGGCCCGATCCCGAGGCGCCGCTGTTTTACGTCGATTATTTTCGCCGCGATGTGAGCAACTCGCCCCTGACCGACATCAACGTCGGCAGTGTGACCCGCACCCTGGCTGAGGCGATCAGCCGCGAACTGGCCGTGACCTACAGCCAGGTCAACCTGGCCTACCAGTCAGGTTTCATCGACCTGGCCCGCGGGCGCGCGCTCGATTTTGTAGTCGCCATTCTGGGCATTACCCGCAAAGATGGCGACTTCGCCCAGGGGCTGGTCAGCTTCTTCCGCACTGGCAGTTCAACCGGCAATATCACCATCCCGCAGGGCACAAAGCTGACCACCGCCGACAATGTGATCTTCGAGACGACCGCCGAGCGCACCTTGCAGCGGGGCCAGACCCGCATCGACGTGCCGGTGCGCGCCGCCGAGGGCTTCAAGGGGCCAGCCGGCCGCGCCGATGCGCGCGCGATCAGCACGTTGATCTTCCCGATCGAGGGGATCGAGCGCGTCGTCAACTTCGATCCGCTCGTCCTGGGCGGCGCCGATGAGAGCGACGAGGATCTGCGCCGCCGCGCGAAGGCCGCACTGCGCGGCCTCGGCCAGTGTACGCTCGATGCACTGCAGCTGGCAGCCTTCGAGGGCGGCGCCGACAACGTCGAGATCGCCGACCCGATGTACCCGCCCGACCCTGCGGGCCTGACGAAACGCACCGTGCCCGGTCGCGTGCAGATGATCGTCGAGGTCGAGCCGGCCCGCTACGCGAATGTGGTCAGCGCAGTCTTTGCGCGCCGCGCCGCCGGCATCAGCGTCGCGATCGTGGCCCGCTACATCTTCATCCGCCCGCGTCTGCGCCTGACCCTGCGCCGCGAACTGACGGCCGCCGGCCAGGTGCAACTCAAGCAGGACGTGATCAAGGCGCTCAGCGACTTCGCCGCCGGCCTCGGCAGCGCCACCCCGCTGGCGGGCAGCGACCTGCTGGCGGCCCTCGCGACGGTGCCCGACCTGGTCGCCGAGCAGTCGGTCATCGCCGACCTGCTGGTCTGGCGCGCCGTCGTGGACGACAGCAGCCGCGCCGGTCAGCGCGAAGCCGCCCGCGAGCTGATCGTCGGCAGCGATGGCACGACCCCGGCCAGCGACGAGCAGATCGAGACCGGCCAGTTCACCGTCCAGGTCGCCGCCCAGTACTGGCCAGTGATTGAACTGGAGCCTGCCGATATTCAACTCGTCGGGCCGTGATAAGCGAGTTCAGCCATGGGAAAAACCGAGCGCATCCTGAGCTATCTGCCACCGATCTATCGCGCCTACCCGCAACCCTGGCGCTATCCGCGTGCGCCCTCGTTGCTGTACGTCGTAGCCGGCGCGGCGGGCAGCCGGCTCGATGAGATCGACGAACTGCTGGTCGAGGTGATGCGGGCCCACTGGGTCGATTTCGCCGATGCGGGCCGCGACCAGATCCGCGACCTGGCGCTGCTCGCCGATCTGTTCAGCCTCGACCCGCGCGATGACGAAGATGTCGAGACCTTTCGTCTCCACCTCAAACGCTACGTGCGCGCCTACCTGGAGGGAACCGCCACCCCGCGCGGCATCCTGAAGCTGGCCGCCGCCACCCTGGCGCTCTCGCTCGAGGAGGCGCTGGAGCCCGGCCCCGACGATCCAGCGGAGCTGCTCACCGTCAGCCGCCCCGGCGACGACGCGGCCCTGCGCCTGTTCGGCTTCCGCGAGGCCGAGGTGCGCGGCGTCCCGCCCGGCCCGGCGCGCCTCGTCGGCGCCCGTGACCTGGGCGACGGCGTTGACCTGCGCGCCGGTTCGCAGCTGGTGATCGCCGTCGATGGCGACAACATTGCCGCGGTGGACGTGGCTGGCGCTGACCCGCAGGCGACCACGCCCTGGGAGGTGGCCCGCGCGATCAATGCCGCGCTCGGCATCCCGGCGGCCAGCCACGACAGCCGGCGCCTCTTCTTGACCTCCGGACTGGTCGGCGCCGATGCGGCCGTGCAACTCGGCGCCCCGGACGGCGACGCCGCCGATGCGCTCTTCGGCCTGGCTCCCCGCGTCTATCTCGGCGCCGACGCGCGCCCGGCGCGCGTCGCGGGGCAGATCGACCACGCGCCGCTCGGTGGCCTGCCGATCGTCGATCTGCGCGGCGCGCGCTACCTGCGCGTCGCGCTCGATGGGCGCATGCCGGTCGAGGTTGACTGTACCGGCGACGACCTGGCCGCCACCACCCTCGATGAGGTCTGCACGGCGATCAATGCCGCGCTTGGCGTCGAGCTTGCCAGCCACGACGGCCACCGGCTCATCCTCACCTCGCCCACCGCCGGCCCGGCCAGCCGGCTCGAACTGCCGCCGGCCCCGGCGGAGGACGCCCGCGCCCGGCTGCTTGGCCCCGCGGCGCGTCTGCAGACCCGGGGCGCCGCCGCGGCTGCAGCCCTCTTCGCCGGGCGCCGCGACCTGAGCCAGGGCCTGGATCTGCGGCAGCGCCACCTGCTCAAGCTGCGCATCGACGGCGCACCCGCGGTCGAGATCGATTGCACCGGCGATCAGCCCGATGCGACCATGCCCAACGAGATCGTCACGCGGATCAACACGGCCCTGGCGCTGCCCGTGGCGAGCAGCGACGGGCGCCGGATCACGCTCACCTCGCCCAGCAGCGGCAGCGCCAGCCGGATCGAGGTGCTCACCCCCGACGACGAGGCCGCCGACGCCAGCGACCTGATCCTCGGCATCGCGCCGCGCACGGTGAGTGGCACGCTGCCCGAACGGGCCATCTTGCGCGGCCAGGTCGAATTGCGCGATACCCTCGATCTGCGCCGCCTGCGCCGGCTCTGGCTGAGCATCGACGGCGGCCCGCTGCTGGCGATCGACTGCGCCAACCCCGCCGACCCGGCCCATACCAGCCCCCAGCACGTGATCGACGCGATCAATGCCGCGCTGGGCACCACGATCGCCTCGCTCGACGACGATCGCCTGGTGCTGCGCTCGCCGACCACCGGCGCCGGCAGCGCGATCGTGCTGCACGCCCCCGAGCAGCGCCAGCGCCGCCCCTTCTACACCCGCGGCCGGGTGCGCGAGGATGCGGCCACCACGCTCTTTGGCTTCGCCGCCGGGCGGGCCAGCGGGCGTCTGCCCGAGCCGGCTCGCCTCACCGGTACGGTCGATCTGAGCCGCGGCACGGACCTGCGCGTCGCCCATACGCTGCGCATCCAGCTCGATGACCGCGACCCGCGCGAGATCATGGTGGCCAACCCGGCCCGCCCGATGGTTACCCTGCTCGACCACGTGGTGGCCGCGATCAACGGCCCCCAGGGCTTCAATGCCCCGGTAGCCTCCATCCGCGACGGGCGGCTGGAGCTCACCTCGGTGGTCGAAGGGCCAGCCGGTCGCGTGGCCCTCGGGGTGAGCAGCGCCAGCGATGCCGGCATGCAGCTGCTGGGCCTGCCGCCCGACAGTAGCGCCCAGGGTCGGGCCGCCGAGCGCGTGGTCTTCGTCGGCATGGGCGACCTGGCCCGCGGGCTCGATATCACCACGCACTACCTGCTGCGCCTCGGCGTCGACGACCGCCCGCTGCGTGAGATCGACCTGCGTGTGGGCCTGGCGCCCAACGCGCCGCCGATCCTCAGCCCACCCCAGCTGGTGTCGGCGATCAACGGCGCGCTCGGCGGCGACTACGCCAGCCACGACGGTCGACGCATCACCATTAGCTCGCAGACCACCGGTAGCGCCAGCCGGGTGACGATCGAACCGGCCGGACTCAATGACGCCACCGCGCTCGTCTTCGGCCTCAGTGAGCCGCGCAGCTACCAGGGCCAGGATGCAACCCGCGCGCGTCTGGTCGGCACGGTCGACCTGAGCGCGGGCCTGCAGCTCGGCCTGCGCCGCCATCTCAGCCTGGAAGTCGATGGCGAGCTGATCGCCGATATCGACTGCGCCAGAGACAGCGAACTCGAAAAAGACGACCCCGGCCCCACCAGTCTGGCCGACCTGATCCGGCGCATCGAGCGGCGCAAGCCCGGGATCGTCAGCCAGGTCGATGGCCGGCTAGTGATCATCTCGCCCAGCCAGGGCGCCGGCAGCATGGTGGCGCTGCGCGTCTCCTATGCCGCCGACGCCCGCGCCCGGCTGCTGGGCGACGCCCCGCTCACCGCGCTCGGCAAAGCTGGCCTCCCCGCCGAGCTCCACGGCACCGTCGCGCTCAGCCGCCCGCGCGATCTGAGCGCGCGCGCGCTGATCACCCTGCGGGTGGACGACGGCAAGCCGCGCGAGATCGACTGCGCCGGGGAGGATCCGGCGCGCACCTTCAGCGACGAGGTGCTGGCCCGCATCAACGCCGCCTTTCCCGGCCTGGCCAGCCTCGACGCCCAGGGACGGCTCGTGCTCCGAGCCGCGCAGCGGGTCGAACTGCTGGCCCAGCGCGCCTTCACCCTCTTCGAGTTCACCGCGCCACCCGAGCCCCGGCGCAGCCCGGCTCAGGACCTGCGCCACGGAACCAGTTGGGAGGTCGTCAACCCGAGTGTACGGGCCGAGCCCTTCACCTGGGAGCTCACCAGCCTCAGCGGGGTCGATCGCCCGCGGCTGAGCAGCAGCAGCGGTGCGGCGCTCTGGCTCAATGCCGTAATCCCGGCCGGCTTCACGCTGCGCCTGTCCGTCGCTGAGGAAGGCGCAGTACACGCCACCGCGACCGCCCCCGGTCGCCAGCCGCTCGACCTGGCCGACCGGGTCGAGGCCCGCCTGGCGGGCCAGCCGGCCAGCCCGCCCTGGGCCGAACTGCCGGCCGCCGAGCGGGCGCGCATCATCGCCGCGGTGCTCAGCTTGCCGGCCGGCAGTTCAAGCTGGCAGTACACCGACTGCTACGGCGACCGCTTCAACGCGGCCTTCTACGGGCGCCGCCGGCGGCGCGGGCGCCAGCCGCCCCTGCTGGTCGTGCCGGCCCACTTCGCGGGCGGCGAGCTGTGCCACGCCCCGGGCGTCTTCAACCAGAGCCGCTACGCCCGCAACCAGACGGAGGATCCGCTTCACCACACCATCTTTGGCTCACGGAGCGCCGCGGAGCGCCCCCAGGCCAGCTGCGTCTTCGTCTACCACGTCCACGAGGCCGGGCGCTTCGAGCTCGATCTGCCGGCCGATCTGCCGCCGCAGTTTGGCGGGCGCTTCAACCAGGCGCGCTTCGCTGCCCGCGTGGTCGGCAACGCGTCGCCTGGCTTCACCCCGCGCCCCGAGGAGCAGATCGTGCCCAACATCGTCTACGAAAATGCGATCTTCGATCTGCCTGAGGATCCCCAGGCCCTCGACGAGCAGATCAGCGCCAGGCCGAACATTGTGCGCGCACGCGTCACCCTGATCCCGCCGGAGGCGATCGTCAGCGGCGGCGAATTCCCGACCTACGACGGCATTCCGATCTACAGCGTGCCCTTCAACCTGCCACGCCCGCTGGTCGGCGGCAGCCCCACGGCCAGCGCCCGCGCCTTCCTCGTGCAAGCCGGCGTGCTCGGGGCGGTTGAGCTGCGCGCCTACGAACCAGGCGCCTGGGGTAATGCCATCACCGTCAGCGCACCCGAATCGCGCACCCCTGGCGGCTTCGACATCACCATCACCTACAGTGGCCGCGCTGTGTACGAGAACGCCCGCAGCAAAGTCCAGACCCAGGTAACCCAGGCCCGCGCGGCAGGCGTCCTGGGCATCGTAACCCGATCGTAGCGGCAGCGCGCAAGCTGCCGCCCCCCACCGCAACAAGGAGCAACCCGATGAGTGACACGCAGCCCATCACCCCGTACATCCCCCACAACCCCGGCGACCTGATCACCGCCGAGGACTGGAACGACATGCAGATCGCCGTGCGCAGCGACTTGGCCGCCAATGCCGCCGCCGACGACCAGCGCGACGCCGAGTTGCGCGACATGATCGCCAACGTCGATGCGAAGCGCTTCGGCGGCCAGACCCCCGATGAGTGGACCGAAAACCTCGATAAGCGCTACGTGCGCCGCGACGATCCCGGCGCCGCCGGCCAGTACCGCCGCTACTTCAAACAACTCAACCGCCAGGTCGTGCCGCCCGGGGGTGGCCCGCCCGTGATCGAGCCCTGCGTGATCGAGCACAACCTCTGCCGCTACCCGCTGGTTGATCTCTACGAGCTCCAGCCGCTCTTCCGGCGCGGGCCGAACAACGAGTTCCCGGAAGCGGCCGCCGGAATGCAGAACGTCAAGTTCCTGATCTACTACGCCAGCAAGCGCGACCCCGTCGCCGAGCTGCTCTTCACCGAGTCACGCGATCGCTTCTACTACGGCGACGACCTGGCCCTGCTGCTTCAGCAGTTCCAGCTCACACCCGCCCTGACCCAGAAGTTCGACGACCTGGTGAACGATCTCTTCGGCAAGATGTTCGATCCCGGCGATGAGCAAGACCAGTTCAACCGCGAGAACTACGCCGTCTCACCTTACGTCCAGGCCTGGATCGACCGCGACCAGACCGTGGGCGACCTGATGAAGGGCGGCCAGTGGACCGACCTGCGGCTCGCCATCCGGCCCGCCATGATCCCTGCCCTGGCCCAGCCCATGCGGCGCAATGTCGATGAGGCCGGGAACGCCGAGCCGGAGATTAGCTACGCCCAGGTCTTCCATCTGAGCCAGAACGCGGTCGAGATCCGCGTGCCGGCAGCGACCGATCTGATGGTGATCCTGCGAACCTAGTGCGATTGCAGATTGCAGATTTGCGATGGTAGATTGGGCACGGCGCATCTGGACACGGTCGAGGTCGCGTTGATGCCCGAACAGGTCGCCTGGAACTGCACTCGTTGTGCCACCAACCAGGCCTGAAAGCGCACCACCGCCATGCGTGAGCGGGTCGCTCTGCGCGCCCTAGGCGCGCAGAGCGACCCAATGGCAGAGCCTATGAAACTTAGCACCACCTTCTGGGGTGACGATCTGCTCTTCGAGGGCGATCTGAGCCTGAGCCTGCGCGTCCTGCCAGCCGGCGCGCGCATCACCCGCGCGGTTGCCACCCTGGCCCCCGCGGGCTCGGCGCTGCGCCCGGGGCCGCTGTTCGAGGAGGTCTTCCCCATCGACAGCAATGGGCGCGGGCCCTTCGGCCTGCTGATCCAGCAGGAGCACGCGCCGGTCGCCACCGTCGTCGCCCTGGGCGCGCGGCGCAGTGTGCAGCGCCTCACCGTCGCGGGTGTTGGCACGACGATCGCCAACGGGGCGTTTGTGCAGATCGATATGGGCGGCCTGTGGATGGGCGTGGATCGCTCTGGCAATCTGACCAGCGCGACTACCGCCGACCGCCGGAGCTATCTGCGTAACCCCGATGGCACCCTGTCGCTACCCGGCCTGACGAGCGAGCGCTTCCGCCTCTCCCATGCCAACCCGGCGACCACCACGGCGATCGGGGTGCAGCAGGTCACCATCCGGAGCTACCCCTCCAACCTCCAGTTGCGCCTGGGCGACCTGGGGCCGGTCTGGTTCCGCCTGGGCGATCTGCGTGATCCGGTCACGACGCCCGACTTCGCAGCCATGCTCGACGCCTTTCTCCAGCGTAACGAACCGCAGGATGGCGTCTACCTGGTGCCCTTGACGCTCCACTCCGACAGCCTGGCCCGTCTGCGGGTCAGCCTGGCCCTCGAGTACCATCTGGAGCAGCGGCTACTCCCACCCCAGCTCAGCCAGGCGGTCTTCCCCTACGCCTATGGCGCGCTGCCTGAGGCGGCGCCGGTCGCCCTCGAAGCGCGGCTGCCGCTCGATGCGCGCGCCATTCCCGGCGCAACCCGCGCCGAGCTCAGCGGTCGCTTCGCCGCGAGCCGCGTCGTCCACGGCTCGCTCCGGGCGACCACAGTGGCCGACAGCGTGGCGATCGATGCCGGGCAGACCCTGGCCCATCCCATCCGCCTCAGCGCGCCCACGCTGGTCGATGCCATTGATCTCCACCTCGAGGCGACGACCGCGACCGCGCGCCTGCTGGTGACCCTGCAGGAGGACGTGGGTGGCAAGCCCTGGGGACCGTCGCTCTTCAGCGAGCCGGTGAAGCTTGAACTGGCCCGCCCGGCAGCCGGCGGCGGGCGCTGGGCCAGCGCGCCCTTCGCCACCCCCTTTACCTTCCAGCCCGACACCACCTACTGGCTGGTCGTCACCGCCGCCGAGGGCGAGGTGCAGTGGGCAGCCGCGCCAGTGGACGGTCTTGCGCTGCTGCGCACGCGCGACGCCGGCCTCTCCTATCGTCAGGTGCGCTCGGAGCGCCTCAACGCGCCGCTGGCCGGTATCTACCGGCTGCGTGCCACTCCAGCCCAGTTCCGCCAGCCGCTCAAGCTCACCGTGGCCGAGCACGAGGTCAGCCTGCGCGACTACGACGCGCTCGGCCAGGTCGCGTTCCGCCTCGATCTGCCCGCCGTCGCCGCAGCGATCGACGCGGCCCTGAACGATGCCGCTCGCTCCCAGGCTGTGCGTGGCCAGCGGATCGTCAATGGCGACTTCAGCGCATGGACCCGCCACGCCCGCCGTGGGCGCCGCGACGCCACCCCGCCGCTGCCCCTCCCGCTCACGCCGCGCACCAGCCTCAGCGTCCGCCCCGATGGCGCCATGCTCTACCTCGGCGGCGCAGTCGTCAGCCCGGGCAACGAGCTGCCGGATGTGCGCATCCAGGCCGTGGTCAATAGCGCGCCGCTGCGCCTGGGCGCCCACCTGCCCCTGCGGACGGTCGTCGACGATGCGGAGATCACGATCGACCCGCTGGCCATCGCCGTTGCCCCCGATGGGACGCTCGCCTATGGCGTTGGTCTGGTCAGCGGCAGTTTTACCGACTTCACAAACCGGCCGGGCCTGTTCCGCGTCGATCCACGGAGTGGTGCGTTGCTCGCCACCGTGATGCCTGCCAATCTAGCGATGCCAGATGGGCCGGTCTTCCTCGCCGTCGATCCCGCCGGCCGCGACCTCTACCTGGCCTCCCGCGCCCCGGCCAGCGCCGGCACCACCACCGGCGCTGCCGTCACGCTGCACCGGCTTCCCGCCACATTCACTGCAGAAACCACGCTGGAGGCTCTGCCGATCGCGGGGGCCGCCAGCTCGCTGGACAGCATGCTGATCGCCCCCGATGGCCGGCGTGCCTACCTGGCCGTCGACGGCCGCATCGAACTGGTCGATCTGGAGCGCTGGCAATGGCTCGGCAGCCTGCCCTTCAGCGACAAGCAGCGGCGCCTCGCCGGCATGGCCCTCAGCCCTGACGGCACACGGCTCTACGTGCTCCAGGCACGCGGCACAACCCCATCCGTCCTCGAAGTCGTGGCCTTCGATACGCGCCGGCTCGAAACGCTGCTCGTGCGCGCAGGTGCGTCCCAGCAGGTCACACCGACGATCGAGCCCGCTGCGGGCAGCGGTATGGTCGGCCTGAACCGCCTCAGCCAGCATAGCCGCAGCCGCGATCCGCTCGCCCCGGCGGTGCTGGGCGTGGCACTCATCGATGAGCACGCGCAGGGCATCGACCCGTGGCTGCCCATGATCGCCACCCCGGACGACAGCCGGCTGCTCGTGGTCAGTGCCCGGCGCGCCCACGCGGAGGCGCCGGCCCACTGGCAGCTGCACATGATCGACACGGACAGCTACCGTCTACACGAGACGATCACGCTCGCGGCCCGGCCGCGCGATCTGGCCGTGACACCCGACAGCCGGCGCGCCTTTGTACTGACCGTCAGCGATGCACAGCTCCCGGCGGCTCAACTCCAGGCGCTCGAGCTCGACGCCTGGAGCCTCGACGAGTGGGCGCTGACCACGGGGCGGGCCACACCAGTCGCGGCAGCGGGCAGCGCCGGGCTGGCGCTGCGCCTCAGCTCCCCCGACGCCGACAGCGCGCTCTCGCAGATCGTGGCGATCGCGGGCGGCCAGGCGTACGATCTCCGCTTTCTGGCGCGGGCCGCCGCCCGCGGCGCCGAGGCCGAGCTCTTCTGGCTCGACAGCACATGTGGCCGGCTGGACCAGGCCAGCATCCCGCTCGATCCGCGCAGCGGCGCCGGCCTCTGGCCGCATCTCCTGCGCCTCACCGCGCCCGCCAGCGCCGCGTGGGCCGAACTACGCTTCCGCGTGCCGATCGGAAACCTGGCCCTGATCGACGCTGTGCAGCTCAGCGCCCCGCCCGGCGCTACGCTGAACGATGACTTCGCCGCGCGTGTGCCTGCGCCCGACCCGGGCGACCCACGCCGGCCGCTCACCCGCCCGGACGGCAGCGTGGTCGAACTACCCGCCGGCTGGAGTCTAAGCCCGGCCGACCTGTCGCCCGACCAGATCTTCGCCTATGTGCCGCCGGAGATCCCCGGCGTGATCGGCATCAGGCCCGCCGATGGGCGCCCGGTCGTGCTGAGCCAGCGGATCAGCCTGCGCGCCGGCGAGCCGCTCATCCTGACGGTCCAGGCGCGCCCCTATGGCCCACCTGGCGCACAGCCGGCCACCGTCGAGCTCCGCTGGCAGGGCAGCACGGCCGCACCGTTGCACCTGGTGATCGACGGGCAGCACTTCGACACGCTGAGCCTGGGCGGCAACGTCCCGGACGGCGTGAGCGCCGCCGAGCTGCTGATCAGCCAGCCGCCGGGCGGCATCCTGCTGATCAGCAGGGTCGCG
>Ga0272446_1001036_pt1 | contig 41678 bp, 29 predicted proteins | sample YNPCB0061_FD_194587 | JGI IMG/M metagenome (GOLD analysis project Ga0272446, IMG submission 194587) | Hot spring microbial mat communities from Yellowstone National Park, WY, United States - YNP-CB-006-1 | ecosystem: Environmental > Aquatic > Thermal springs > Hot (42-90C) > Sediment | place...
ACCGGATTCGCGAACCGCACGTTCACGATTGCGTTCGGATCCTCGGAGTCGTCGCCGCTGGCGAAGCCCGCCTCGAGGTAGATCTTGAGCGCCTCGTTGCGGAGCAGGCCGTAGCGCGCCTTGAGCGCCCAGCCGCCCGAGAGGATGAGGTGCTCGCCCGGCGCGCCGGCGAACTGATCCTGGATGTTCTCGACCTTGCCGGCGACGATCGCGCCCTCGGTCTCGATGTAGAGCCGCTTCCAGTTGAGGCGCAGCCACAGGCTGCCGATGAAGGCGCGCGCGCCGCGGTTCACGAGGCTGTCGCGGTAGCTCTGGATCGAGTTGTTCTGGAACGCCGCCGGGTTCGACGACGTCGCCCAGGTCTGCTGGCGGTAGATGAAGTAGCCGCCGTAGTTCACGACGACCTTGCCGGCGTCGATCTTCTCCTTGAGCTCCTCGGGCTTGTCCATCTTGCCGAGGGCGAGGATCCACTGCGAGGTGTCGTCGAGCGGCTCGGCGTTGTAGAAGACGCCCTGGCCCTGCTGCGGCCCGAGGATCTGCGTCGTCGGCCCCGTCGAGACCCAGTCCCAGAGGAAGGCGAAGAAGTGCCCCCACAGCTTGGTCGCGAACATGACGCGATCGGCGTTGGTGCCGTAGTCGCAGTCGAGGCAGTCGCCGTTGTTGACGAGCATGCCCATGCCCCAGTGCGACGGCATGCGGCCGAAGCGGAGCTCACCGAACGGCGTGCGGACCTCGGCCCAGGCGCGCTTGGCGCGGATCGACGAGTAGACCGCGTTCCAGCCACCCTCGGGCGAGAGCTGCGTGCGCGAGCCGTAGGCGAGCGGGACCTCGCGGCTGAACGCGCCCTGGTTGAGGTAGTAGGACTCGGGCGTCGAGCCCATCACGAGGTTGTCGAAGACGTCGATCTGCGCCTTGACGCGGACCTGCTCGGTGACGTTCACCGTCGGCTCGAGGCGGAGCCGCATGTCGGCCGAGGTGAGGTTGTTCTCGCGGCAGTTGGCGTTGTTGCGCGCGGCGCAGCTCGCGGCCGGGTTCATCTGACCCGCCTGGCCCGTCGAGCCGTACTCCGACGCCGGGAGGTACGGGAGGCCGTTCTGCGGACCCACCGGGCCCGGGTAGAAGCCCATGTTGAAGTTGTTGAAGAGGTAGGCCCGGAATCGGATGTAGCCGTTCAGCTGGAAGAACTGGAGCGACTTCTCCTTCTGCTGCGGCCACGCCGGGAGCGGCTGGAGCGCGGGGCTCTCGGCGGCCTTGTCGCCCTCGGGTGCGGCCTCGGCCGGACCCTCTTCCTTCTCGTCGCCGGTCTTGGGCGGCGCGCCGCCGCCGCCGGGACCCATACCGCCGCCAGGGCCGAGCTGCGCCCGCGCCGCATCCGACCAGGCGAGCGATGCGCAGCAGCTGACGACGAAGCAGGCCACGAGCCCGACGCGGGACCGTCCCCGCGTGGGTGCCTGCTCTGCCCTCTGAGGGCCTTCGGTCCTCGGCATTCCAGTCCTCCTGACGGAGCGTTCTCCGTCGTGGGGCGCGACTCTAGCGGAGCCTTCCAGATAGCGTCAAGGACGGGGTAAGATGTCCAAAGGCCCTGACTTCCCCCCATGAGGGTCCTTGAGGTCACTCTATGGATCGCCTAACCCGTCTCTTCGTTGCCTGCGCCTGCGTCACGGCGGCGGCTTGTCAAAACCCGGACGCCATCCTCCTGACGGTGGGCGCCGACGCGGCGGTCGAACAGTACGACCTCTATGTGCGCGACGAGCGGACGAAGGAGATCATCTTTCACAGCACGTTCAATCCGGTCGCCAAGCCGGGTGAGGCGCCGCGCGACCTGCGGACCGACAAGCTGAAGCTGGCGATCAAGCTGTCGCGCCCGGGCGACTTCAAGCTGCTGCTCGTCGGCGTCATCGGCGCCGTCGAGAACGGGGGGAAGCCGGCGATCGGGTCGACGCAGCTCTTCTGGGCGGGGCGCGTGAAGGTGCAGGGGACGACCAACGTCGACGCCCGCCTGCTCACGGTTCCCGACGGGAACGACACCGATCGCGACCTCTGGCCGGATCGCGACACCTGGCTGGCGTCGAACGCCGAGGCGGCGAATCTGTATCGCGGGCAGGAGTCGCTCCTCGACTGCAACGACAAGATGGCGAACCCGCTCAACAGCGAGGGGATGATGCTCTCGCTCGAGCCGTCGCAGGTGAACCCCTTCGCGAAGGAGGTCTGTACCGAGAAGTACGACCGCGACTGCGACGGGATGATCGAGCCGTGCGTCGACGAGGACGGGGACGGGGACTTCGCGGGGAGCGACTGCGACGACAAGGATCCGGCGCGCCACCATCCGACGGCGGCGGATCCCTATCCGGATCCGCCGAACTGCTGCGGGTACTCGCTCGGCAAGACTGGCGACGAGGCGAAGATGAACTTCCTCGGGCAGCCGATCTGCCCGACGCAGCGGTGCGGTGACGGCGTCGATCAGAGCTGCAGCGGGCGCGACACCACCTGCGTCGTCGACGCCGACTGCGACGGCGTTCCGGCGCCGCCGATGGGCAACGATTGCGACGACAACGATCCCAACACCTTCCCGGGCGCGCTCGAGCCCTGCGGCTCGACGAAGGATCTCAACTGCTCGGGCAAGGTGAACGACGGCTGCGTGCCCTGCGATCTCGACGGCGACGGCTTCCAGCGCATGGACGCGACGAACGGCTGCCCCGACGCCAACAACAACGGTAAGCCCATCGACTGCAACGACTACGACGCCGGCATCTTCCCGGGGCAGTCGTCGGCGAAGCTCAACGGGATCATGCCTACGGGCATGACGGAGGCGGGGACGGATCAGACGAGCCGCGTGGTCGCGGCGCTGCGCGGGAACTGCCGCCGCGTCTATCAGCCGACGGGCACGACCGGGACGGCCAAGATCGGCATCACCGGCTTCGCCGTCGGTGACGCCGACTGCAATGGGACTGCGTTCGAGGGCTGCCCGCCGGTGTCGTGCGACGCCGACGGCGACGGTTGGCCGAACGCCAACACCACGCTCTGCAACCCGGGCGGCATGCTGGCGCTCGACTGCAACGACAACGATCCGACGGTGTTCCCGGGCGCGCCGGACAAGTGCGGCAACGGCATCGCCGAGAACTGCACCGCCGACGTCGCGTGCGCCAACGACGCCGACGGAGACGGCTATCCGGCGTCGGTGGACTGCAACGATCAGAACCGCAACATCCACCCCTGGGCGGTCGAGCTCTGCAACGGCGTCGACGACGACTGCGACGGCTTCATCGACGAGGGGAACCCCGACCCGTCGGGCGCGCCGCTCGTGGCGACGGGCGCGATCACGGCGTGCACGACGAGCGACATCGGCGAGTGCGGCAAGACCAAGGGGTTGTGCGTCTGCTCGGTGGCGAACAACAACGCGACGCCCGATCCGCAGAACCGACGGACGTGGTGCCCGGGCGAGCAGGGGGCGACGGCGGGGTCGCGCTTCGCGCAGTGCTACGGCGCGGGGCAGCCGAAGCCGCAGACGTGCGACGCGACGAACAAGAAGGACGACGACTGCGACGGGCGCAATGACGACCCGACGGGGACGAACATCGGCGCGCTGAAGGGCATGGCCTGTGGCTTCAACCAGGGGCAGTGCAAGCAGGGCACGGTGACGGGCTGCGACTACGGGCGCGACAACGCCTACTTCACCTTCGGGCTCACGGCGGCGCCGGGCGGGACGGCGGCGACCCGCGGGTACGTCTGCTCGTCGGATACGGTGAACCCGTCGACCGAGGTGTGCGACGGCATCGACAATGACTGCAAGAACGACCTCAAGACGAACACGCTGCCGGACGAGCGCGATCGCGACCTCGACGGCTGGCTGGCCTGCTCGCCGTTCGTCGGGACGGCGAACCCGCCGACGCTGAACGGCGGTGGGGACTGCAACGACTCGGTGGCGTCGACCTATCCGGGCGCGCCCGAGCTCTGCGACAACGTCGACAACAACTGCTCGAACGGCGTCGCCGACGACGGCACGGGGCAGTGCGGGATGGGGGCGTTCGGCGCGCTCCCCAACTGCTGCTCGTCGCAGGCGGCCTGTCGCAACCTGAGCAACGACTTCAACAACTGCACCACCTGCGGCTCGCCGTGCAGCTCGCTGACGGCGAACAACTGCGGCATGGGCGGCAGCGGCTGCCGCTGCGGCAACAGCCCCGCCTGCTCGCTGGGGAGCGGCCAGACGCCGGGCGCGTGGTGCAACTCGGGGAGCTGCGAGACGTGCAACACCAAGCAGCACTGCGGCGCGAGCTGCGTCGACTGCGGCACGAACGTCTGCAAGCCCGACGGGTCCGGTTGCACCGAGTGCAACACCGATAACGACTGCCCCGCGAACAAGTGGTGCAACAGCGGCGTGTGCGCGAACGACTTCGCGCCCGGCGCGACCTGCTCGCGGCCCGAGCAGTGCCCGACGGCGGCGCCGAACTGCATCGACACCGGCCCCGGCACGAAGGTCTGCTGCGCGCAGGCGACGTGCGGGACCTGCTCGACGTGCGCGACGGGGACCTGCCAGAACGCGAGCCCCGGCTCGACGCAGCCGGGCTGCATGGGCGTGAACGTCTGCAACAACGGCGCGTGCGGGTTGGCGGTCGGCCAGCCCTGCTCGTCGGGCGGGTGCGCCTTCGGCAACTGCATCGATGGCGTCTGCTGCGCGAGCTCGTGCACCGGGAGCTGCCAGCGCTGCGCGATGGGGACGGGCCTCTGCGGGTCGGTGGTCAACGCCGTCGATCCCGACACGTGCGACAGCAGTGGGACGCGGATCTGCAACGGCTCGGGCGTCTGCAAGAAGGTGAATGGGCAGGACTGCACCGTGCCGATGGCGTCGGACTGCTTGACCGGCAACTGCGTCGACGGGAAGTGCTGCGATCAGACCGCGGCGTTCTGCGGGACCTGCCGCACTTGCAACGGGTCGACGCCAGGGACCTGCCAGGCGGTCACGAACATGTCGCAGGACACCGAGTGCGACACGGCCGGGTACTCCTGCGACGGCTCCAACAACGGTGCGAATGCGTGCGTCCGCGATGCGGGTGTGGCCTGCTCGGGCGCGTCGCAGTGCCGGAGCGGCATTTGCTCGACGAACTGCTGCGCGACGTCCTGCGCGCCGTCGTCGTGCAATGACACCGTCGCTCCCGCGCAGACGACGACCTTTACGGGGTGCGCAGCGAGCACGGGCGCCTGCCAGTCGACGAGCGGGACGTGCGCGAACAACTTTGGTTGCACAGGGGTTGGGTCGGGGTGCATGAATTCCTGCACGAACGGGTCAACGGCGGGCTGCACCGCCGGGTACTGCTGCAAGACCGGCGCTTGCGTCGACCTGACGCTCAACACGAGCTGCGGCTCGACTTGCGCGACGTGCTCGGGGGGGACTCCGAAATGCTCCCGCACCGCGGCGTCGACGTATCAGTGCAAGGAGTGCAACACCGACGCCGACTGCCCCGGCTCGAAGTACTGCGACAAGGACAACACCTGTAAGTCGGTCACGTTGATGGCCGGTGACGCGTGCTCGACCGCGAACTGCGCGTTCGCGACGAGCGGCGCCTGCAAGCAGTGCCCGATGAACAACGCGTGCGGAGGTGGAGGGACGTGCCCATAACGCGCGCCGTTGCGGTCGCGCTGCTGGCGGCGGGGTGCGGGTCGCAGACGGGGATCATCCTCGAGGTGGCCGGGCCCGACGGGACGACGTCGGTGATGGCGGGCGTGAAGACGCTCGCCTTCGTCGCGTCGCGCGAGACGTGGTGCGAGCGGCAGGTCGAGGACCAGACCGCGAGCGCCACGCGCGTCGACGTCGCGGGGAGGGATCTCGCCGCGCAGCCGTACTCGCTGCTGGTGAAGCCGGCGCGCGTGACCGACCTTGAGCAGCCGGTGCGGCTGACGGCGCTCGCGCTCGGCGACAACGGGCGGCTGATCGGCGTCGCCGACTTCGGCGCGCATCCCTTTGAGCTCAAACGAGTCAACCGCTTCCGCGAGCGCATCGTGCTGACCCGCATCGACACGCCGGTGGTCTCCACCGACGGGTGCCTCTGCGCGCCCGGGCTGCCGCGCGTCGGCAACGGCTCGCGCACCGGCTGCGACCTCGACGTCGTGCCGAGCCGCGCGCGCTGGGCGGACACCGCCGGGTGCGAGCTCGGCCCGATGAGCCAGCAGCTCGCGCAACCGGTGTGCGACGGGCAGGACTGGGGCGACGAGGCGGGCCGCGCGCTCCCCTGCGTCTCGACGAAGAGCGGCGCCTGCCGCCTCGCCGATCGCATCTGCCGCGATCGCGACGGCATCGGCTTCGAGACCTCCTGCCTGCCCGCCAGCGACGCGCCCGAGCTCCCGGCCGCGCTGTGCGACGCCTACTGCGCCTGCGAGGCCAACCCCTGCGGCGACATCCAGGCCTGCTTCCGCGCGCGCGCGCCGCGACGGACCGAGCCGCTGCGCTGCAAGCTCCACCTCCGCGTGGAGCAGGGGACCGCGACGATCTGCGACGGCGAGCGCTCGGCCCCGGTGAGCACGATGATGGGCGACTCCTGTCCGGTGGCGCTCGTCGACGGGCGCCACGCGGGGCCCCTCACGCTCTCCGTCGGCAACCCGGGCGACGTCATCGCCAACGAGTGCCCGCCGCACCTCATCGTCGACGAGCTGGATGCGGCGGCGGCGCTGGCGGCGAACACCACCGAGGTGCGGCTCGACCTCGTCATCGGCGGCGAGCTCGTCGAGGTGCGCATCACCGCCGCGCGCGGCTGCGACACCAACGTCCCCGCCTTCGAATGTTTCCCGTAAATCAAAAAAGCGACGCGACCAGGCCATGACCGAATCGGGACAGCTCCTCATCGTCGGGTTCGAAGGCAAGAGCGCCCCACCCGAGCTCCTCGCGCGCATCCGCGCCGGCCGCATCGGCGGCGTGGTGCTGTTCGCGCGCAACCTCGGGACGCTCGACGAGATCGCGTCGCTGACGCGCGCGCTCGGCGAGGCGGTTCCGCCGGGCGACCCGCCGCTCCTCGTCTCGATCGACCAGGAGGGCGGGCGCGTGCAGCGCATCAAGGCGCCCTTCCCGCACTGGCCGCCGATGGCGCGCGTGGGCGCGCGCGGCGACGAGGCGCTCTCCGAAGCGGTCGGCCGCGCCGTCGGCGCCGAGGTGGCGTCGGTCGGCTTCAACGTCGACTACGCGCCGGTCCTCGACGTACACACCAACCCGGCCAACCCGATCATCGGCGACCGCGCCTTCGGCACCGACCCCGACGAGGCGGCGCGCCACGCGATCGCCTTCTGGCGCGGGCTCGAGTCGGCGGGCGTGCGCGGCTGCGGCAAGCACTTCCCCGGCCACGGCGACACCGCCACCGACTCGCACCTCGAGCTCCCGCACGTCGACGCGTCGCTCGAGCGACTGCGCGCCGTCGAGCTCCCGCCGTTCGCGCGCGCCATCGCCGCCGGCCTCCCGATGATCATGACCGCGCACGTGCGCTACCCGGCCGTCGACGACGCGCCGGCCACGATGTCGAAGCGCTGGCTCACCGACATCCTGCGCGGCGAGCTCGGCTTCGGCGGCGTCATCGTCTCCGACGATCTCGACATGAAGGCGATCAGCGCCAACTACGACGTCGGCGAGGCGGCGGTCACCTCGCTCGTCGCCGGCGCCGACTGCTTCCTCGCCTGCCGCGACCCCGAGATCCAGGACAAGGCCGAGCGCGCGCTCGCCGACGCCGCCGCGCACTCTACCGCCATCGCCGCGCGCCTCGACGAGAGCGCCGCCCGCCTGCGCGCCTTCCGCGCCAGCCTCGCCCGCACCGCCGCCCCCACGCCCGACCTCGCGCGCGACCACGACCTCGCCGCGCGCATTCTCGCTTGACGGGAACGTCGCCGCTCGAGCGCGCGGCGGCGAGCGGGGACGACAGGACGCTGCTGGCGGCGCTGCTGGAGGCGTGGCGCGCGCGGCGGCTCGTCGAGACGGAGGAGCTGATCGCGCTGGTCTCGGCGCGCATCGACCGCGGGCGCGAGCCGCTCGGGACCAACCAGCAGGGCCAGCGCGAGTGGTCCGCCATCGAGGCGGCGGGCGACCCCGGCGACGTGCCGCGCCTCCTCGCGGCGCTGTCGTTGGGGAAGGCGGCGGTGGCGCGCGCGCAGCTGGCGCTCGTCGCCAAGTGGCCCGCCGATCCGCGCGCGGTGCCCGCGCTGTGGCGCCTCGTCGTCGAGCGGCCGCTGGTCAGCCACCGCCCCTTCTGGACGCAGCTCTTCCGCGAGCTCCGCCACCGCGCCGACGCGACCCTCATCCCGCCCATCGACCAGCTCCTGGCGGCGCCCACGCACGCCACCTTTGATGTCTATCGAAAAGAGCAGCTGGCGCGCCTCCGCCGCGAGCTCGCCGACCGCGCCCCGCCGGCGCCCACCGACGAGGAGCGCCGCCTCCTCGCGCGGCTGGCGGCGCAGCTCGGCCGCGAGCGCGCCCGGGGGGACGCGCGCACCGCCGACGACTTCCTCGCCGACATCTGGGCCGACCCCGCCGACGACGGCGTGCGCCAGGTCTTCGCCGACTGGCTGAGCGAGCGCGGCGACCTGCGCGGCGAACTCATCACGCTGCAGATGGCGCGCGCCGCAGGCCGCCTCGACGCCAAGGGGACGCGCCGTGAGTGCGAGCTCCTCGCCCAGCACGGCCGCGAGTGGCTCGGCCCGCTGGCCCCCGCCGTCGAAAAGGGGGGCATGCGCTTCGAGCGCGGCTTCCTCTACGCCTGCCGCGTGAACTGGCGCGGCCTCCTCGCCAGCCCCGGCCTGGTCACGCACCCCGCCTGGTCGACGGTGCGCGAATATTCGCTAGACGACTGGGCCGACCCCGCCTGCGACGCCTTCCTCGACCATATGATCGCCCTCGGTGCCAAGCGTCGCTGAGCTGCGCCAGGTGACAGACCGGCGCGCCTCGCTCGTACACTGGTGATCGCATGGCGAAGAAGGCGGAGGAGAGGCCGCGCGAGCACGTGATCGAGCGGGCGCCGTCGGACCGGGCGACGTGCCGGTCGTGCGAGCGGCTCATCGACGACGGGGAGCTGCGCCTCGCCGAGGCGTACGTCTCGCACGAGGGGCGCTGGGCGCGCTCGCACTCCTACGCGCGCACGCCGCGGCCGAGCGCGGGGTACGACTCCGGCGACGATCGCGGGCACCGCTCGTACGACAGCGTGAACCCCGAGCTCTGGCAGCGCTATCACCACCTCGCCTGCGCCGCGCGCCGCGAGCCCTACAAGCTGCGCTCGGCGCTGGCGGCGACGACGCTGGAGATCCCGAACCGCGCCGAGCTCGAGGCGGCGATCGAGCGCGCGCTCTCGGGCACCGATGCGGCGCAGGAGAACCCGGCGACGCGCGACGAGTACGAGCGCTTCGCCGCCGCGCTCGACGGCCCCGACGGGGACGAGGTGGCGCTGGTGTTCGCCGACTGGCTGCAGGGCGTCGGCGATCCGCGCGGCGAGCTGATCAACGTCCAGCACGCGCTCGAGACCGCGACCGGCGACGAGCGGGCGCGCCTCGCCGAGAGCGAGAAGCGAATCCTGTCTACTCATAAAAAGCGGCTGCTCGTCGACGGCTTCGTCGCGACGCTCGTCTGGCGGCGTGGCTTCGTGCGCCGCCTGCAGCTGAACGAGCGCAGCCTCTCCTCGTCGGCGCTGCCGCGCGTCGCCACGCACCCCTCGTTCCGCCTCGTCACCGAGCTCGCGGCCGAGGCGCAGTACTCGCTGAACGGCCTCGCGGCGCAGCTCCCCAAGCCGCTGCCGGTCACGCTGCGCACGCTCGAGCTGCGCTGCGGGTCGATCGGTCCCGTCGACGCGCTGCTCGCCGATCAGGCGCCGCGCCTCGAGCACCTCGCGATCCATGGGGCGGCCTCGCTCGATGCGCTTCGCCATCCGTCGCTGCGCTCGCTCAAGCTCGGCGCCGCCGACGCGTCCGAGGGCCAATGGGCGACGGCGACGAGCGGCCCGACGACGCTGACGACGCGCCTCGCCGCGCTCGACGCTCGCCACCTCCCCAGCCTGCGCCGCGTCACGCTGCGGGTCGCGCGCGGCCTCCCCGCGGCGGTCGCTGCGCTGGCCGACAACGGCCCGCTCCTCGCGCAGCTCGACGAGCTCGTCCTCGCCGGCGATCTCGGCTCGCGCGGCGTCGAGCGGCTCGTCGGGGCGGCGCACCGCTTCCGCCTGATCGACGTCGCCGGCTGCACGCTCGACCGCGCCGACGTCGCCGCGCTGTCCACGATCGCCGACAGCGTCGTCACCGCCGAGCCTGCCGTGCCCGCCGCGCCCGCCGCGCCGAAGCCGGTCGGCGACTGGCTGGTGCGCCACACCCGCAAGCCGGAGTGGGGCGTCGGCCGCGTCGTCGAGGAGCTGGACGAGGGCGGCCTCGAGGTGGAGTTCGAGGTCGCCGGACGCAAGACCGTGCGCAACGTCGAGCTCCTCGAGGACGTCGACGGCTGAGCTGACCGCTACCGCTGGAAGAACGACACCTGCTGGAACCGGAGCCCCGCCAGGATCTGCTCGACGCGCGCCTGCGACAGCGCGCCGATGCGCTCGCCGAGGCGCGACTTTTCGATAGACGAGATCTGCGAGACCACCACCACGCTCTGCTTCGGGAGGTCGCCCTCGCCGACCTCGAGGAGGACGTTGCCCGGTTCGCTCGCGCGGTGCAGGTTCGACGTGAGCGCGCAGACCACCACCGTCGTGATGCGCGAGTGGTTGAAGAGGTCATCCTGGACGACGACGTGCGGGTGCGGCGGGCCTTCGGGATCGTCGGAGGCGATCCAGAAGAGATCGCCGCAGTCGATGCGCATGGGCGCGCTACAGCCGGGCGGCGACCAGAGACGGATGGCGCCCGGCCAGCGCGTCCTCGAGCTCGGCGACGGTGTTGAGCCCGATGCCGTTCTTCCCCGCCGGGGCGCTGGTCCACACCGTGACGTGCGGCGGCGGCGGCGCGCCGAGCGCGGCGGTCAGCTCCGGGGTGACGCCGTCGAGCGCCGCCACCGCCGCGTAGAAGCCGGCGAGGTCGGCGTCCGCCAGCGCCACCACCGTCGTCAGGTCCTTTTTCGTCAAGCGCACCAGCTCACGCCGCAGCCCCACCGTCCAGTCCCACCGCGCCGCGACGGCGTTGACCCCGTCGCGCACCACCGCGGGCGCCTTGGCGATCAGCTTCCCGATGCCGTAGTTCAGGATCGTCAAGTGGTGCTCGGATTTCCTGACAAGCGACAATTCCCCGAGCGCCAGCGTCGGCGCCACGCCCCCCAGCGCGGCGTCGACGTCGGCGTGCGCGAGCGCCGCGATCATCGACCCGCGCTCGGAGAGCTGCGGCGTATGGACCGGCTTCATCGATCAGCCCTACGCCGGCGGCGGCAGCTTGGCGACGTCGCCGTTCACCGCCGCGGCGCGCGACTTCACCTTCGCCAGGATGCCCTCGAGCGGCGTCCCCACGAAGATCTTGTCGATCACGTCGGTGAGCGTCTTGCCGCCGATGAAGGCCTGCACGCTCATCGCCTCGGCCATCTTCACCAGCGTCTCCGAGTTCTGCAGCGCGAGCAGCGCCTCGGTGAACCCGCCCTGCGCCGCCTGGAAGCGGTCGATGACCGTGCGCGCCTCGGCCTGGAGCGCCTCGATGCGCAGCGCCTGCTCGGCCCGCGCGATGGCCTGCTTCACCTCGGCCGCCGCGCGCTCACGCCCGAGCTGCGACGCCTGATCGGCGTCGAGCGCCGCGTTCTTCGCCGTCACCGCGCGCTTGCGCTCCTCGTGCTGCTTCACCTCGCTCTCGATCTGCGACAGCACCACGCGGAGCTTGGCCGCCAGCTCCTCGGTCTCGAGCTCGGCGATCTTCTTCTTGGTGTCGGTCTTCGCCCGCGCGGTGTCCTGCGCGATCTCCTCCTGCTTGCGCGCCACCTCGAGCCCGCGCTGCGCGCGCAGCAGCGTGATGTTCGACTCCACCGCCTCGTGCTGCGCCTGGTTGAGCAGCGCCGAGATGCGGTCGTCGCCGATCACCACCGCCAGCACCTCGACGTCGGTGACGTGCATGCCGTTCTCGGCGAACTTCATGCCCGGCCGCGCGCCCTTGTCGTCGGTCTTGCCGAGGATGACCTCCCGCACGACGTCGACGGAGTTGGCGTAGAAGTGCTCGATGGTGTGCTTCTTGATCTGCCCCTTCAGGACGCTGCGCACGTGGTCGCAGAGGAACTTCACGTAGTTCTCCACCTCGAACCACTTGTTCGGCTCGCCGGTGAAGTTCACGCGCATCGAGTACTCGAGCGTCACGCGCACGTGGTCGCTGGTCTCGACGTCGCAGATGTCGCCGACCTTGTTGGTGAGGACGCGCAGGTAGACCGTCCTGAGCAGCTTGTTGGTCGACTTGGGCTTCCCCGTCGAGAGCTCGATCACCTCGAGCGTCTCGTCGTAGGCCAGCAAGAGGTTGCGCGGCCCCTCGACGACGCGGCGGTTGCCTTTCTTGTCAATCACCATCACCGCGTAGCCGACCCACACGCCCACCGACGGCACGCCCTCGAACTTGGTGTTGAAGACGAGCGTCCGCGGCTGGGTGAAGTTCGAGCCGCGCTCGAGGACGTCGCCGACCATCGCGCGCGTGTCGCGCGAGACCGAGCTCGCGTCCATCGCCACCGCCTGCGACGCCGGCGCCGCCTGCTGCGCCGGGTTCTTGCCGCGGTTCTGGCTGCGCTGGAAGTCGCCCTCGCTCACGACGCCCGCGCGCGTCGTCGGCGCGGCGTTGGCCACCTGACGCAGGCTGCGGTTGTACTGCAGCACCTCGTCGTTGCCCGGGTACCAGGTCATGCACTCGGTGTCCGAGAGCGAGCGCCGCACGATGACCTCGTCGACGGGGGACGGCAGCAGCATCGCCGGGCCGTACACCATCCGGATCTCGCCGGTCTTGCGGTTCATCACGTAGCGCGCCTCGCCCGCCGGCACCGCGACGGCGAAGTGCTTGTCGCGCCCGTCGTAGCGGACCAGCGAGTGCTCCTCGCGCGGGAAGTAGATCGCGGTCTCCTTCCCGGTGATGAAGATCTCGTCGCCCTCGCGGTACTTCTTCCCGCCGTCCTCGTAGGGGGCGATGACCTTGATGTGGAGGCCCTGAATCTCGTTCAGCTCGATGGCGCGGAACTTCCGCTGCCCCTCCTTCATGACGAAGGTCTCGGTCGGCTCGGGGAAGACGACCTGCGGGCCGCGCTCGTAGCGCTTCTTGCCGTTCTGGTCGACGAGGATGCAGTACTCGAGGCGCTCGAGCGTGAGCGCGTCGCGCACGTACTGGCCGTTCTCGTCGGGGACGACGCCCACGCCTGTCGGCGGGATGTAGAAGGAGACGTCGGTGCCCTTGATGATGATGAGCTTGCCGACGGTGAGGTCGGCGGGCGCGCGGCTGATCGCGGTCGGCGTCACCGGCGCCTCGGGCGTCGTGCCCTCGACGGTGGCCGGCTTGATGACCGCCTTGCCCCAGTTCTTGCGCGCCTCGTCCTCGTTGTAGACGCGCACGACGAGGTACTGGTTCGAGCGCAGGTGGTGCCCCTGCACTAGCTTCACGATCTGCCCCGGCCAGAGCGCGAAGTTCGCCGGGCCGGTGATGTTGATCTTGCGGCCGACCTCGAGGTCCGGCGACGGGTGGACGCCCCCCGGCGACGGGTGGTCGTTGCGCTGCGACGGGTTCTTCAGGATGAGGTAGTAGCCCTCGGGCGCGATGGCCGACTGCTGCACCGCCTGCTCGAGGCCGCAGGGCTCGAACCGCTTCGACGCGGCGTTGAAGATGACCGGGCGCTCCTGCGCCGTCGGGTTGATCACCGTCGGGCCGGTGTACGTCTTGATCACGCCCTTGGTGACGTCCTGCATGTAGGCGTACTCGCTGGGCGCGAGCACGAGGTCCCGCTTCTGGTTCCTGTCGTCCATCCGAGCCCCCATCCGAAAGGGTCTCGATCGTGACGGATGCGACCGCAATGTGCAACGTCGACGCGATCGACGAGCGCGAGGCCGCTGACGACGACTACTTCTGGCGGAGGAGGAGGGACTCGGCGAGGAGGAAGAGGAGGAGGGCGGCGCCGAGGGCGTGCCAGAGGGGGATGCGGTGCTTGGGCGCGGTCGAGGGGCGCTTGGCGTCGGGGGTGGCGCCGGCCTGCCAGCGCTGAAGGACGTCGGGGGCGACGCGGCGCGGGTCGCTATCGAGCGCGTCGATGCCGACGGTGAAGGTGAGGTCGGGGCGCGCCGCGGGGCGCGTGGTGGGGGCGTCCGACGAGGCGGTGGCGACGCGGTAGACGCCGGGCTCGGCGGTCTCGGTGAAGCCGAGCGCGCGTCGCCCGGCGATCGCGTCCTTGCCGAAGTCGCGCGTGGCGCCCGACGGCAGCATGACCTCGACGCGCTCATCGTTCTTGTCTAGCGGAATCTCGTGCCGCGCGCCGGCGGCGATCGGCGGCGCTGCGGTCGCGCCACCGCCGGCCTGTCCGGCGAGGTGGCGCAGGAGCTCGCGCACGAGCGGCAGGAACACCGGCTGGATCGCGAGGTCGCTCCAGTCGCGGTCGATGGTCGTCGCCAGGAAGAGCACCGCGCCCCGCCCGACGCGCCGCTCGATGAGCGCCGGCGCCCCCGACTCGAAGCGCAGCACCACGCTCCGATCGTTGGCACCGCGGAACCCTCGGACGGGTTCCGCACCTCCCGACGAGCTCCGCTCGTCGACTGCCCCGTCGGCGACGGGCCGCACCAGCATCTCGCGCGTGACCCGCCCCTCGGCGAAGAGCTCGTCGGGCTTCGCCCCGCGCAGGAGCCGCTCGATCGCCGGGTGCGCCCGCGTCGCCCCCTCGGGGCGCGCGATGCGATCGCCCTCGCCCTCGAGCCGCCGCGGCGTCTGCAGCGGCTGCGGCAGGAGCGCCCCCAGCGCCGCGTTGTAGGCGTCGGCGTCGACGTTGTCCCCCGCGCTCACGAACAGCCCGCCGCCGCGCTCGACGAACGCCTGCAGCGCCGCCGCGCTCTCGACAGGGGCGCGCGCGTTCGCCAGGAAGACCACGTCGAACTTCCCGCCCTCGAGCGCCGGCCGCTCGCGCTGGAGCTCGTCGGCGCCGATGGTGGTCACGGTGATCGCCCCGTCGCCGGTCGCCCCGCGCGCCGGCCGCAGCGCCGCCTCGAGATAGAACAGCTCGTCCTCGCGCCGCACCGTGCGCGGGTCCCCGTCGACGAGCAGCACGCGCAGCTCGGCCGGCAGCGTCACCCGCGCCGCCCGCGCGTCGTCGGCCGCCAGCCCGTCCTCGACGACGTCGCCGCTCCCCGGCCGCCCGAGGTGCACCGACACCACGTGCGCGCGCCCGCGCCCCGCGGCCTCGTCGCGCGACGGCGGGAAGACGTGGACGAACTTCTTCTGCGATTTTCCGTCTACTTCCAAGTCGACGAGCCCCTTGGCCACCGGCTGCTCGTCGACGCGCAGGGTGACCGGCAGCGCCCGCGCCGCCGCGCCGAAGCTCGCCACCTCCGCCGTCACCCGCACCGCGCGCGGCCCCAGATCGGCCGCCGGCTCGACGGTGAGCCCGACCACCGCGCGGTTCACCCGCGTCGCGGCCTCGCCGCCGACGTCGATCGGCACCAGCGCCGGCCCCGCGCCCGCCGCCCACGGCGGCTCGCCGGTGAAGCCGTGCGCCGCCAGATCGGAGATCAGGTACACCCGCTGCTCTTTGCGCGTCGCCGACTTCAAGATCTGTTGCGCGCGCTTGAGCGCCCCCGCGAGATCGCCCGCGCGCGCCGTCACCGCCGCGCCCCCGATGGCGCGCTCGAGCCGCGCCCGGTCCGCCGTCAGCTCCGGCACCGGCGCCTGCGCCCCGATGCTGACCAGCAGCACCGCCGCCTCCGCGTCGCGCCCGAGGCCCGCCACCAGCCGCCGCGCTCGCGCCCGCGCCGCCTCGAACAGCGTCTCGCCGCGCCCACCCGGCCGCCGCTGCATCGAGAGCGTGTCGTCGAGCACCACCACCGCGCTCTCGTCGGCGCCCACCGTCGACGGCAGATCGCTCTCGGTCTCGAAGAAGGGGCGCGCCAGGATGAGCGGCACCGCCGCGATCGCCAGCGCGCGCAGCGCCAGCAGCAGCCAGCGCGACAGCGTCGTCTTCGCCGCCGTTCGCCGTTCGCTCCGTCGCAACAGCGCGAGCGCCGCGAACGCCCGCGGCTTCGCCCGGCTGCGCCCGATCAAGTGGATCGCGATCGGCACCCCGACGAGGAGCACGAACCCGACGAACCACGGCGCCCCGAAGCCCATCAGAATCTCGCTCCGCGTCGCGCGACCCCGCGCGCCCACGCCGTGCAAGGACGCAGCGCTTCGGTCGCGCGGTGTCGCGCCGCTCCGCTGGTCATGGCTATCTCGCCTTCCGCGAGCCGCCGCGCGACCCGCCGGCGACACGCTCGCGCGCGCGCAGGAGCGCGATCAGCGCCTCCGACGGCGGCGTCGCCGTCGACGCCTGGTGATACTCGACGCCGCCCTCGCCGAGCGCGCGCTTGAACCCGTCGCACCAGCGCCGGATCTCCTCGAGGTACGACGCCCGCAGCTCCGACGGCTCGACGAGCAGCCGCGCCTCCGACCCCTCGGTCGCCACCAGCTCGGTCGTCCCCACGAACGGCAGCGTCAGCTCGTCCTCGTCGAGGATCTGGAACACGACCACGTCGTGCTTGCGCGCCGCCAGCCCGCGCAGCGCCCGCACCACCTCGCGCTGCCACGCCTCGATGGCCTCGCCGTCGGCCTCCTCCGGCGGGAGCAGATCGCTCACCACCACCAGGAGCGACCGTCGGTGCGCGCTCTCCGACAGCCAGGTCACGGCGCGCGGCAGATCGGTCGCCCCGCCCGGCCCCAGCTCCTCGAGCGCGTCCAGCAGATCGTGCAGGTGGCTGCCGCGCCCGCGCACCGGCAGGTACCCCGACAGCGACGACGCGAACGCCACCATCCCGATCTGGTCTTTCTGCTTGACGAGAAGCCACCCCAGCGCCGCCGCCACCAGGCGCGCCCAGTCGAGCTTCGACGGCCGGTCGGGCGCCCCGCGGTAGCCCATCGACGCCGACGTGTCGACGAGGACCGTGCAGCGCAGCTCGGTCTCCTCCTCGAAGCGCTTGACGTAATAGCGGTCGAACTTGCCGAACGCCTTCCAGTCGATGTGCTTGATCTCGTCGCCGGGCGCGTACTCCTTGTGCTCGGCGAACTCCACCGAGGCGCCGTGGTGCGGCGAGCGGTGCATCCCGGCCAGCGCCCCCTCGACGACGGTGCGGGCGCGCACCGCCAGGTTCTCGAGCTTGCCGAGCTCGATCGCCGAGAGCAGGTGCGTCGCCGCCGTCTGCTCCGCCATCGGCTACTCGGGGCGGATCGAACGGACGAGCTGGTCGATGAGGTCGGCCGCGCGCACCCCCTCGGCCTCCGCCTGGAACGACGTGATCAGGCGGTGCTGCAAGACCGGCCTGGCCAGCGCGCGCACGTCCTCCACCGTCGGGGAGGGGCGTCCGTCGAGCGCCGCCCGCGCCTTCGCGCCCAGCAGCAGATACTGCGACGCGCGCGGCCCGGCGCCGAAGGCGACGTGCTCCTCGATGAAGCGTGGCGCCGCGCGGTCGACGCCGGGGCGCTGCCCCTTGCCCATCGGGCGCGTCGCGCGCACCAGCGCCACCGCGTACTTCGTGACGTGATCGGCGACCGGCACCCGCAGGATCAGATCCTGTAAAGCCAAAATTCGCTCCGGCGACAGCACCCGCCGCAGCGTCGGGCGGTGCCCCGACGAGGCCTGCTGCGCGATCACCAGCTCCTCGTCCTCGCTGGGGTAGCCGACGTCGACCTCGAACATGAAGCGGTCGAGCTGCGCCTCGGGCAGCGGGTAGGTCCCCTCCTGCTCGATGGGGTTCTGCGTCGCGAACACCAGGAACGGCGCCTCGAGCGCGTGCGTCCGCCCGCCGGCGGTGACGCGCGACTCCTGCATCGCCTGCAGCAGCGCCGCCTGCGTCTTCGGCGGCGTGCGGTTGATCTCGTCGGCGAGGACCAGGTTGGCGAAGATCGGCCCGTGGAGGAAGCGGAAGGCGCGCCGCCCCGTCGACTGATCCTCCTCGAGGACGTCGGTGCCGGTGATGTCCGACGGCATCAGGTCGGGCGTGAACTGCACGCGGTTGAAGCGGAGGTCGAGCACCTCGGCCAGCGTCGAGATGAGCAGCGTCTTGGCGAGGCCGGGGACGCCGACGAAGAGGCAGTGGCCGCGCGCGAACAGCGCCGTCAGGAGGAGGTCGATGACGGGCGTCTGACCGACGATGCGCTTCTGCACCTCGGCGACGATCTCGTCGCGGGCGCGGCGCAGCTCGGCGACCGCGTCGACGTCGCGCGCGGCGCCGTTCGCCGGCGCTGCGTCGGGGACGATGTCGATCGGGGTCTCCTCGGTGGTGTCGGTCTCGTGGCTCACACGGGGCTCCAGGCCTGAACGGATAGCTTACCGCAGGAATCGGAAGGTGCCGACGTAGAGGCGCGTCGGGCGGGCGCCGCGCCGCCTCGCGACGCCTTCGATCTGCACGAGGTGCGCGCCCGGCGCCAGCCCGTCGAACAGGCCGCGCAGGAGCTCGCCGTAGGCGACCAGCCGCGACAGCGCGCCGGCCGCGGGCGGGACGGTGTAGCCCTGCTCCCAGGCGCGCTTGCCGTCGACGGTGATCACGTCGACCAGCTCGCCCGCGCGCAGGGCCGCGACCGGCGTCGGGAAGAAGCAGCGCCCCCAGATGGGCTCGCCGCGCGCGAACTCCGTCGCCATCGCCGCGTCGGCGAGCGCCCCCTCGGCGAGCTCGCGGCGCGCGAAGACGCAGTTCGACGACGCCACTCCATTTTGCTTGACGACAATGCGCAGCGGCGGCCCCGTCATCGATCCGGTCAGCCGCTTCGGTCCGCCGCCGCGCCGCACGATGGGGATCGGATCGGCCGCCGCCGTCGTCGCGGCCAGGAGCAGCGCGGTCCCGATCGCGCGCCTCACTTGAGCACCCGGCAGGCGTTCTCCTCGCGCGCGCGCCGCTCCTCGTCGCACTTCCCGCTGGAGCACTGCTTGGCGACGATCTCGGCGAGGTCACAGTGCACCGCCGGATCGAACGGGCTGATCGCCAGCGCCGACATCAGATGCTTCTCCGCCCGCGCCGCGTCGCCCTTCTTCCAATACGCGTGCCCGAGCGTCGCGTGCGGCCCCGCCTGATCGGGGTAGGCGTCGAGCGCCGGCTCGACGGTGGCGATGGCCTTGTCGGCGTCGCCGAGCTCGAGGTAGGTGCGCGCCAGCTTGTGCGAGACCTGCGGATTGCCGCGCCCGAGCAGCGCCATCGCCTTCTCGTACTCGACGGCGGCCGCCCGCAGCCGCGACCGCGCCCGCAGCATCCCGCCGAGTCGCGCCGCCTTGCGCGCGCGGTCCTCCTTGATCTCGTCCGCCGTCGGTGGCTCCTCGGCGTCCTTGGCCGCGCTCTTCGCGTTGGGGTTCTTGCGAAACTTCAGCGCCGTCGGGAACAGCCCCGGCCACAGCTTCAGCTTCCGGGTGCCGAGCCACGCGCGCCAGTCCTTCTGGAAGTCGGCGAACGATCGCCCCACCACCGACGACACCGCCTCGGCGTCGCTCTTCCCGGCGCGCATCTCGCCGACGATCTTGCGGATGCCGGCCCAGCCGACCTTTTCCGTCAAATACTCGATCACCATGTAGACCTCGGCGAAGGCGAGCGCCGTGTCCTCCTGCGACGGCAGCTTGGCCATCGACGGGTGCATCTCCTCGAAGGTGATGAGGTGCTTCTTCTGGAGCCCCGTCGCCAGCAGGTGCTCGAGGCTGGGCGTGAGCCCGCCGCCGCCGGCGCCGCGCCAGCGCCGCTCCTCGTACTTGGCGAGGCCCTCGTGCAGCCAGATCGGCACCGTGTTGCGCGAGACCTGCGTGACGACGAAGTGGGTGTACTCGTGCGTCAGCGTGTCGAGCCACGGGTAGCCGGTGATGAGCGCCCGCGGCGAGACGATCATCAGCTTGTTGTACTTCGACAGCGCGATGGTCCCGGAGGTCTCGATCTCCTTGCGGGTGAGCGGCGACACGCGCGAGAGGTCCGCGACCTCGGGGAGGATCTCGACGCGCAGCGGCTCCGTCGAGCGATCGCCGAAGTCGGTGGCCAGCGCCTCCCAGGCGCGGTCGAGCGCCTCGAGCGCGTAGGGGACGAGGATCTCGTCGGCCTTTTCCGCGTAGACAATAAAGTGCTTCCCAGCGTGCGCCGAGAGGCTCTTGGTCGCCTCCAGCGTCGAGTTCGACAGCTCGCGCAGCTCGCGCGCCTCGAGGCCCAGCTCGCTCGACGGCTTCAGCTTGACGGTCGCCTCGCGCAGCCGCTCGGTCGCCGCCGCGTACTCGCCGCGCAGGAACTTCATATAGCCGTCGAGGAAGGCGACCTCGCCCTCCTTCGGGCGCGCGGCGACCAGCGCGTCCACCTCGGCGGCGGCCTCGCCCATCTGCGCCTCGTTGATCAGCCGATAGGCGCGCATCACCGACGGCGTGGCCGCGCCGGCCGATCCCGCTAGACAACAAATCGCCGCGGCCGCGACGACGAGGGCGCGCGTCACTTCACCAGCTCCTCGTAGTAGCGCTTGACCTGCTCCTCCCAGCCGCGCGGCGCGCCGCGCTTCATCGCGTCGAGGATGTCCTGCCGGAACTCCTTCGGCGGCTTCCACTCCTCGGCGCCCGGGATGCGCACCGGCTCCTTGGTCGTCTGCCGCGCGCTCGCCCCCTCGTTCTTCGGCCGCCGTTCGTTGCGCAGCTGCCGCTTCGCCTCCGACAGCCGATCGAGCGCCTCACGCGCCTCGCTCTCGGCGTTGTCGGCGTCGCTCTGGCGCATCTGCGACTCGGCGCGCCCCATGTGCTCCTCGGCGTCGCGCAGCGCGCGCATGAGCGGCCGCCCCGACTCGCCCGGCGGCGACGACATCGACGGCGGCGCCGACGGCTGCGGCGTCGGCTGGCCCTCGGGCGACGACATGTTCGGATCGCCGCTCTTCGGCGACGGCTGCTCCGGCTGGTTGGCGTTGCGCCGCATCTGCTCGAGCTTGCGCGCGACCTCCTGCGCCCGTCGACGCGTGTCGCGCTGCCGCTCGGCCAGCTCCTGCATCCGCTTCTGATCCTCGGCCGACGCCGACGCCGCCGCCGAGCGCGGCGCGATCCGCTCGAGCTCCGCCGCCAGGTCGCGCGCGGTCTTCAGCCCCTCTTTGAGCTGCTGCCGCGCCCGCTCCAGCGCCGGCCGATCGATCTTCTGGTACCCGCGCGCGCCACGCTCGAGCGCGTCGCGCGCGTCGTTGGCCAGCGCGTCGAGCTGGTCCGCCGTCCGTCGCGCCAGCGAGCGCGCCTCGGCGACATCGCCCGCCCCGAGGTTCCGCTCGACGTCGCTGGCGCGCTGCTTGGCCTTGGCGACGTCGTCCTGATCCCACGACGGCATCGGCTTCGGGTCGACCTCGCCCACCTGCCGCTTCAGCTCCTCGGCCTGCTTGCGCAGCTTCTTGAGCTGCGGCTCGAGCTTCGCCTCCTCGTCGCTGCGCCCCTTCTGCGCGCGCTTCTGCAGCTCGGCCGCCTCCTTGCGGATCTCGCCCTCGTCGTGGGTCAGCTCGGCCAGCTGATCCTCGAGCTCGGCGAGCTGCTTCTCCTCCTCGCTGAAGCGCTCCGAGCGGAACCCCTGGAGGTCCCCCTCCATCGACGACATCATCCCGTCGAGCTGCGACGAGAGGCGCTCGAGCTCGGCCATCGCCTTGTCGATCTCGCCCTTGTCGAGCATCTCGCGGATCTTCGACATCGCGTCCTTGGCGTCGTTCTTCCCCATCGCCGCCGGGTTGAGGAACTGATCGGGCACCTCGCCGGCGAGGTGCTGCGCCTTCTGCGCCAGCTCGGCGAGCTTGCGCTCGAGCTCGGCGAGCTCCTCGGCGATCTTCTGCTTGAGCGCCGGGTCGCCCGTCTTCTTGTACTCGGCGAGCAGCTTCTTCAGCCGGTCGCGCGTGGCGGTCATCTCGTCGCCGATGCGCAGCAGCTCCTCGAGGCGCTGCCGCCCGAGGAGATCATCGATGAGCAGCGTGTCGCGCTCGAGCTCGGCGACGTGGCGCGGGTGCTCGCGCTTCATCGCCTCGCGCTGCCCGAGCCCCCGCTCCTCGTCGCGCACGAGCCTCTCGAGCCGCGCCGCGATGGCGTCGAGCTCCTTGCGCGCCGCCTGCGAGCGCTTGTCGTCGCCGAGCGCCTTGGCGACGAGCGCCGCCGCCTGCGCCAGCGCCTGCTCGGCGCCGTGGACCACGCGCACCTTGGCGTCGTCGCCGGGGTCGAGCTCCAGCCGATCGGCCAGCGTCGCTACCGCCTGCTCGAGGAGGCGCTCCTCCAGCTGGAGCGCCCGATCGCGCTCCGCCTCCTCGTCGCGCACGCCGAGCGTGAAGGTCCGCGACACGCCCACCTTCGGCCCCGAGACCGCGTCGTTGTCCTTCGCCTCGAGGTGGTAGCTGACGCGCGCCCCCGGCCGCGCCGCCAGGAGGCGAGCGATCTCGTCGAGGTCCCACTCCTCGGTCCCCTGCGACGCGCGCGCTCCCGCCTCGGGCCTGGCCACCACCCGCCGTCCCCCCACCGCCGCGTCCGCGCCGCCGTCGACGGGCGCGGTGCGCTCGCCCTTCGGCCGCTTGCCGTCCTCGATCGTCCACACGAGCTCGATCGGCCCGAGGCCATAGTCGTCGTCGACGGACCAGCCGATCTGCACCTTGCGCCCGCGCTCGACCTCCAGCGTCTCGGCCGGCGCGAAGAGGTCGACGCGCGGCGGACGGTCGGGCTCGATCTCGATGCGATGCGGCTCCGGCTCCTGCGTGTCGTCGAGGGCGAAGCGCCAGGTCCCGCGCACCTTCCCGACGGTGAGGTCGGCCGTCAGCCGCCCCTGTCCATCGAGCGCAGCGTCGCGCGCCGTCGGAGCGCCACCCTCTTCGGCGACGACCAGCCGCGCCCGCCGCGCCCTCTGCAGCGCCCGCGCCTCGATATGCACCTGCGTCCCGGGGAGCGCCAGGACCTGCCCCGAGGTCCCCTCGATCGTGCGCGGCTCGAGGCCGGTGTAGGCGGGCGGCGCGAGGACCAGCCGCACGTCGCCGACGATCGGCTCGCGGCTGGTGGCGAAGCGCGCCTCGGGCACCTGTCCGACGAGCGCGGCCAGCCCGGCGCGTAGACCGCGCACCCCCGGATAGACGAAGAGCGCTAGCGCCCAGGCCGCAGCGACGGCGCCGAGGCGGAGCGCGGCCCGCTGTCGCGTCGGACGGAGATCGACCAGCGAGGTCGGGCGCGAGCGATCGGTCGCCGCGGCGACGCGCTCGGCGAGCGCCTCGACGAGCTCGCGCGAGCCCTCGACGCCGCCCGCGTCGCGCAGCTCGACGGCGGAGTAGAGCTCGTCGCCGAGCGCGGGGGCCACCTGCGCGACGTGGCGCGCGACGGGGGCGTCGGCCGCGATCGCCTGGCGTCGCCGCCGCGCCGCGCGCGCCCACAGCCCCACGCCAGCGACGGCAGCGACCGCGGCGACGACCGTCAGGGCCCGCGACGGTCCGACGAGCTGCCCGGCGATCGCGAGCAGCAGGAGACCACCCGCCCCGCCGCCGATCCCCATCGCGGCCAGCTCTTCGCGGTCGCGGCGGTGCAGGCGGCGGCGCACCGCGGCAAGGAACCCCGCGAGCCGCGCCCAGGCAGATGTCGACGGCACTTCACGAATCATTTCGCACCGAACGCCCCCATGCAAGCACGGCCGGCGACCAACCGTCTGGCTGGAAAATGAGCGTCCGAGCGAAATTTCATTGCAGTGGGCTCGGAAATGTACATACTAGGTGTTGGGCGGTAGCTGCCTCCGACGTACCCCCCCCAACGCCGGAGGATTGTGCTGCCGCCCTTTTTTCTTCTACGCGCGGCCCGGGTGTCGTGATCTTTCCGCTGGCCCCGCGCTCCTGAATAAAGTCTGATCTCTCGCGTCGATGCCGGAGAAGCCACACAAGGCTCCAACAGGCGCCGTGGATCCTCCACGCTCGACAGACGAGCGGTCGCTCATCGACGCCGCGCGGCAAGGCGACCACAACGCCTTCCGCGAGCTGGTGCGACTGCACCAGCGACGAGCCTATGCCGTGGCGTTGGGGGTGCTGCATGACCCGGACGACGCTCGTGACGTGTGCCAGGAGGCCTTCCTCAAGGCGCATCGCAACCTCGCCTCCTTCGAGGGGGACGCGCAGTTCTTCACCTGGCTGTACCGAATCGTGATGAACCTGTGCATCGACCAGCTCCGCAAGCGCCGGGGCGAGAAGGTGGAGTTCGACGAGGCGATCGCCAGCGACGATCCCAACGACGACGCCGGCATCGCGCCGCGACGGCTGGGGTTCGATCCGGGGCGCGCCCTCGACGACAAAGAGCTGCGCGATCAGATCCGCGAGGCGCTGGCCCAGCTGCCGTCGGTGCACCGGGCGGTGCTGGTCATGCGTGAGATCGAGGGGCTCTCCTATCAGGAGATGGCGGACCGGGTGGGGGTCTCGATCGGGACCATCATGTCGCGGCTCTTCCATGCGCGACGAAAGATGCAGAAGATGTTGTTGGCGTATCGAGGCGCGGAGTCATGAAGCCAGAGGACCTGAAGCGCGACGAGCTGCTCCAGCGCTACTTCGACGGGGAGCTCTCCCCGGAGGAGCGGGCGGCGGTGGAGGCGTCGCTGACGCCCGACGACGAGCTGCGGCTCGCCGCGCTGGCCGAGATGCGCGCGCTCCTCGGGGCGGCGCTCGACGGGGGGGCGGCGGAGATCGACCTCCTGCCGGCGATCGAGGCGCAGCTGAAGGCGCCCGAGGTCGTGACCAGCGCGCCGGTCAATGGCGCCGCGACGGCGGCTCCACCCGTCGACGAGCTGGCGAAGCGGCGCGCACGGGGTCGCGGCGCGCGGACCTGGGTGGCGACGGCGATGGCGATGGCGGTCGCGGCGGCGTTCCTCTTCGTCGCCAAGCCGTGGCAGGGCGGGCCGCTCGGCATGGACAGCGAGGTCGAGGACCTCGAGACCGACAGCACCGTCGTGGCGTCGATCCTCAAGGTCGGCGGCGAGTCGGACAAGCACCAGGCGACCGTGATCTGGACGCACGACGACGATGATGATGATGACGAAGAGGAGGAGGACTGATGCGCGCCCTCCGCGCGTTCGCGCTGCCGCTGCTCGCGTCGGTGAGCCTGACCCTGGTCGGTCCCTCGGTCGCACGCGCCGATGAGCAGCCGAGCTGCGGCGTGAAGGTCATCCTCGCGACGCACGAGGGGACCGGCGTCGATCCGAAGATCGTCAGGCTCAAGCACTATCTCGCGAAGGAGCCCTTCACCTCGTACAAGTCGTTCCAGCTCCTCGACGACAAGAGGTGGTCGATGCGCCCGTCGGTGGCGGAGAAGATGAAGCTGCCGAACGGCAAGGAGCTCGCGCTCACCTACCTCGACAGCGCCAAGGGGCCGAACGGGACGCGCCTGCGCCTCCGCCTCGAGATCGGCGACGACTCGAAGAAGGTCCTCAACACCACCTTTGCCCTCGACGAGGGCGCGTACGTGCTGCAGGCGGGGCAGCGGCACGGCGACGGGCTCCTCATCCTCGGCGTGAGCTGCGACAAGAAGTGATCGCGTGATCCGGATTCGGTTGGTTCGCGGATGAGCAGCCGCGCGCGGATCCTCATCGGCGCGGCGCTCGGGTTCGTCGGGGTTCTGCTGCTCGTCGGCTTCATCGGCGGCGGGCGGGTGGTGAAGTCGCGCCTCGAGGAGCGGCTGTCGGCGCGGCTCGGGCGGCGCGTCAGCATCGAGCGCGTCGTCATCCGCTGGGGGCGGGTGGCGGTGCGCGGGCTCACCGTCGACGGCGGGGCCGAGGGGCTGCCCGCGGTGGTGCGGGTGCCGCGGATCACCGCGCGGTTCGGGATGCTCTCGGTGCTGGCGGGGCGGCTCGACGTGAGCGAGGTCGTCGTCGAGCGGCCGCAGGTCGCGCTCTTGCGTGCGCCGGGCGAGGACAACGTGAGCGGGCTCGTCGAGGCGCTGCGGCGGCGGCCGGCGGGCGAGGCGAGCGGCGGCGGCGGGCGGAAGCTGCGCATCGGGAAGGTGAAGATCGTCGGCGGCGCGGTGGCGGGGTGGGACGCGGCGTTCGGCGAGGCGCGCGTCGGATCGATCGACGGCGAGGTGGCCTTCGACGGCGCGGGCGAGATCCGGCTGACCGGGCTGTCGCTGACGCCGCACGCCGGGCGCGCGGCGGGCGCGGCGGAGGCGGAGCGAATTCTTGTCAAGCTGGTGATGCGCGACGGCAAGCTCGACGGGCTGCCGACGCTGGAGATCACCGCCGGGAGCGCGACGCCGGTGCGCGGGATGGCGCTCTCGGGGATCTTCGGGACCATCGGCCCCGACGGTGCCGGCTCGACGCGCGCGCGCGTCGACGTGCGCGGGAGCTACGGCGGCGCGACGACCGAGCTGTGGAACATGACCGGCTGGGTCGATCCGAAGGAGCGCAAGGGCGACGTGAAGGTGCGCGCCGCGCGCTTCCGGCTGTCGCAGCTCGAGTCGGTGCTCAGCCGCGCCGACGCGGTGGTCCGGGTGATGAACGCGCGCGAGGCGGAGGTCGACGGCAAGCTCGACCTGCGCGTCGACGGCGACGTGGCGCGCTTCTCGGGGAGCGGGCACCTCGCGGGGCTGACGCTGGCGCACCCCGGGCTGGCGCCGGTGCCGGTGTCGCGGCTCGGCTTCGACGCGACGGTGGAGGGGACGTTCGACATCCCCAAGCGGCGCCTCGAGGTGACCGAGCTGGCGCTCAACCGCGCGAACGTGCACGCGACGGCGACGATCCTGATAGACAAAAAAGAGCGCGTCTACGGCGCGTCGCTGAAGGTGAAGCCGGTGCCCTGCCAGGCGGTGCTGGCGGCGATCCCGCCGGAGCTGGTGCCGAACCTCCAGGGCTTCAAGCTGCAGGGGACGTTCTCGACGGACATCGCGCTGAAAGTGGCGTGGGTGACGCCCGAGGTGGCGGCGGCGCACGAGAAGGACAAAGAGAAGGGCAAGGAGATCCTCGACGCGGCGGCGCAGGCGGCGGCGCGGCAGGCGCAGCGGATGGCGCAGGCGGCGATCGCCATCGGGGCCGACCTCGTGCCGATGGTGGATCTCGGCGGGCGCGTCGGCATCGAGGGGTGCAAGGTCGTCGAGGCGCCGCAGCCCGTCGACGCGGCGCGCTTCGCGGGCGCCTTCGAGCAGACGGTGCAGCTCGAGCCGGGGAAGTGGCGCACGTTCGTCGCCGGGCCGGACAACCCCGACTGGGTGCCCTACGCGGAGATCTCGCCGCACCTCATCAACTCGATCATGACGACGGAGGACAACAACTTCTTCCGTCACCGCGGCTTCATCGCGGCCGAGTTCCGCTCGGCGCTGCAGCAGAACTTGCTGCGCGGCTATTTCCGCCTCGGGGCGTCGTCGATCACCATGCAGATGGTGAAGAACGTGCTGCTTTCGAGGGAGAAGACGCTCTCGCGCAAGCTCCAGGAGCTGTTCCTCACCTGGTACGTCGAGAAGCACCTCGGCAAGGAGCGCATCCTCGAGATCTACTTCAACGTGATCGAGTTCGGCCCCGGCATCTACGGCATCGGCCCGGCGGCGAAGCACTACTTCGGCGTGCCGGCGAAGGATCTGAAGCCGGAGCAGGCGGCCTTCTTCTCGTCGATCCTGCCGAGCCCCAAGCGGCGCTACGTGCAGTACTGCCACGCGACCGGGACGCTCGACGCGAAGTGGGACGCGTACGTGAAGCGGATCGTGAAGAAGAACCACGAGCGTCAGCGGCTCAGCGACGGGGAGCTGGCCGAGACGCTGGCGCGGCCGTTCAAGTTCGATCGCGGGCAGGCGATGCCCGAGCGCGACTGCGTGGCCTACGTGAAGCGGGTGACGACGCCACCCGGACAGCCGGTCGTCCCCGAGAAGTCCGCCAAGAAGTAACAGGGCTGTCACACGGCGCGGGTAGCATGCACGCGATGCGTTCTTTGGCTGCGATGTTGTTCGCTGTGTTCGCCGTCGGCTGCAACACCGACGAGGTGCTCCCTGGACCGGCGGAGTGGAATCGGACGGTGACCGCACCCTCGGATTCGGACGCGCAGGCGCAGCGCCTCTCGTGCGGGTACAAAGCGGGGGCGCTCCCGGCGGAGACGCAGGGCAAGAGCGCGCCGATGGGCAAGAAGATTCCGCTAGACACAATTGTCGTGGTCATGATGGAGAACCGCTCCTTCGACCACTACTTCCAGAAGCTGCCCGAGGCGGGGCAGCCCGACGTCGAGGTCGCGCCCGCTGACTACACCAACCCCGACGTCGATGGGACGCCGCTCAAGCCGACGCGCGACCTGCAGCGCTGCTTCGTCGATACGGCGCACGGTTGGAACGCGGTGCACCGCCAGTACAACGGCGGGAAGATGGACGGCTTCGTGAAGACCAACGACGGTGAGCACGAGGGGCCGGCGAACGTCCCGATGGAGATGCTGCGCGGGACGCGGGCGCTCACCTACTACGCGCCCGAAGATCTGCCGTTCATGTTCTGGGCGGCGAACACCTTCGCCGTCGCCGACCACTACCACTCGTCGGTGCTGGGGCCGACGTGGCCGAATCGGATGTACCTCTACAGCGCGAGCTCGTGGGGCAAGACCGACAACCACTTCCCGTCGGACGTGGCGTCGACGCTGTTCCGCGAGCTGAACGCGCGCCAGATCGAGTGGAAGGTGTACGCCCACCGGCTGCCGGGGTTCGGCGTGCTGATCGACGACTACACCTCCTTCCCGGAGAACGTGCGGCCGATCGACGAGTTCTTCAGCGACGCGGCCGCTGGCAAGCTGCCGCCGGTGGTGTTCGTCGATCCGGACATCGGGCACGAGCGGCCGGCCGCCAACGACGAGCACCCGCCGGCGGTGATGACCGTGGGGCAGGAGTGGATGTCGCGCGTCGCCGACGCGATGATGAAGAGCCCGCAGTGGAAGCGCTCGGCGCTGTTCATCACCTACGACGAGCACGGTGGGCTGTACGACCACGTCGTGCCGCCGCCAGCCTGCCCGCCCGACGACGGGCACGGCGTCGAGATCAGCGCCACCGACGAGCAGGCGGCGTTCGACCGCTATGGCGTGCGCGTGCCGATGGTGGTGATCTCGCCGTTCGCCAAGGCTCACTTCGTGGGTCACCGCACGTACGATCACACCTCGATCCTGCGCCTCATCCAGGCGCGGTGGACGCTGCCGGCGATCACCGGGCGTGACGCGAACGCCGAGGCGCCGTGGGACATGTTCGACTTCGACAAGCCAGCGTTCTCGACGCCGCCGACGGGGTTGCCGACGGTGATGATCGATCAGGCGCAGGTGGACGCCTGCACGCGGCTGTTCGGCGCCGAGCCGTAGCGATCGCCGCGCTCGCGGCGGCGGTGCTCGGCGCGTGCGAGCGATCGCACCCTTCGCCGGCAGTGGGGGACGGAGGCGCCGGCGACAGCCCGCTGCTCGCGCTCGTGCGGCGAACCGCGTCGGAGGCGCTGCGCATGGCGCGTGTCCCTGACGGTGACGAGGTCGCGTTGCGGCGCGCGGTCGCGCGCGGGGTGTGGGCGTGGCGCGAGGTCGCGGCGAGCGCGGTCGACGTGATCGTCGGCCCGCCGCGTGTCGGCGACGATGGCGCTGGAGCGATGGCGCGGCTCGATCGCGCGCTCGCCGTCGGAGATGCACGCGGCGCAGCGGCTGCGCGCACGCAGGTGGAGAGGGGATTGGTGCTTCTCGTCGGCGAGGCGACGCGGCGACGCGGTGAGCTCGATCGACGGGCGGTGGCGCAGGCGCTGTCGGATGCGGCCTACGACCTCGGGCTGATGGCGCTCGAGGCGACGCCGGGGACGCCCGAGCGCGAGGAGGCGGTGCGGGCCGACGTCGCTGGGCTGCTCGACGGAATCACCGACGGAGCGAGGGCGCTGGCCAGCTGGGGGCTACCGGACCCGTCGGTGGCGGCGGCGCTCGCGGAGGTCGAGCGCCGGACCGCCGCGCTCGCGGAGAAGGTGCGCGGACCCTTCGACGATCGCGCGCGGTTCGTCGTCGAGACGGGGTCCCTCGGCGTGGCCGTCCGGCGGCTCGCGGGGGCGCGACGCCTCCGTGTGCGCGCGCCGTACGCGCCACGCGTCCCCGTCGACGGTGTCCCGCCCGACGAGCAGCCAGTCTCGGCGCTGACGGTCCCGGCGCCGCGGCGCGCGCGCGAGCCGCTCGATCCCGAGACGCTGGCCGCCCGGGTCGCGCTCGGCGCGGCCCTGTTTCGCGATCGACGCCTCTCGCGCGACGGCGTCCGCGCGTGCGTCGACTGCCACCAGCCGGCGCGCGCGTTCACCGACGGGGAGCGGACGCCTCGGTCGCTGCTCCCGTCAGCGCCGATCCGGCGCAACACGCCGACACTGCTGTACGCGTCGCTCTCGCCGGCGCTCTTCTGGGACGGGCGCGCGATCACCGGAGAGGGGCAGGCGCTGGCGGTTCTGCACGCCGCGGCGGAGATGGGCCTCAGCGACGAAGAGGTCGTGGCGGCGCTGGCCGGCGATCGGGCCCTGGTGGCGGCGTTCGGGCGCGCGTTCTCGCGCGAAGGGCTGACCGCGCAGACGGTCGCGCGCGCGCTCGCCACCTACGAAGAGCAGGCGTTGGTCCCCGCCTCGGCGCCGATCGATCGGTTCGCGCGCGGCGAGGACGGCGCGCTGGACGCGGCGGTGCGCCGCGGTCTCGACGTCTTCGTCACCGTCGGACGCTGCGCGCGTTGTCACGTGCCGCCCTCGTTCGGGGGCGCGCGCCCTCCAGACTTCTCGGTGCCGGTCTACGCCGTCATCGGCGCACCGTCGTCGCCCCGGGGAGCCACTCTCGACGCGGATCGCGGCCGCGCGGCGGTGACCGGCCGCGACGTCGACCGCGGCGCGATGCGCACGCCGGCGCTGCGCAACGTCGGTGCGACCGCGCCCTACCTCCACCACGGCGCGTTCCCGACGCTCGACGACGTCCTCTCGTTGTATGACGACGGAGGCGGGCGCGGGCGCGGCCTCACCGTCGACAACCAGGACCCCGACGTGCGCCCGCTGCACCTCACCGCGACGCAGCGGAGCGACCTCGTGGCGCTCCTCCGGCGCGGCCTCGCTGACCGACCCTGACGCGGAGATCGATCCGAGAAGTCACATTCTCGACGACGTCGCGCCGTGCAGCGGCGCCTACGATGGCGGTCATGCACCTCTCCATCGCGTTTCAACCGATCGTGAGGCTGGGGGGCGGCGAGGTGGTGGGGCACGAGGCGCTCCTGCGAGGGCCGGCGCCGCCCGACGTGCTGTTCGCGCAGGCCGAGCGCGAGGGCCGGCTCGGCGCGTTCGACGCGTCGGTGTGGCGGCTGGCGATCGCGGCGAGCGCGGCGCAGGGCGGCGCGCGGGGACGTCTCTTCCTGAACGTCGACAGCCGTGCTCTCGACGATGGCGGCGCGGAGGCGCGGATCGCGGCCCTCGCCTCCGAGCTGCGCCTCGCCGGGGTGTCGCCATCGACGATCGTGCTCGAGCTGTCGGAGAACGCGCCCACCATCGGCACCGATGCGGGCGCGCGCTTCGCGGTCACGGCGGGGGCGCTCGGCTTCGGCGTCGCGCTCGACGACCTCGGGGCTGGGCATGCGTCGCTGGCGGCGCTCGCGCGCGTGCGGCCGGGCATCGTGAAGATCGATCGCGGCCTCGTGCACGGGCTCGACGGCGATCGCCTCCGCCGCGAGCTCGTCGCGGCGATCGTCGGTTTCGCGCAGCGGGCGGGGATGGAGCTGATCGCCGAGGGCATCGAGACCTGGGCCGAGCTCGAGGCGCTGCGCTCGATCGGCGTCACGCTCGGCCAGGGGTTTCTCCTCGGTCGCCCCGCCGAGCGCATGTGCGCGCTGGCGCCGGCGACGGCGGAGCGGGTCGTCGCGGCGTCGCCAAAGCGGTCACGCGCCGCGCCGCGGCGCGAGAGCGCGATGCTCGGAGTTTATCGACTCGTCGGGTAATCGATCACGAGTAGACAGAAAGTCTTCGCGCGATCCTCGCCCGCCCGATCGTGTGGTGATACGCGCGGCGCCTATCGTCCTCGGGCATGCGCGCTCGACGGAGAGATGGGCGGTGGGTGCTGATGCTCATCAGCGTGATCGCCGGCGCGACGAGTTGCGGTGGCGCGAGTGAGCTGGGCGCGCGCATGCTGGTCGAGCGACGCACGGTGGCGGTCGCGCGGGCGCCCCTCGTCGAGCGGGTGCTGGTCGTCACCTGGGACGGCGTGCGCTGGCAGGAGATCTTCGACGGCGTCGACGCCAAGCTCGGGCCGTCGGTCGGGCTCGCGCCGCTGCGGGCCGACGCGCTGGCTCCGCGCCTGTGGCGACTCGCGGGCGAGGGGGTCGCGCTCGGCGGCGACGAGGGAGCGCCGATGGTGGCGCCGGGGTATCGCGAGATCTTCACCGGGCGCCGCCGGAGCGGGTGCGTCTCGAACTCGTGCGCCGCGCTGAGCGACCCCACCCTCGCGGACGAGGTGCGGGCGGTGGGTGGCGACGTCGCGGTGGTGGCCTCGTGGGAGACCATCGAGCAGGCGGTGGCGAAGGATCCGGCGCAGGTGGCGATCTCGACGGGGCGGCACGGGGGAGCGGGGCGCCCGCGGCTGCTGGTGGGCGACGGTGAAGCGGCGCGGCTCGTCGACGAGGCGGCGGGGCGCGACGCCTGGCCGGGGCGGTGGGACTATCGGCGCGACGCCGACACGGCGGCAATCGCGCTGCGCGTGCTGGAGGCGCGGCGGCCGCAGTTGATGGTCGTGGGCCTCGGTGATCCCGACGAGCACGCGCATCGCGGGGACTATCGCGGGTACGTGGAGGCGATCGCGGCGGCGGACGCGGCGCTGGGGCAGCTCCTCGACGGACTGGAGCGCGCCGGGCTGCGTGACGGGACCTTGGTGGTGGTGACGACCGATCACGGGCGGGCGCGCGGCTTCAGCGATCACGGCTGGGGCGCGGCGGCGGCGCGGGTGTGGATGGTGGCGGCGGGGCCGGGTGTGGTGCGGCGCGGGCGGGTCGCGCTCGACGAGGAGCGGCGGCTCGCGGACATCGCCCCGACGGTGCGGGTGCTGCTCGATCTGCCGCGCGACACGACGCCGCGCGCCGGGCGGCCGATCGTCGAGATCCTCCCGGCGCTGGTGGCGGCGCAGATTTCTCGCTAGACGTTATCTGCGGAGGCGGTCGAGGACGGCGGTGACGATCGCGTCGTCGGCGGGGGCGGGCGCGTCGCAGGAGAGCGGGCCGCCCTTGCCGTTGCCGCAGGCGTTGCAGAGCGTGCAGGGGTCGGGCGCGCGCGGGATGCCGAGGCGCTGCGCGAGCACCTGGAGCTTGTCGACCTCGTGCGCGGGCAGCGGCGAGACGGGGCCGATCGCGCGCGCGGCGTGCGTGATCTTCGAGGCGTGCTCCATCGCCTCCATGCGGTTGTAGGCCTCGTCGAGGTCGCGCCCGTAGGTGAGCGCCCCGTGGCGATCCATGACCACCGCGTTCGACTGGCGCACGAAGGGGCGCAGCACCGTCGGGACCTCGTGCGTCGTCGGCGTCGAGTAGGGCGCGGTGAGGATAGGCCCGAGGACGAGGCAGGTCTCCGACAGCACGCACTGCGCGAGCGTCACGCCCGCCAGCGCCAGCCCGACGGTGATTGGCGGGTGCGCGTGCACCACCGCGCGCATGTCGGGGCGCTCGAGGTAGACGAGCTCGTGCATGAGGAACTCGGACGACGGCTTGCGCGTGCCCTTGAGGAGCTTTCCGTGCACGTCGACGACGACGAGGTCGGCCTCGGTGATGAAGCCCTTGTGCATCCCGGTGGGCGTCACCAGCACGCGCTCGTCGTCGAGGCGCGCCGAGACGTTGCCGTCGCCGGCGGCGATCATCCCCTGCCGGTAGAGGCGATGGCAGATCTCGACGAGGTGTCGGCGCAGCTCGGGCTCGCGCATGCGTGGGTCCTCTGATACACGGTTCTGCGGTGCGTATAAAGATCGATCCCCCCGTGGAGGCCGCCGAGGCCGCGCTGGTCGTCGAGGCCCTGCGGCCGGTGCTCGGCGAGGAGCGCGCCGACAAGCTCGACCGCGTGGCGGCGGCGCGGCTGGCCGGCCTGGTGGTCATCCTCGAGAACCTCCACGACGTCCACAACGGCGGGGCGGCGCTGCGCTCGTGCGAGGGCGTCGGCGTCCTCGAGGTGCGCTGGGTGAGCGGCGAGGGTCGGCCGCGCTTCTCCGAGCGCGTCACCCAGGGCTGCGAGAAGTGGCTGACGATCGCGCACGATTTTTCGATAGACACGGCGGCGGCGGATCTCAAAGCGCGCGGCTTCAAGCTCTACGCGGCGGTGCCGGGGGCGAGCCTCACCCTCGAGGAGCTCGACGCGACGACGCCGGCGGCGTTCCTCATCGGCAACGAGCACGCCGGGCTCACGAAGGCCGCGCGCGCCGCCTGCGACGTCGAGTTCGCCATCCCGCTCGCCGGCTTCTCGCAGAGCATGAACCTGTCGGTGGCGACGGCGCTCACCGTCTACACGCACGCGCGTCGGCGGCGCGAGGCGCTCGGGCGCACCGGCGATCTCGACGGCGACGAGCTCATGAAGCTGCGCGCCAGCTACTACGCCCGCGACATCCGCGGCGCCGAGGCCATCGTCGCACGCCACCGCGCGGCGCTGGGGATCTCGCGCTAAGCTCTGGCGTACAACTGCGATGAGCGGACAAAAGACGATGCGGATGTCGGCGCCGAAGCTGAAGGCGCCGCCGGGCCGCTTCCGCTGGGTGAAGCGCATCCTGTTCGTGGGGGTGCTGCTGGCGCTCATCGGCGCGGGCGCGGCCACGACGGTGATCCTGATCTTCGCCAGCGATCCCGATCTGCCGCGCCTCGGCAACGTGGGCGACTACCACCCGAAGGTGATCTCGCGCGTGATGTCGGCCGACGGCGAGGTGATCGGCGAGATCTTCGAGGAGCGCCGCACGCTGGTGCCGCGCGACAAGATCCCGCCGGTCATGATCCACGCGCTCGTCGACGCCGAGGACGCCGGCTTCTACGAGCACGAGGGGCTCAGCTACTGGGGCATGCTGCGCGCGCTCGTCAACAACCTGAAGCCGGGGGCGCACATGCAGGGCGCCTCGACGCTGACGCAGCAGCTGGTGCGCAACCTGATCCTCAAGTCGAACGCGCGCACGCTGAAGCGCAAGGTGCAGGAGCTGATCCTCTCGCGCCGCATCGAGGACAAGCTGACCAAGGACGAAATCCTCTGGCTGTATTTGAATCAAATCGAATTTCCATATCAGCGCTTCGGCATCGACGAGGCGGCGCGCTTCTATTTCGGCAAGTCGGTGACCGAGATCGACGCCGGCGAGGCGGCGCTCCTGGCGTCGCTGCCGAAGGGCGGCAACATCGATCCGCTGAAGCACCCCGAGCGGGCGAAGGAGCGGCAGAAATATGTCCTCTCGCAGATGGTGCGGTACAAGCACCTCTCGCAGGCCGACGCCGAGAGGTTCGCCAGCGCGCCCATCAAGCTGGTGAAGTCGGCGTCGCCCTATCAGGGGATCGCGCCCGAGGTCGTCGACGAGGTGAAGCGGGTCCTCGTCGAGCGCATGGGGCAGAAGCGGCTGATGACCGCGGGCGTGACGGTGACCACCACCATCGACGCCAAGCTGCAGAAGGCGGCGCGCGAGGCGCTCGAGAAGAACCTCCAGTCGCTCGACGAGCGCCAGGGGTATCGCAAGCCGCTGCGCAACGTGACGGGCAAGGCGCTCGACGCGCACCTCAAGAAGCTCGAGAAGGAGTGGACAGCGGTGAAGAACCCGCTGGTCCCGATCTTCGAGGGCGTCGTGAAGGAGATGAAGGAGGACCACGCTCTCGTCGAGACCGCGCGCGCGGGGGCGACGCCGGCGATCCTGCCGCTGCCGCTCTCGGGCGATCGCTACAACCCGACGGGGCTGCCGCCGGCCAAGCGCTACCGCCCGGGCGACGTGGTGCGCGTGCGCTACATCGAAATTCCGAAAGACGGAAAAGAGACCGGGAAGCTGCCGACGCTGATGCTCGAGCAGGGGCCGCAGTCGGCGCTGGTGGTGATCGATCCGCAGACGCGCGCCATCAAGGCGATGGTCGGCGGCTACGGACAGCGCCTCGGCAGCCCTAACCGCGCGATGACGGCGAAGCGGCAGCCGGGCTCGGCCTTCAAGCCGTTCGTCTACGCGGCCGCGCTCTCGACGGAGAAGTTCACGCCCGCGTCGGTACTGATCGACGGGCCGCAGGTCTATGCGTCGCCGGGGCTCGCGCCGTGGAAGCCGTCGAACGCCGAGAAGGAGGAGTTCCTCGGGCCGGTGCGGCTGCGCGTGGCGCTGGCGAAGTCGCTCAACACGGTGGCCTCGCAGCTCGTCGACGTGCAGCGCGACGGCGTCGATCCGGTGGTGGTGGTGGCGATGGCCAAGGAGGCGGGGATCGAGTCGGAGCTGGCGCCGAACCCGTCGCTGGCGCTGGGCACGTCGGAAGTGACGCCGATCGAGCTCACCAACGCCTACGCGACCATCGCCGCGGGCGGCAAGAAGATGCCGACGCAGCTGATCGTGAAGATCGGCGATCAGGCCGAAGACGAGCCGTCGAAGTCGGTGGTGCAGGCGATGAAGCCGGAGCTCGCCTACGTGGTGACGTCGATGATGACGTCGGTGATCGAGGAGGGGACGGCGGCGTCGGCGCGCGGCAAGCTGAAGCGGCCGGCGGCGGGGAAGACGGGGACGACGAACTCGCGCAAGGACGCCTGGTTCGTCGGCTTCACGCCCGACCTCGTGTGCGGCGTGTGGACCGGCTACGACGACATGCACGAGCTCGGGCGCGGCGAGCAGGGCGCGCGCGCGGCGCTGCCGATCTGGGTCGACGTGATGGTGGCGGGGCACAAGGGCCTGCCGCCGAAGCCGTTCGCGCAGCCGCCCGGCGTCGTCGTGCAGAAGATCGATCCGAAGACGGGGCTGCTCGCGCCGCCGGGGGCGGCGGGCGCGATCGACGAGGTCTTCCTCGAGGGGACCGCGCCGACGCAGACCGCGCCGGCGTCGGGCGAGGCCAACCCCGACACCTACATGACCGAGCAGTGATGACGCCGCGCACACCGCGTGAAGCGCCGTTCTCGGCGGAGATCGTGAACGCGCGGCGGGCGGCGGCGGCGCGACGCGGGGAATAATCGTCTAGCGAATGGCGCGCGGGCTGCAGAGCGGGGCGCGCGATGAGACCTCTTCTTCGCGTCGTGATGCTGCTGTTCGTGGTGAGTGTCGTCGGTGGGTGCGCGGCGCGTCCGGACGAGGCGGCGCCGTCGCGCTTCGGCGAGCCGCCGTCGCCGCCCGACCTGGCTCCGTCTCCCGTCGGTGAGCCGGAGCCGAAGAGCGGTGGTCGTGGTCGTGCTGCGCCGGGGGCGCTGCCGAGCGAGAGGCCGACCTGGTCTCTCCTCGGACCGGTCGTCGTCGCGACGGCGTGCTTGGAGGGCGCGCGTGGTGACCTCTACGTCGGGCTGACCGACGTGTGCGGCGACTGGTCGACGCTGCGTGCCGTCGAGGTCGTCCACGCCGCAGCATCGTCGCCGATCCGCTATGCGTTTGACGTCGCCGACGGCATCCACCACCTGTCGGCGTTCCTCGACTGCGACTGCGACGCCGCGCGCGCCGCGCCCGCTCCGTCGGTGGGCGACGTCGACGCGTCGCTCGATGGCGCCGGCTGCCGCACCTACACGCTTCACGGCGGCGGCTTCATCGAGCTGCCGCTCACGCTCGATCGCAGGCGCTGACCAGGCCCGTGCTACTTCGCGAGCTCGGGCGGGGGGACGGCGTTCACCACCGGCGTCGTCGCGCGCAGCGCCAGGATGAGCGCCCGCTTGTCGTCGTCGCTCATGCCCTTGTAGTAGGTCCAGGGCATCGCCAGGATGTCGCCGCCGCTCTTCTTCTTGCCCTCGTTGAGGACGCGGAGGAGATCCTCGTCGCTGTAGGCGCCGATGCCGGTCGCCTTGTCGCTCGTGATGTTGGCCGTGTAGATGGTGCCCTTGCCGGGGATCTTGAAGGGGTTGCCGCCGGCGAGCGCCTTGCCGGGGATCTTCTCCATCGACGGGAAGGTCGCGGTGTCGTGGCAGTCGCCGCAGCTCGCGACCTGGAGGAGCCACTTGCCGCGCGCGAGCGGATCCTTGCCGTCGGGCGCGGGCGGCGCGGGCCGCTCGAGCGGCGCCGGGACCGCGCGGATGAACATCGACACCGGGAACGTCACCGTCGTCAGGCCGGGGTCGTGCTTCTGCGCGGGGAGGCTGCGCAGGTAGGCGATGACCGCGAGCGCTTGGTCGTCGCCGACGGTTCGCGCCGTAGGTCCGGTACGGCATCATCGGGAAGAGCACGCGGCCGTCGCGCGACACGCCCTCGCGCATGGCGCGCAGGATCTCGCCGTCGGTCCACTTGCCGAGGCCGAAGTCGGGATCGGGCGTGAGGTTCCGCGCGCGGATGCGGCCGGGGAAGACGTCGGGGTGATCGCCGAAGTCGCGCCCGCGGCCGATGGTCTCGGGGACGATCGGCTCGCCGGGGAGCTCCTCGTGCACCTGCGAGTGGCAGCCGGTGCAGACGAAGACGTGGTTGGCGAGGTACTTGCCCTTCTCGATCGCCTCCGGCGTCGACGGGGCCTTCACGTCGGGCGCCGCGCGCAGCTTCGGCGCGAGGACGTAGAACTTGGTCGCGAGGCCGCCGACCCCGAGGACGAGGATGATCAGGATCGACGTCGCGACCCAGCGCAGGACCCTACTCATGAACCCCCCTGAAACGAGTCACCGTCGCTGGAGGGGCACGCGAAGTCAACCGATTCGCTTCGGCGGCGGGAGCGTCTCGTCCGCGGTCTCGTCGGTGAGCGCGGCGCGCGCGAGGCTGTAGAGGACGCGCAGGCGACCGCCCTCGGGGCGCCAGTACTCGGCGTGGTGGACGCGCAGCTTGAGGATCACGATGCGGCCGTCGGTGCGCTCGTCGCTCGAGAACCACAGGCGCCAATCGGGGCGCCACAGCCGCTGCACGAGCAGCGGGTCGCGCACGATGCGCGCCGTCGCCGAGATCGAGACGTAGGCGCTGTCCGACGGGCGAAAGGCGCTCACGTTGACGTGCGCGTCGCGCTCGATCTCGTCGACCTTGGGGGTGTCCTCCGAGGTGACGAACCAGAGATCGCAGTCGGGGATGGCGGACGGATCCTGCAGCGCCATCGGGCGGGCGCGCAGCGAGCCGTCGGCCTGCGCGGTGACGAGCATCGCCGTGTCGAGCTCGGCGAGCATCGCGCGCAGCTCGTCGAGGCTGCCCTGGGCGTTGGCGTTGGCGCTGGCGTCGGCGTCCGTCGGATCCATGACGGAGAGCGTAGGGACGTCGACGCTTGTGCCAAGGCAGTCGGACGCGGTATGCGGGGCTCATGGAGCGGGTCTCGCGCGGCGGCGGTTCGGGGCGGTGGTGGCGTGCCTGGTGGCGTCGGCGGGGGCGGGCGCGCTGGTGCTCGGGCACGCGCGGCGCGGCCTGGCGCTCCTGGCGATCGAGCTCTCGCTGCTGTGGGCGTCGGTGGCGGCGATCCTCGGCGGGGTCGGGTGGGCGCACGGGGTGCTGGCGCTGGTGACGGTGCTGCGCGTCGGAGCGGCGATCGACGCCGCGCGGGTGGCGCCGGGCGAGCGCCTGCCGCGGGCGGCCGTGGCGTGGGCGATGGCGCTCGGGCTGTGGGCGCTGGCCTGGGGCGACGCGCAGGCCACCAAGGCGTTCGCGATGGAGGTCTTCCACGTGCCGTCGGCGTCGATGGCGCCGACGATCGCCGTCGGCGATCTGATCTTCGTCGACAAGCGCGGGTGCGCGGTGGGGCGCGGCGACGTGGTGGCGTTCCGCTCGCCGAGCGACCCGCGGCAGATTCTTGTCAAGCGCGTCATCGCGGTCGCGGGCGAGACGGTGGCGACGGTCGATGGGACGCTGATGATCGACGGCAAGCCGGTCGCGGCGCGGCGGCTCGAGGCGCCCTGCGCGTACGAGGATCGCGACGAGGTGACCGGGCAGCGGTCGACGCACGCCTGTGTCGCCGTCGAGGAGACGTTCGGCGAGCGGCGCTGGCAGGTCGTGCACGACGCGCAAGCGGCGGGCGCGCGCGACGTCCCGGCGGTGGTGGTGCCGCCGGGCGCCGTCTTCGTCGTCGGTGACAACCGCGACAACAGCCACGACTCGCGGTCCTTCGGGCTCGTCGAGGGCGCGGCGGTGGTCGGGCGCGCCGTCGGGCGGCTGCGCGGGGCCTTCAGCGCGATCGCGGCAGTGCGGTAGCGGCGCCCACCCAGAGGAGGCCGGCGGCGACGAAGAGCGCGGTGCCGGCGGCGGTGAGCCAGGCTCCGTCGAGCGCGGCGCGCGCGGCGCCGGCGAGCGCGGCGAGGCCGAGGGCGAGCTCGGCGAAGGCGAGCGGCGGCGTGCGGCGACGCGTGGGCGCGTCGCCCCGCTTCGGGGTGCGCACGAAGGCGCCTGGGCGCGACGCGAGGAGGCCGCGGGCGAGCGCGACGGTGAGCGCGGGGGCGAGCCCCATCGAGAGCGCGATGACGAGCGGCGCGTGGAGGGCGGCAGCGACGAAGGAGGCGCCGATCGCGCGCGCGGCGGAGGCGGCGTAGAGCGCGAAGGCGACGACGATGGCCGGCGCGACGACGGGCCACAGCCACGGCCAGGGCGCGGACGGCACGAGGCCGAAGGCGCGCGCGGTGAAGAGGAGCGCGAGGACGACGAGCACCGGCTGGCGCGCCTGACGGACGAGCGGGCCGACGATGGCGCCGAGGCCGCCGCGGGTGAGGGCGGCGCGCATCGCCTCGCCGTTGCCGCGGACCCAGCGCTCCTGCTGCGCGCGGTAGGCGACCATCGCCTCGGGGAGCTCGGTCGTGACCGCCGGCTCGAGGAGCGTGACGCCGCGCTTGCCGAGGCGGAGGAGGCGATCGGCGAGGTCGAGGTCCTCGGTCACCGACGCGTCGCCCGTCGACGACACCCAGCCGCCGGCGGCCTCGACGTCGCGGCGGCGGAGGAGGACGCTGGTGCCGTTCAGCGCGACCGGCTGGTGGCGGGCGGCGCGGTGCGCCTGCTCGACGGCGAAGTGGCCGCCGAGGATGAGCGCCTGCACGCGCGTGAGCGGCGAGGCGCCCTCGTTCTCGAAGGCCCAGCGGACCTGCGCGAAGGCGAGCGCGTCGTCGGCGGCGAGGGCGCCCGCGAGGCGCGCGATCAGCGTCGGGGGCGGCTGCGAGTCGGCGTCGAGGACGAGGAGGAGCTCGCCGCGCGCGCGGGCGAGGCCGTTCTGGAGGTTGCCGGCTTTGGCGGCGCGGCGGTCGGCGCGGCGCAGGACCTCGACGGCGAGGCCGGTCGCGCGCAGCTCGGCGGCGACGGCGTCGAGGCGCGCGGAGGTCTCGGCGTCGTCGGAGTCGTCCAATACTTGGACCTCCAAGCGATCGCGCGGCCACTCGAGGCGCGCCACCGCGCGGAGGAGGCGCTCGGCGACGGCGCGCTCGTTGCGCACCGGGAGCTGCACGGTGACGAGCGGGGGCGGCGCCGGCGGCGGCGGCGCGGTGTCGTCGGCGGGCGCGCCGAGCCGCCACAGGGCGAGGCGGAGGAGGCGCGCGCTGGCGACGACCAGCAGCAGCGCCGCCGCGCACTCGACGACGGCGACGACCCAGCCGAGC
>Ga0272446_1001037_pt1 | contig 41669 bp, 24 predicted proteins | sample YNPCB0061_FD_194587 | JGI IMG/M metagenome (GOLD analysis project Ga0272446, IMG submission 194587) | Hot spring microbial mat communities from Yellowstone National Park, WY, United States - YNP-CB-006-1 | ecosystem: Environmental > Aquatic > Thermal springs > Hot (42-90C) > Sediment | place...
CGGGCTCGAACAACTCGTCGTAGCGCGCGCCCTCGATGGTGCTGGGCCGCGATCACCCCGCAGCCCGGGAAACTCGCCGCGGGGCCGGCGCCGGGGGCTGCGCCCGGCGCCTTGCGGAACCCCTGGCACCCCACGGCGACCGTCGACAACCCGGTGCGCCAGTGATAGAAGACGACATGGCCTTGGTCTGGCGGGTCTCCGGTGTTCGGTCCGTCTGGTCCTGGGGCTTGCTGCTCGTTGCGCTGCTCGGCACCTGGGCAGGCACGGCGCACGGTCAGATGCAGGTCGATGCGCTTGCTCGTCGGCTTCGCGACCCATCCTTCCAGGTGCGCGTGCAAGGCGCCCTGTCGCTGGGCGCGTCGGATTCGAGTCAGGCCGTGGCTCCCTTGTGCGCGGCGCTCGACGACCGTGACGCCATCGTGAGGGCAGCGGCCGCGGCTGCCCTGGGCCGTTTGCGACGCAGCGACGGATTGCCATGCTTGCGCCAGCGGCTTGCGAAGGAGTCGAACGGCTCTGTCCGGAGCCAGCTTGCCCGTTCGGTACGCCGCCTCGAGCAGGACCAGGCGCTGCTGCCCGACGCTCGTGCGTCCCGCGCTCCCACGCGCGCGTCCAGATGGTATGTCGCAGTCGACGAAGCGTCGAACAAGACCAGCCGCCCCAGGCGGGATGTCGACCTGGTCGTGCAGGCGGCCCTGCGCCGCAAGCTGCTCGCCGAGCCGAAAGCGAGTCTCGCGCCCTGCGGCGAGGACAAGGAAGTCTTCCGCCGCGTCGCAAAAGAGCACAAAGTCCGCGGCTTCCTGCTGCGGCCGTCGGTCGAGGCCATCTCGTACCAAGGCAGCAGCCTGTCCGTCGCCCTCCGCATCACCCTCTTCAGCTATCCCGACATGGCCCTGCAAGGTGAGCTCGTCCCCACCATGTCCATGTCCGGAATCAACGCTCCGGACACCGAGGCGGAAGACAAGCTCCTTCAGATGGCGGCCGAGCGTGCGATCGATTCGTTCCTCGCGTCGACGCGCTGACGGCGGCATGCTCGTACGGCGTCATGGCCCGCCCTTGCCGCCAGTGCAAGCGTCGGAGCCGCACCGGCGTGCAGCGCCACCAAGCTTGCCGACGGTCGCGTCTGGTTGCCGTCCCACGGGGTTCGGAAGCTGTTGCGGTCGTCTGCCTTTCACGCATGAAGCGCCACGACGGCCTGCCCCAGGGACAATCCACCGTCGTTTGGCGGCACTTTTTCGTGCACGAGCACATCGAAGCCATCCGCCGTCAGCGCCTCGGTCAGCAGCCGCGCCAGCAGCCGGTTCTGCAGGCATCCGCCCGACAGCGCGACGGTCGACAAGCCTGACCGGCGTCGCGCGATCGCGCACGCCCCGGCCCAGCCTGCCGCGAAACCGCGGTGAAATCGCATGGCAATCGACGCGGTATCGACGCCGGCCGTCCGATCCTGGATGACTTGCGCGACGATCTCCGACGGATCCAGCACGATGACATCGCCCCGCGAGCGGGGCGCCCAGACATAGGCATCCGCACGGTCCCGCGCACGCCACGCCGCCATCTCCAGCGCGACCGCCGCCCTCGCCTCGAACCTGTTCTCGTGGACCAGCCCGCACAGCGACGACACGGCGTCGAACAGGCGCCCCGCACTCGATGTCCAGGGTGACCCTGCACCGGTTCGGACCAGCTCGGCGACCGCCCGACGCTTCGAGGCGTCGACCTGGCGCAACGGCGCTGGCAGGTGCGATTCCCACGCATCGCCGTAGGTGTGTATCAGATGGGAAATCGCCATCCGCCAGGGCTGTCTGGCCGCCTGGTCTCCGCCCGGCAGACGCACCTGGTCGAGGTGTCCGATCCTGCGGTAGCGCTTCTGGTTTGCCACGAGCAGCTCTCCGCCCCACACCGAGCCGTCTTCGCCGAGCCCCACGCCGTCGAGTGCCAGGCCCAGCGCATCTGCCTCGTAGCGGTGCTCCGCCAGACATGCGGCCACGTGCGCGTGGTGGTGCTGCACGTGCACCACGGGAAGGCCGCATTCCTCAGCCCATCGTGACGGCATCGAATCCGGGTTCAGGTCCGCAGCAACCCGGGTGGGCTCGACGCCGAGAATCCGCTCGAGATGGGTGATGGCGTCCCGGAAAGACTCGTAGGCTGCGAGGTTCGCCTGGTCACCGACGTGCTGGCTCACGAAGGCCATCGAGCCGCGCGTCAGGCATATCGTGTTTTTCAGGTCCGCCCCCACCGCCAGCACGCACGGTCCGGACCTGGACAGCACGATTGGGAGCGGCACATACCCCCGCGACCGTCGAACGAACGTAGCCTTGCCGCCGTCGACCGCCACCACGGAGTCGTCATTGCGTACCAGGATGTCGCGGTCGTGCATCAGGAAAATGTCGGCTATCGGGCCCAGGCGCTCCAGGGCTTCCTGGTTGTCTTTGGCGATGGGCTCTTCGCTCACGTTGCCGCTGGTCATCACCAGGCACGCGGGAGCGTCGTCGAGCAGCAAGGCGTGCAGAGGCGTGTAGGGGAGCATCACGCCGACGTGGGTGTTGGCGGGGGAGACCGACTCGGCGAGATCGTGGCCCGGCTGCTTGGGGAGCAGCACAATGGGCCGGTGTCGCGATGAGAGCAACGCGCGTGCGTGGTCGTCGACCCTTGCCAGGCGCCGCACTTCGTCCATGTCTCGGCACATCACCGCGAGGGGCTTCTCTTCGCGATGCTTGCGGGCGCGCAAGGAGCGAACGGCCTGATCGTTGCGCGCGTCGGCCGCGAGGTGGAAGCCGCCGATGCCCTTGATGGCGACGATGGCGCCGCGAGCCAGCCGATGCGCCGCTTCCGCAATCGGGTCGGCGCAGGCGATCGTGGCGCCGTCGGGCAAGCACAACCATGCCTTGGGACCGCAACGGGGGCAGGCGTTGGGCTGCGCATGGAAGCGGCGATCGCGTGGATTCTCGTACTCCGCGCGACAAGCGTCGCACATCTCGAAGCGCGCCATGCTCGTCCGTGGGCGGTCGTAGGGCACGTCGTCGATAATGGTGTAGCGTGGACCGCAGTTGGTGCAGTTGATGAACGGATAGCGGTAGCGCCGGTCGGCCGGATCCCTGAGCTCTCGCAAACAATCGTCGCAGGTGGCGACGTCGGGGGCGATGAGCACGTTGCGCCAGGCGCCGGTCTGGCTCGTTCGGATCTCCATCGGGCCGGGCCGCGCCTCGACCGGGATGGGGTCCACGCGCATGTCGACCAGAAAGGCCAGCGGCGGGAGCAGCCGCGGCAGGGACGCGAGGAACGAATCGACGGCGGCTTCGTTACCCTGCACTTCGAGGAGCACGCCGTCGGAGTTGTTGACCACGAAGCCCGACAGGCCGTGGCGGGTCGCAAGGTCGAAGACATAGGGACGCAGCCCGACGCCCTGGACGACGCCCTGGAGGGCCACGCGAACCCGCTTGTCAGGGCAGGACACCGGCGCGCTTCCTGGCGATCTGGTCCGCGAGCCAGCCGGTCCATGCGTCGATCCCCTCGCCGGTCGTGCACGACACGCGGAAAATCTCGATCTTGGGGTTGAGGGCGCGGGCACGATCCTCGATGCGCTCGACCGAGCAGCTCACGTACGGAAGCAGGTCGACCTTGTTGATGATCAGCGCCGCGGACTCCTGGAACATCAGCGGATACTTCAGGGGCTTGTCGTCGCCCTCCGGCACGCTCAGGATCATCACCTTGACGTCCTCTCCCAGCTTGAACTCCGCGGGACATACCAGATTGCCGACGTTCTCCACGACGAGACAGTCCAGGTCGGGCAGCGAGAATTCTTCGAGGGCGTCGCGGATCAGGTTGCCATCGAGGTGGCACGCCCCGCCCGTGTTCACCTGGACCGCTTGGACCCCGCGCCGCCCGATGCGCTCCGCATCCACCGATGACTGGATGTCGCCTTCGATGACCCCAAGCCGGTAACGGCCCTGGAGAGCGTCCACCGTGCGCTCGAGCAGGGAGGTCTTGCCCGCGCCGGGCGAGCTCATCAGGTTGACCACATACACGCCCGCCTTCGCGAACATGTCGGCGTTCTGGCGGGCGATGCGATCATTGGCCTCGAGGATGTTGGTGATGACTCGGACAGTGCTCATTCGATATCCATTTCCACAATCTGAAGCTCGTGACCGGTCAACGTGGCGCCCCCCGGGGTCCGGCATGCGGGGCAGACGGGCAGACCGCCTTCTACGCGGTATTCGATACCGCAGCCCGCGCACCGGACCACCCACGGCACGTGCTCGATGGTCACCGCGCAACCCTCCGCCGCGGTGCCCTTCCCGATGATACCCAGCGAAAAAGTCAGCGCTTCGTCGACCACGGCGCTCAGCTCGCCGATGCGCAGCCGAATCGACAGCACGCGCGATGCCCCATGGGAGGCCGCCTGTTGCTGCACAGTATCGAGGATCGCTTGGGCCAGCGACAGCTCATGCACCCTCGCGATATAGAGCGGCCCGCCTGCGCCGTCAACGCGATTACCGCTCATGCATGGAGCGATTCAAACGGGCCGCGCGACGCTCGCCGTCACTCGTTCGGCGGCGGCGTGGTGCACTTCGCCGGCCCGGCATCCGTGGCGAACGCTTCTTCTCCCTCGCAATCCGCTGGCTCCGGCCCACCCAGCGTGCGTGCGTCGATCCACTGCGCGACCGCATCCATCGCCCGGCGCGTGATCGCCGCCGACAGGTCGGCCTCGGGATCGTCCGTGAACCCCGAGTGCGTGGCCGCGAGGTCGACGCACATCTTCACGGTAGTCGTCGCGTCGGCGGCGCTCGCCAGGTCGGCTCGAAGCTTGTCCATGCCGCATACCGCGAGGCCGGGCGTGATGGTGGTGTCCCGGCCACCTTGCCAGATGAGAATGGGCGCGCCGTGCGGTTCGATCGACGGTCGATCCGCGCGGCACCTTTCACCCCAGACCTCCGCAGCACCCGTGCAAGACCCCAGCAACCCGCAGATACCCATGGCCTTGACGAAGTCCTGGTCCATGTAGTCCGACGGCACCGCGCCCAGGTCCGGCATGTGCTGCGCCGCTTCGAACAGGCAATCGTTCGTCGCGATGCTGCGCACCAGGTCGCGCTTGTCGGGCTGGAACAGGTCGGTACCATGACCGGCGCCGTCGATGAGCTCGCCATGCGTGTAGAAGTACTCGAGCGAGTACGACAGCGGCCAAGGACTGTCGGCGGTCTTGAAGCCCGCCGCCGGGGACAGCATGGCGCCAAACGCCAAGGAGGAGAACCATAGCGGCGCCATGGCGGCCACTCCCGCCAGGGTGCCGTCCATGCCGTATGTCGACGCGTACGCCTGCGCGGCAAGCACCGCGTGGCCTCCCTGGGAATGTCCCACGAAGACCACCTTACCGCTCAGCAGGCCCGGGCTCAGCACCTTGGAAGCAGCCCGTGTCGCGTCCAGCACGCTGTGGGCGACGTCCTCCGCAAGCATGTATCCTGTCGTGCTCCCATAACCGTATCCGGCATAGTCGACCGCCAAAACCACCCAGCCCGCCGCCACGAGGGGAATGACGAGCGCGCGATAATCATCCAGATGCCCGCCGGTCGCCGCAAGCTGACCCTTGGACGGCGCGCAGCGGGCCCCGGTACCCACCGTGCCATGGCCGACCACGAGAAGCGGCGTATTCCCGGCCCCGCCCCGGGGCTTGTCCGGCACGAACAACGTCGCCGTCGCCAGCCCGTCCGGCGTGGATCCGTCGGTCTGCCGGACACGCTCCGTGCGATATGCCAGCTTGTAGCCCGTCGCGCCCGTCGTCATGATGTCACCGTGATAGCCGAGCGCCGTAGCGGTGCTCACGAGCTGCTCCAACGTGTAGCTCCCGACCGGCGAACACCGGACCACGTCACCCCGACGCGAAGGGTCGAACCCAGGCAGGTCCGCCGGCTTCGTGTCGAATACGTCGGCGCTGTCCGCGCATGAAATCGTCAGGGGTGAGCTCGGCCCGGGCGTGGTCCCGCCGCCCGAATCCGAGCTGGAACAACCCATGACTGCCCCGGCCAGCAAGGCCATGCATCCAACCCATCCAGCCGCTTCTCGTTCGATCATCCCACATACTCCTGTGTCCCTCTGCTCGATCGGGGGGCGACGCGGCAACCACCGCGCGACACCTGGTATAGCAGCCGACCGGGCGGCGTTCGAGGATCATTGCGTCGTTTTGGCGTGGGGCCAGCCGCGCCAATCCCTCCCGGCCGGACCCGACCTGCCCATTCGCGCCACGCCGCCCCGTGAGCACGCGCCTGGGGTCAGCCTGTTGAATCTTGCAGTTTCCCTACGCAGCCAGGTCCCCCAAGCACGCCGCCTACAGGCTGGCGAGCATCAGGCGATTGACCACCTCCGGGCGCTCCTGATGCACGAAATGACCCGCGTCCGCAATGCGATGGACCTGCGCCCCAGGCGCGAATTCCCCGAGCCCGTCGAGCAGACGCACGCTCAACGCCGTGTCTTCGACCCCCCACAGGACCGTCACCGGCACCTCGATGGGAGCGAACCGACGACGGTAGCGGCGGAAGCGCCACGGAGGGAACACGTCGAGCAGCGCCGCCCGATAGTAGGCAATTGCAGCGCGGGCCGCCCCGGGCTCCAGCAAGGATTGTCTCGAGTATTCGACAAGCTCTTGCGGAGGACGCCGGGTTCCTGAGCTGCTCGCGCGAAACAGACGCGTGATGTTTCGTCCTTCGCGCATGGTCAGCCAGCGCTCCGGCAGCCGGGGGATCTGGAAAAAGAACATGTACCAGGACCGGCGCGCTTGGCCCGGGTCTTTCACGAGCGCTCTGGCCATCAGCACCGGATGCGGGCAATTGAGGATGATCAGCCGTCGGACCAGCTCCGGGTACCGCGATGCGACGTACCAGGCAATCGCACCGCCCCAGTCGTGACCCACCAGCACGACCGGGCCCGCAGCCACCGCTCGGATGAGACCCGCGACATCGCCTCCCAGCGTGTCGATGTCGTACCCGTATCGCGGCTTGTCCGTGCCACCGTAGCCGCGTAGATCCGGGCGGATGGCGCGATAGCCAGCCGCCACCAGGGCAGGCACCTGCAGATCCCACGAGCGATGGGTTTCGGGAAAGCCATGCAGTAGGATGATTATCGCGCCGGCTCCGCTCGAGGCGTACCGCATGCGGATCCCCTGCACGTTCGCTTCGAAATAGGTCGTCTCCGCGTCCATCCTACGTCTGTGGCGCGCCGAGACTCGTTGCGCAAGCCCGGCACGCGAATCCAGCAGTCTCTTGCGCTGCAGGACACGACATGGCGGCGCGGCTGCCACGCACCGTCGCGCGTCGAATCCCACGCACGAGGGAGAACGAAGTGATCGCCGGTTCGGGCGGTCAACCCCCCACGGTCAGGCCGGGACCGTGCCACGGCTTGCCCGGTGTCACCCGTTACGGGGCAGACACCGGGATCTTGCGCTCCCTGGTGTCGCGTGGTTCAACTGGGATGCGCCGGACAGGCTCGTTTCCGGTGTGCCGATATCTGTCGCGGTGACATCAAGGAGCCCACTGCCATGGATCTGAAGACCGCCATCGAGAAGCGTTCGAGCGTACGCCACTTCACAACCGATCCGGTTCCGCCCGCGGATCTTCAGGAGATGGTTCGTCTCGCCGGGTGCGCGCCGAGCGTCAACAACTCCCAACCATGGCGGTTCGTCGCCGTGACGAACGCGGCGCTGCGCCGCCGTATGGCGCAACTGGTGCGCGAGCGCCTGATCGAGATCCTGCCGTCGGACCCGGCCGACGAGGTGGAGCGCGATGCCAACGAGAAGCTGCTGCAGTTCTGCACCTGGTTCGGCGAGTCGCCGGCCGTGATCGCGGTGGAGACACGCGACTACGAGGCAGTGCTCGACCGGGCCCTGATTCGCGCTGGCATGTCCGCTGCGGAGGCGATGCGCCTGCGCGGCTATCCCAACAGTATCGCGATCGGCGCGAGCGTCGAGAATCTGCTGCTGGCGGCCACCGCGATGGGATACGGTAGCTGCTGGCTCACCGGACCCCTGGTCGCTGCCCGCGCCCTCGAATCGTTGATCGGCACCGAGGCACCCTGGAGGCTTGCGGCGATGGTTGCGGTCGGCAAGCCCGTCGAACCCACACCGCAGAGCGCCAAGCAGCCTCTCGAACAGATCTTCCGACTCATCGCCTGACCGCGTATCCGCCGTCGTTTCCGAACCTCGGTGCGCACGAGCAGATCGTGATTGCACCGCGCTCGAATCGGAAGGGGCTCGGGGCATACCGGCCGGCGAGGTGTACCCGTCCAGTCACGTCTTCGCCGTCGCATCCCGCGCCAGAGCGCCCATGCGCATGAGCTACGCTCTCTATTGTCCGCCTAGCGCCGTGTTTGTTTCCTTGCCGAGCTTGTCGAGGTCGTCGAGATCCTTGGACCTCGGAGCCGGTCCCTTCGGCTTGGTGGTGGCTGGAGCGGCTCCGGTCGCTGCAGGTTCGCCCGCACCTGCCGACGCCGTCTTGGGCTGGTTCTCGCTCGCCGTGTCTGCCGCGGCAGTGGCCGCCGCCGCCGCCGCCTTCTCCTTGTCCTCGGCGGCTGCCAGCGAGGTGCGCGCAAGCTCGATCTGGCGTCGTTTCTCTTCTTCTGCGGCCTTCGCTTCGAGCGCGGCTGCCCTTGCCGATTCCGCCGCTGCCGCCGCCGCGGCGGCCTTCTCTTGGTCGGCCTTCTTCGAGCTGTACATGTAGAATCCGAGACCGCCCACGATGAGCACGGCCACTGCCGCGATGCCGTACACGAGCGGGTTGGTCTTCTGGATCGGAAGCGCGTCCAGGTCCACGTCATCTGCCGCGACCGGACTGTGCTTGGGGTTGCTCTTGCTGGCGGGAGGAGGTGCCATGTCGCCACCTTGGATGGATGGGCTCGTCGGTTCTTGGGCGGGCATCCTGGTGCCCCTGTGCTTCGGTCGCGCGAAGCATAGCTCCGGCCTCCCATCCGGTCCAGGGTCACACAACATCACCCGGCGCTGCGCGCGCCTGCCCCGGCGCGGCGAGCGCATGTATGGGCTGGGAGGCGCCGTGCGCATGGACGGCGCGCTCACCCTGGCGTACGGTCGACCGTTGCCCGTCGCGGGCGCTGCGTTCTTCAGGAGGTTGCGATGAAGCTCTGGCGATCCTCGCTCTGTGCGGTACCCATGGTTGGGTTGCTCGCTGCTTGCGGCGCCGACACCGGCGCGGACCAGCAGGGGAGCGATGAGCCCCTGGCCGAGGTGGTCCCGGAAGGCAAGGCCGACAACTATCTGTCGCCCACGTCGATGGAGTACAGGCTCTGGGGAGAAGGGCAGATCACGCTCGACGATGCCTGGGCCGACAAGGCCGACCAGGACAAGGAGACGCACGCCAAGGAGCTGTTGGACTACAAGTTCAAGGCCTACGGGCATTTCATCAACGTGTACGTGACCAACAAGGAGCACGAGGACGCCAACAAGGACTACGGCGGCTTCTCGGGCCTCGTGCGTCCGAGCAGCCTGTCGTCGCTGGTCGAGCCGGTGGACGGCGCCCGGATGACGTGGACGTTCGTGTGGGAGTTCGAGATGGGCGGGCCCCGCGACATGCTCGCGCATCTTCCGCTGCAGACCCGGTCCAACGGCGAGCGCTGGTTCCCGGTCAAGCTGCCCGCGTTGAGCGAGTCGCAATGCATCGCAGGATCCTACCCGGACAGCTTCGACCCGAGCACGTACACCGGTGCGATGGAGGAGATCGAGGTGGCCATCGAGCCCGAGAAGGAGTCGTTCGACGCCTGGCCCGAGTATCGAAGACTGTGGGACGACGGCAAGCTCGACATGATGATCCTGGTGGGAGGCGACTACAACGCGGAGCGCTACGACCTGAAAGCAGCCGAGCAGATCTTTTCCTGGCTCAAGAGCGCCGGATTTCGGCACAGTGCTGCGTCGTACACCGATCTGACGATCGACTCCCCACCTTTCACCAAGACGATCCAGGCTGACGGCAAGGCCGTGACCGTCGAGGTCACGCTCTACCACGCTGACATCGTGTCCGACGACAAGCTGGACCTGCTCCGGCAGAAGATCGTCGAGGCCTACGAAACCATGGACGTGCTGATCTACGACGGTCACGCCGGACAGGATCCATCGTACTCGGGGGTGGTCTATCACTACAACCCGCGTCGCGCGATCTCGGCGAATGACCTCGCGCAGCTCGCGTTGCCTGCGAAGTACCAGATCTTCATGTTCAACGGCTGCAAGACGTACAGCGTCTACCCGACCGCCCTGTACGCCAGCGCCACCAAGAACACGTCGAACCTCGACATCATCTCCACGGTCAACTTCTCGTGGCTGACCATGCAGCCGTTTACGACGTCGGGCTTCATCAACCAGCTTCTGGCGCAGAAGTCCGGCACGCACGACCCGCGCACCTACGTGGAGATCCTGACCGAGATCAACAAGAGCGCGAACGCGAACGTGTACTACGGCGTGCACGGGCTCGACGACAACACGCACCTCAATCCGTATGCGGACGTGAGCGCGCTGTGTCGCGCGTGCTCGCGTGATTCGGATTGCCCGGGGGCGGGCAACCGGTGTGTCCGGCTGTCGGGAGGCTCCTTCTGCGCGGCCGAATGCACGGCCGACGACGGTTGCCCGCAGGGGTACAAGTGCAAGCAGATCGCCGAGGGCAATCAGATTGTCGGCAAGCAGTGCCTTCCGCAGACCTACCAGTGTCCGTGATCGGGTCGCCGCCGCGTTGCTCGCTTCGTCTTGGGAATCCTGCATCGTGACTTGCGGTTGTTCTCGCGCGGTGCCGCGAGCCGCACGGCGAGCGGTCGGAGGTCGCGCCATCTATCTTTCGTCGCGCCTGGCGCCCAGGCAATGCGCGGTGTCCAGGGGCGCGGCCGCCGCTCGGTGATGGCCGCGACGCATCACGGGCTGCCGCGCAGCCGTCAAAGGTGCTAGGTTCCCCTCCGTGCCCGCTCGCTACAACGCCGACACCGGAACCCACGTTCTCATCCGCCCGGGATACCCGAAGCAGGCGACCTTCATCCTCCGGGTGTCCGACGGTCCGGACAAGGGCAAGACGTTCGTTCTCGATCCGACCACGCCGCAGCGAATGCTCGCCGGCACCAGCGCAAGCTGCCAGATTTGCCTTACAGACCCGTCCGTGTCCCGTCGCCACGCCGCGTTCGACATGATCGATCGTCGGCTGCGGCTGACGGATCTCGGGTCGAGCAACGGCACGTACGTCAACGGGATCAGCATCGTGGAGGTGGTGCTCGACGGCGGTGAGTTCGTGCGCATGGGGCAGACGACGATCCATGTGCAGATGCAGGAATCGGAGAGCGCGACGATCGTGTCGGACCGCACGACGTTCGGGCGGGTGGTGGGGGCGAGCGACGAGATGCGCCGGTTGTATCCGTTGTGCGAGAAGCTGGCGCAGAGCGACGTGCCGGTGCTGATCGAAGGGGAGACGGGCTGTGGCAAGGAGGTGCTGGCCGAGTCGCTACACGAGATGGGTCCGCGCGCGAGCGGTCCCTTCGTCGTCTTCGATTGCATGGCGGCACCGCCGAACCTGCTCGAGTCGGCGCTGTTCGGTCACGAGAAGGGCGCCTTCACCGGCGCGGTCGCCAGCCGTGCCGGCGTGTTCGAGCAAGCCCATCACGGTACCCTGCTCATCGACGAAATCGGCGACCTGGACATCAGCTTGCAGCCCAAGCTGCTTCGTGCCTTGCAGCGAAGCGAGGTGCAGCGCATCGGCGGCAGCAAGGTCATCAAGGTCGACGTGCGCGTGCTCGCGGCGACCCGCCGCAACCTCGACGAAGAGGTCCAGGCCGGCCGCTTCCGCGATGACCTGTACTTCCGCCTGAACGTCGCCCGCATCGAGCTGCCCCCGCTGCGTCGTCGTCGCGGTGACATCCGCCTGCTGGCCCAGACCTTCTGGGATACCCTCGGCGGTCGCGATCGCCCGATCCCGCCCGAACTCATGGCGCGCCTCGAATCCTACTCCTGGCCCGGCAACGTCCGCGAGCTGTACAACACCATCGCTCGCCACCTGGCGCTCGGCGAGCTCGCGGGCAATCAGATCGGTGACGGCATCCGTCGCTCGCAGCCGCCGTCGGAAGCGCATGGGTCGGGTGACGCTGCCGACTTCATCGACCAGGTCGTCGCCAGGGCGCTCCCCTTGCCGGAAGCACGTCAGATCGTGATGGAAGAGTTCGAGCGCCGCTACCTGGAGCACGCGCTCGCGCTGCATGGCGGCAACGTCACCCGCGCCGCTGCAGCCGCGGGCATCGCGCGCAGGTATTTTCACCTTCTCCGTGCGCGCCACACCAAGGCAGGCGGGTGATCGCTCGCCTGCGGAAGCGACCTGCCGTCATGCCCCGGTCTGCGGGCCATGCCCCGTCCGTGGCCGGCATCCACCGGCGGGCGATCCCCGCTTTAGGAGCCGCGCTCTCGGTGCGTTGGCCCCTTGCGCTCGCGAGCATTTCGTGCGATAGACGCGCCGTGAAGCGACTTTGCCCCGCCCGTTTGCCGTGCAGGCATGCCCCTAATCACGCAGGGCCGGCCGGGGCGTAGGCACGTTGCTGCATGCGCTTCGACGCCGGCCCAGGCAGCCGGCGTCGGCCATCCGGGTCTCGCCGCTGTCGTGGGTCGGCCCCATTCAGGAGGGAACCCGATGCCCGAACCCAACGACAACAGCGCAAGCATGATCAGGCTGGCCCTGCCCAAGGGGCGCATGCAACGAGGCGTGGAAGACTTGCTCGCCGGAGCGGGCATCCGCGTGCTCTATGGCGCCCGTGAGTACCGCCCCGGCCTGTCCATCCCCGGCTTCGAAGTCAAGCTGCTCAAGCCCCACAACATCGTCGAGATGCTGCACCTGGGCTCCCGTGACATCGGTTTCGCCGGAGCGGATTGGGTCGACGAGCTTGGCGCGGAGCTTGTCGAGCTGGTGGACACCGGGCTGGATCCCGTCCGCCTGGTCGCCGCCGCGCCCCGGGAGATGCTCGGCCCCGACGGCTCGTTGCCCCGTCGCCGCTTGGTCGTTGCCTCCGAGTACGAGCTGCTCACCAGGCGCTGGATCGCGCGAAAGGGGATCGACGCCACCGTGGTGCGGTCCTACGGCGCTACCGAGGTGTTTCCCCCTGAAGACGCCGATTGCATCGTCGACAACACCGCCACCGGCGCGACGCTCAAGGCCAACGGCCTGGTGATCGTCGATGAGCTGATGCGATCGTCAACGAGGTTGTATGCCCATCCGCGGGCGCTCGACGACACCGGCCGGCGTCACGCGATCGAGGATCTGGTGCTGCTCGTGCGCTCGGTGCTCGAAGCCCGCCGCCGCGTCATGGTGGAGGTGAACGTCCCGGCCGATCGCCTCGAAGACGTCATCGCCGTCTTGCCCTGCATGCGCGAGCCCACCATCTCCGAGCTCCACGGCGAAGGAGGATACGCCGTGAAGGCCGCCGTGCCCCGCGAGCAGCTTCCCGCCTTGATTCCGTTGCTCAAGGCCCGAGGGGGAGCGGACGTCGTCGTGACGCAGCTTGCTCAGATCGTACCTTGAGGGGGAAAGCCATGACTGCCAGCTCGCCGCTGCACCCGATACCGTCCCTGGAAGGCATCGCGCCCTACCAGGTTCCCAGGCATCCGGCGCTTGTGGACCTCATCCTCGACGGCAACGAGGGGCGCAGCCCCGACGCTCGTCTCTTCGATCGTCTCGTTGAGGCCGGGCCCGAGATCCTGCGCCGCTACCCCTCCCCCGCGCGGCTCGAGGCGGCCATTGCTCGAAAGTTCGGCGTAGAGCCGGCCAGGGTGCTGGTCACCGCGGGGGCCGATGACGCCATCGATCGATGCTGCCGGGCCATGCTTTGCGAAGAGCGGGAGATCGTCTTGCCGGTTCCGACCTTCGAGATGATCCCGCGCTATGCGCGGCTCGCAGGCGCCACCATCCGCACTGTGGACTGGCCCGATGGCCCCTATCCCACGAACGATGTGCTCCGCCAGGTCAACGAGCGCACGCACGTCATCGTGGTCATCAGCCCCAACAACCCGACGGGTGCGGTCGCCACGCCGGACGACGTGAGAAAGCTGGCGCTGGCGGCGCCTCGGGCGCTGGTGCTCCTGGATCTCGCGTATGTCGAGTTTGCCGATGAGGACTTGACGCCCGTGGCGTTGTCGATGCCCAACGTGGTCGTGCTGCGGACGATGTCCAAGGCGTGGGGCATGGCGGGGCTCCGCGTGGGGTACGTCTTGGGGCCGCCGCATGTGCTGGGCTGGCTGCGTGCGGCCGGCCACCCCTACGCCGTGTCCGGGCCGTCCCTGCTGATGGCGGCGGCTAGGGTGGAGGCCGGCGACGGCGAAACGCAGGCGTATGTTGGGCAGGTCCGCTCCGAGCGGGAGAAGTTGACCGGCACCCTCGCGGCGCTGGGCGCGAAGCCCACGAGCTCGCATGGCAACTTCGTGTTCGCCAGAACGCCGCGCGCCGGGTGGATCCGCGACGCGCTGGCCGGGCTGGGCATCTCGGTGCGGGCATGGCCGGGCCACCCCGAGCTCGACGGCTGCGTGCGAATCACCTGTCCTGGCGACGAGCGCGACTTCCATCGTCTCGACCATGCAGTCCGCGCCGCGTTGGCCCCTCAGGCCCTGCTCTTCGACATGGACGGCCCCTTGGCCGACGTGTCTTCGTCCTACCGGCAGGCCGTCATCCAAACCGCCGCCGAGTATGGCGTGACCGTGACGGCCGGGGAAATCGCAGCAGCCAAGTCGCGCGGCCACGCCAACAACGACTGGCTGCTGACCCGTGCCCTGCTGGCCGAACACGGTGTCGAAGCGTCGATCGAAGAGGTCACCGCGCGATTCGAGGCTATCTACCAGGGGACCGGGGCGAAGCAAGGCTTGTGGCGAAGCGAAACGCTGGTCCCGCGCAAGGAATGGCTCGTCTCGATGGCGTCGAAGATGCCGCTCGCCGTGGTCACGGGGCGGCCTCGCCAGGACGCGACCCGGTTCCTCCGCACGCACGGCATCGAGGGGATTTTCCAGGCCGTGGTGTGCATGGAAGACGGCCCGCTGAAGCCGGATCCCGCGCCGGTCCGCCGCGCGATGGACCTGCTCGGCGTACGAACGGCATGGATGATCGGAGACACGCCCGACGACATGCGTGCTGCCAGGGGGGCGGGTGCGGTGCCGTTGGGGGTCACCGTACCGGGGGGCGGGACGGAGCAGGCCGATGCCTTGGTCCGGGCGGGCGCGGCAAGGGTTCTCCCGCGGATCGACATGCTGGAGGAATTGCTTCCATGAACGACGAGAACGCAGCCGTGCGGCAGGCACAGGTACACCGCAAGACGCGAGAGACCGAGATCCGGCTGTCCTTGGTGGTCGACGGCAGCGGCAAGGCATCGGTCGGCACCGGGGTCGGCTTCCTCGATCACATGCTCGTGTCTCTGGCCCGCCACGCTCGTTTCGATCTGGCTCTGTCTGCCAAGGGCGACCTGGCCGTGGACGACCACCACACGACGGAAGACTGCGCGATCGCGATCGGTTCGGCGATCGACCAGATTCTGGGAGATCGGCGCGGCATCACGCGTTTCGGCCACGCCTACGCCCCGCTCGATGAGGCCCTGGCGCGAGCCGTCGTCGATCTGTCCGGGCGTCCCTGGGCCGAGGTCCACCTGACCCTGCACCGCGCGTCCATCGGCGACCTCGCATGCGAGAACATCGCGCACTTCTTTCGATCGCTCGCAACCACCGGGCGCTTTGCGTTGCACATCGACGTGCTCCGTGGCGACAACGACCACCACAAGGCCGAGGCTGCCTTCAAGGCCTGCGCCCTCGCGCTCCGGCAAGCCCTGGCGCGTGATGGTTCGGGCGAAGTGCCCAGCACCAAGGGGGTGCTGGGATGATGCCCGAGGTCTGCGTGATCCGGACAGGTAGCGCGAACCTGGCGTCGGTGGTGGCGGCGCTGCGCAGGATCGGAGCGTCGGTTCGCATCACCACGGACCCGGACGTGGTGCGTGGCGCCGAGCGCCTCGTGCTGCCCGGCGTGGGCGCTTTTGGCGCGGCGATGGATCGGCTGCACCGCGATGCGCTGGTCCCGGCGATCCGCGAGCATGTGAATGCGGAACGACCGTTCCTAGCCATTTGCTTGGGCCTGCAATTGCTTGGTCCGAGCAGCGAAGAAGCCCCGGGTGTCGCGGGCCTCGGTCTCGTCGATACCCCGGTGACCAGGTTCCAAGATGGCCTGATCGTTCCCCAACTCGGCTGGAACCTCGTGGAGCCGTCGCCCGGCTGTCGGTTGCTGCAGCGCGGCCACGCCTACTACGCCAACTCCTACCGCATGCTGACGGTGCCTTCGGGCTGGCAAGGAGCGGTCAGCGTGCATGGCGCGCCCTTCGTGGCCGCCTTCGAGAAAGGCCCCATGCTGGCCTGCCAGTTCCATCCCGAGCTCAGCGGTGCATGGGGCAAGGCGCTGCTGGAGCGCTGGCTCGCCGCCTCGGCCGACGTCGGAGCCGTGTCATGCTGACCAAGCGAATCATCCCGTGTCTCGACGTGCGTGACGGACGGGTCGTCAAGGGAGTCCGGTTTCAGGGGCTGCGGGACGCCGGGGATCCGGCGGAGCGCGCGGCGGCCTATGAGGCGCAAGGTGCAGACGAGATTGTGCTGCTGGATGTATCCGCCACCCCAGAAGGACGCGGCCATGCGCTGGACACGGTGCGCCGGGTGCGTGCCGTGCTCGGTATCCCGCTGACGGTCGGCGGCGGTGTGCGCGAGGCCGACGACGCCGCCGCGCTGCTCGATGCCGGGGCCGACAAGGTGGGAGTGAACACCGCGGCGGTGCGCGACCCCGCCATCGTCTCGCGGCTCGCCGCCCGATTCGGTAGCCAGTGCGTCGTCCTCGCCCTCGATGCCGCTTCCACCGGGCCGGGAGGCTGGCAGGTCGTCGTGCGATCCGGCACCGAGCGGACGTCCCTCGACGCAGTCGGCTGGGCGCAGCAGGCCGTCGAGCTCGGTGCGGGCGAGATCCTGCTCACGAGCTGGGATCGCGACGGTACGCGCGCGGGCTACGACCTCGAGCTGGTTGGCGCGGTGAGCAGACGCGTCCACGTGCCCGTCATTGCGTCCGGCGGCGCCGACACGGTGCAGCACATGGCCGATGCCTTCCGGGCGGGAGCCAGCGCCGTGCTCGCGGCTTCCATCTTTCACTTTGGCGATAGGACCGTCCGCGACGTCAAACACCAGCTCGCGGCGGCCGGACTGGAGGTGCGACCATGATCATTCCTTCGATCGATCTGATGGGAGGCCAGGCGGTTCAGCTCGTCGGCGGCAAGGACAAGGCGCTCGACGCCGGCGATCCGGTGCCCATCGCGGAACGATTCCGGCTGGCCGGCGAGATCGCCGTGGTGGACCTCGACGCCGCGCTCGGCCAGGGGTCGAATCGCGACCTCGTCGAGCGCCTCTGCAACGTCGCGCCTTGCCGGGTCGGAGGCGGTATCCGCGACATCGACGCCGCGGTTCGGTGGCTCGACGCCGGCGCCACGAAAGTCGTTCTCGGCACGGCTGCGCACCCGGAGATTCTTCGCGCCTTGCCCCGCGAACGGGTGATCGCCGCGCTCGACGCGGTGGACGGCGAGGTCGTGGTGGACGGGTGGCGTACGCGCACCGGGCAATCTATTTTGGAAAGAATGCGGGAGCTAAAGGAATTCGTGGGCGGATTCCTCGTCACCTTCGTCGAGCGGGAGGGACGGCTAGGGGGAACGGCCCTCGACCGGGTCGACGAGCTGGTACGTTGCGCCGAACCGGCCCGCGTGACCATCGCCGGCGGCGTCACCACCGCGGAGGAGGTGGCGCGTATCGACCGCATGGGCGCGGACACGCAAGTGGGCATGGCGCTGTATACAGGACGCCTGAACCTGGCCGACGCGATCACCGCCCCCCTGCGCAGCGACCGGCCCGACAAGCTCTGGGCGACCGTGGTTGTCGACCAGCACGACCGGGCGCTCGGCCTGGCGTGGTCCGACGCGGAGAGCGTTCGTGAGGCTGTCCGGCGCGGCCAGGGGGTGTACCATTCACGCGCTCGCGGGCTCTGGATCAAGGGCGAAACCAGCGGTGCCACCCAGGAGCTGCTCCGCATCGACCTGGACTGCGACCGCGACGTCCTGCGCTTCACCGTGCGTCAGCGTGACCCCGGCTTCTGCCACAAGAACACCTGGACCTGCTGGGGCGCCGACCGTGGGCTGCCAGCGCTCGCGCGACGGCTCGCAGGCCGGTTGCGCGACGCGCCTGCCGGCTCCTATACCCGCCGGCTCCTCGATGACCCGGCCCTGCTCCGCGCGAAGCTCGTCGAAGAGGCCGCGGAGCTGGCCGCTGCCTCCTCGCCCGACCACGTCGCCGAGGAAGCCGCCGATTTGCTGTACTTCGCGCTCGTCGCCCTCGCACGCGCGGAGCTTCCCCTCGACCGTGTCGAACGAATCCTCGACCTGCGAGCACGCAAGATCTCGCGTCGGCCAGGCAATGCCAAGCCCGGGAGCAAAGGATGAACGATCGTGTCCTCACCCGCGTCACCCCGGATGCGCTGCCGCCGCCCCGACGGGATCCGGTGGACCCCGACACCATCGAAGCTGCGGCACGGATCGTCCACGACGTTCGCGTGCGCGGCGAGGATGCGCTGCGCGAGCATGCCGAGCGTTTCGGCGACCGGCGAGCCGACGACCCGCTCGTGATCGGGCGCGACGGCTTGCAGGCCGCGCTCGATTCGTTGGCACCGCAACACCGTGACGTGCTCGTGCGCACCGCGGACCGTATCCGGTTCTTCGCGCAAGCACAGAGGCAGAGCCTCTCCGCGCTGCGCCTGGCCCTGCCCGGCGGCGAAGCGGGGCACTCGATCGCACCGGTGGACCGCGTCGGCTGCTATGCGCCAGGCGGCAGGTTCCCCTTGCCGTCGAGCGTGCTGATGACGGCGGTCACCGCGCGAGCCGCGGGCGTCGGCGAAGTCTGGGTCGCCAGCCCCAGACCTGCGCCGGTCACCCTCGCTGCGGCGGCCGTGGCGGGGGCCGACGGCCTGCTCGCGGCGGGGGGGGCCCAGGCTATCGCGGCGCTCGCGTACGGCGCCGGCTGCGTCCCCTCCGTCGACATGATCGTCGGACCCGGCAATCGCTGGGTCACCGCCGCGAAAAGCCTCGTGTGCGGCCGGGTGGGGATCGACATGCTCGCCGGGCCGAGCGAGCTGGTGGTGCTCGCCGACGACGGCGCAGACCCGGCCGTGGTCGCGGCGGATCTGCTCGCCCAGGCAGAGCACGACCCCGACGCATGGCCCGTGCTCGTGACCGTGAGCGCCGACCTTGCCGACCGTGTCGATCTCGAGCTTGCCAGCCAGCTTGCCAGTTTGCCGACGAAAGCCACCGCCGAGCGGTCGATTCGCGGCGGGTTCGCGGTCGTGTGCCAGTCGATGCGGCAGGCCTGCGATGTGTGTGACAGGATCGCGCCCGAGCACCTGGAGGTGCTGACCCGCGAGCCTGAGGAGACCGCCCTGAGCTTGCACCACTTCGGTGCGTTGTTCCTCGGTGCGGGCTCGGCGGAGGCCCTGGGCGACTACGGCGCAGGCCCCAACCATGTGTTGCCCACCGGGTCGTCAGCGCGGTTCTCAGGGGGCCTGTCGGTCTTTCACTTCCTCCGGATACGAACGTGGATGCACCTGCGCGAGCCCGCTGCGGACAAGCTCGTCGATGACGCGGTGGCGCTCGCACGTCTGGAGGGGCTGGAGGGACATGCACGCTCAGCCGAACGCCGGTTGCGGCGTGGGGCCTGACCGGCGGTGCGCGCGCAAGCGGTGCGATCATCACCGGACTCGTCTACGCCCTAGCACCCGTGCATCGAGAACCAAACGGCCAGGATCACCAGCGTGACAGCGAATACCCTGTAGGCCCCGTGACGGAAAGCCTGCCAGCCAATCGACGGAAGATCCGCCACCACCCGAACGAGCAGCGTGGGACGTCGCGCCCGCCTGGCGACCAGCCATCGCGCACGCCACACCATCCACGACAGCACGAGCGACGCATGGACCTGCACCTGGACCTCGCAGGTTCTGCCCCAGCTTTCCAGCAACCGGCGGGGATCCCCCGTCTGGGCGTCGAGCATCGCATCGACCATCGCACGAACGGAGCCGTCGAAGTCGTTGCACGGGCGGCCGGCTTCGGCCAGGTGCCTGCGGGCCGTTTCCACGTCGCCACCAGCGGCGAGCTCGAAGGCCAGGTGCAGGTGATGGCGCACGGTGCTGTGGTCCGGCGGCAGAAGAAGGGCACGAGCATGCACGTTCGCGGCACGCCTCGATTGGAAGAGGATTCGCCAGGCGAGCGCGAGATTCACCAGCATCCAGGGACGAACCTCGGAGGACGGCCCGCTCGCCATCCACCATGGAATCAACGCGCACAGGGGCGAGCCGAGCAGCGCGAAAGAAACGGTGCCCCAGCTCTCCGCATGGACTCGTGGAACAGGCCACGATCGTGCCGCGTACCACAGCGCCCTCCACGAGTGACCGCCGCGGGCCAGCCCCTCGATGACCGTGCTCACCGCATGCCGGTACATCCCCTCGTCCTTGCGTCGCAGCCGCTTCAATGCCGGCCACGGAGGTGGCAGGTCCGCAGCACAACGGTGCGTGGCCCACGCTACCACCGCCTCCGGCGTCGCCTCGCAGCCCAGCACCACCTCGTCGACCGCTTCCGGACGCCAGCGCTTCCATGCCCGACGGACCACGTCATGCACGAGGTCCGGATGCAACAGCGGCTCGGACAGAAGCCGCGAAACCAGCTCGCGCATCGTGTCGTCGTCGCCACGGTGCGCGGCAATGCGGACTCGCCAGTAGCTCGCGAGCAGTTCGTCGTGCAGCGCGATTCGGTCGGCCCACTTGGCCGCGCCGGCCGGGTCGTTGTCCTGCAGGGCCGCATCCACCGAGTTGGCGAGCGCCGGCACCAGGTCCGGAGCCAGGGAGGCGGCACGCGCCAACGCCGCGCGCGCATCCTTCACCCTCCCGATGGCCAGCAACACCTTGCCCAGCATGAGCCGGGCCTCGGGATCCAGCGGGCTCACCTCGACCCAGTGCTCCGCCGCGCGCTGCATCCCGTCGCCATCTCCCGCCTGGTCGTACCACCTCACCTGCTGCCGAACGCCCCACGGATATGCCGGCCACTGGTCGAGTAGCTCGCCCATCTTCCACGCCGCGACGGCCGCACCGGTCCTGTCGGCATCGACCCAGATTGCGCGGCCACGCAACGCCACCGCCGAACGCGCTGGAATCGAGGATGTCTCGCACACCTGGAGCGCCTCCTCGTGGCGCCCCAGCGTCGCGAGGAGCTCAGCCTCGAGGTCGAGGGCATCGACGAGCGTCGAATCGAGCTGCGCGGCCCGTCTCGCCGACGCCAGCGCCTCCTCGTACTTGCCCAGCGCCGCCTGGATGCGCGCGAGCACCAGCCTGACCGACGCATTCCACGGCTGGTCGTCGACGACCGCGCGGACCGCGTCGAGTGCGCCTGTCTCCTCACCGCGACGCCTGCGCCATTCATGCAGCGTGATCCATAAGTCTTCTGACCGAGGATCGAGCACGGCGGCCCGGTGCAGCAACGTGATGGCCCGGTCATGCCCGCCTTGACGCCACTCGACCTCTGCACAAGCGGCCAGCACCGCGGGGGCCATCGGCGCTCGCTGGAGCGCACGTTCAGCCACCTGCCATGCCTCGTCGATCCTGCCCGCACGCTGCAGGGCGCCGGCCAGCCAATACACGTGGCGCGGCTCAGGCGCCATCGCATGGGCCAGCCGGAGCAGGCACAGCTCCTCGTCCGCGTCGCCACGCAAACGCCACGCCTGCGCCTCGTCGAGCAAGAGCGTCGTGTTCCCAGGGAATCGCTCACGCGCCTGCCTCGCCAGCTTGCACGCCCGCTTGGGCTTGCCCCGCCGGCACGCATGACGCACCGCGATGGACCACGCCTGCCACAGTTCCGGCCTCTTGTCCAGGATCCGGTCCACCACCTCCGTCAGCTTTTTCGGGGGAAAGGCGTCCGCCACGCTGGCATACCAAGCCTCGAACCCGGTGCCGTCCACGCTGCGCGCAACCAGATCGCTCGCCACCCGCTCCGACTCGGCCCACAGCTCGTCGCTGCTGTTCGCCATCTCCAGCAGCATGACAATCGTGGGCGGAGCGTCGGCTTGCAGTGCAAAGGCATGCTCGAACGCGACGCGCGCCGCCTCGAGGTTGCCAGCACGCCGCTCCACCAGGCCCGCGATGTGATGCGACGCCGGGTTGGCCGGCTCGATGGCCATCACCGTCGCAGCGTCTTCGCGCGCCGCGTCCGTGCGAGCCATTCTTGCCCGAAGCAGTGCTCTCTCACGCAGCGCCCACGACGCCTTCGGGTCGACCGCGATGGCCCTGCCCAGGGCCTCATCGATCAAAGCAGGATCGGCGCCGTCGAGCGTGTCCACCCAGATGCGTGCCAGCATTTGCTGGTGCGGATACCGCTCGCAGACGCGGCGGGCGTGGTCCCGGGCCGCCTGGGCGCCTTGGGTGAGGCCGAGCAGGCGCGCAGCCGCCTGCTGCACGTCTTCCGCGAAGGGTTCGGACGACGAAAGCGCCACCCACGTGTGCGCGGCGTCGACCAGCTCCCCGCGGATCTCCGCGACGGTGGCACCGGCGCGGTGCCATGCCGACGCAGCGCACTTGCCGCGGGCGCGCTCGATCCAGCGCACGGCGTCCTCGAAGCGCCCCTGGCGTGCATGGGCCACGCCTGCGAAGATCATCAGCTCCCCGTCGTCGGGCCGTGCGCCGAGCGCGTCGTCGAGCACGTCGAACGCCTCGTCCACCCGGTTCATCGACTCCAGCGCATCGAAGAGCGTCATCGTAGGGGCCGATGACAGAAGCCGCAGGCGGGCCTGCCTTGCCCGCAGGAACTCGAGCGCCTCGTCTGCCTTGCCCAGCGCTTGCGATGCGCTGAAGTACGCGCGCGCCCTGGCTTCGTCGAGGGGCTCCAGGCAAGCCGCGAAACGCATCAGCTCGCGTGCTTCGTCGAAACGAACCGCTTGCCACGCTACCGTCGCCAGCAATCCCAAGGCGGCGCCCCGCTCTGGCACCGTGCGAACCAGCCGACGCGCCAACCGGCTGGCACGCACATGGTCCCGCGCGTCGTCCGCAAGCTCCATCACGAGCTGCTCCGTCACGACCGGATGGGCCTTGGCGGCGACACGCGAACGCTCCAGCCTCTCCACGCGCTCCGCGCGGGTCGCCACCCTCCGCAGACACGCATTGACGATCACCGCGGAGTGCGTGTCTCGCCCGTCCAGATCGAGCAGGCGCTCCGAGATTCGGATCGCGTCGTACAGATTGCCATCATACAACGCCAGCGATCGCTCGGCCCACGCGACGATGCGGTGCCCGGCATGCTCCGCCCGCATCCTGCCCAGCACCTGCTCCGCATCCTGCCGGCGATGCGTCTCCAACGCGAGATTCACCTCGTGAAGCTGGTCGTACAGGGGCGCGTCCGTCAGCTCGATACCCTCGATTGCGGACGCCTTGTCGGGCGGCACGATCACCATCGCCCGCGGCCCATACGGCGCCTGCATGTCCAGGAGCGACTCGGCGACCACCTCCACCCGCGTCGGCCGCGACGGATCGACGATCAGTAACGTACCGCGTCGATCGTCATAGCCCACCACCGCCATCATGTGCCCACCCAGCGGGTCGAAGGTCATCAACGCAAACGGGATGCCCTCGTCGATGAGGGCCCTGGCGGCCTCCCATGTGAGCGTGAGCTCGCGGACGGCCCAGCCATGCTCCTGCGCCCACCTGCGCTCGACATGCGGACGCGTACCGTCGTAGCAGATGGCTTGTGCGATCTGCAGGTGATCAGCGGACCGCCCGAACCACTGAACCAGCGCGGTCAACGTCGCCGGCGCGCAGGTGAACCTGTGCTGCCGCACGCGGCGAACGTCGAGCAGGACGCGCCTATCCGTGCCTTCGCCCGCCTCGATCCGGTCGGCTATCCGCGCGAGCGCGGGTGACGCCGATTGTCTCGCCAGGCGTGTCGCGCCGACGAGGTCACCGAGGTGATAAGCACAGCACTCCAGCAAAGGTACCAGGCGCAAGCGCCAAACAGGATCGGCTTCGGGCAACAGGGCCTGGGCACGCTGGAGGCTGCGCTGCGCCGCGGCGTGCTCTCCGAGGTCCACTTCGATCGCAGCCCGGTGGAGCGTCAGCTCCGCAGACTCGAAGCGTGTCTCCTGCGCGCTCAGCCAGTCGAGCGCCTCGCGAGAGCCCCTCGATGCGTGCAGGAGCATCGCGTAGACCCGGGCAGGGTGGTGGCGCAAAGGGTGATCCCGACACGTCTGCGCGGCGAGCTGCAACGCATCGTCGTGACGGTCTTGCAGGTCGAGCCACGCGGCGTGCTCGCGGGCGGCGTCGGCCGCCTCACAGCCCAGATCCCGCGCCCGCTCGATCGCGCCCAACGCCCGGTCGAAGTCGCCGAGCAGAGCCAACGTCCGCGCCTCCAACAGCGCACGGACCCCCGGCAGCCAGGATGCCGCGCCCGCTTCCGTCGGCCAGTCGCGAAGGTACTGCCAGGCGAAGAGCGGTCCGCGATGCTTCAATAGCTCCGCCGCGAAAGCCAGGCGCGCGAACGGGTCGCACGGTCGAGCCCGGTGCAACCGCGCCACCAGCCGCAGCGCCCTTCGCTCTGCCCCCACGAGCTCCAGGACCCTCGCCGCGCGGATCACGAGCTCGGGCGAGCGCCAGCGCTCCGGTGGCGCGTAACGCTGCAGCAGCGCGTGCGCCTGAAGGAAGAGGCCATGTTCGTGCAGACGCACCAACGCTTGTAGCGCAGTCTGGTCCGGCAAAGGATCCGCGACGCCTTGGGCTGCCTCTGGATCACGCTCAACAAGCATGGGGAAGCAAGCCTATCGGGTTCGGTGTCGATCTGCACCAACGGGCACGCGACCGGGTGAACTTCGCCGGGCCCTGAACGAGCCGAAGCTGGTCGTGCTGGTTGACCGCGCATGCCCAGCCGCTGCGGGAAGGTGGCGGCCCTACGAGTGTATCTCCGGCTACCCGGGGGAGGACACCCACGTAAGGACTCTCGCGCCGCGGCCACCTGCAGGAAACAGCACGAAGACGAGCCACCCTGGTGCAGGCGATGGAGTCTGGTACGATATATCTCTGTCTCCAGGCCATACGCAAAACGGGCTCGGACCCGGATTTCGAAGCCGCCCTGACGCCATGCCGCGGTTGCCTGGCGCCACGATGTGCAGTACACCGCCTCGCCTGATGTCCACCTTCTACGCGACCACCCCCATCTACTACATCAACGATGTCCCTCACCTGGGCACCGCCTACACCACGATCGCCGTGGACGTGCTCACCCGCTATCGTCGCACGCGCGGCGATGATGCGCACTTCCTCACCGGAACGGATGAGCACGGGCTCAAGATCGAGCGTGTCGCCCAGGAGAAAGGCATGACGAGCGCCGCGTTCGCCGACCAGGCCGCACGCCCGTTCAAGGACGCCTGGCCCAGACTTTCTTGCCGGTACGACGACTTCATCCGCACCACCGAGCCCCGCCACGAGACCCAGGTTCAGGCGCTCTGGCGCAAGGTGCGGGAACGCGGCGACCTGTACCTAGGACACTACGAGGGATGGTACTGCGTTGCGTGTGAAGGCTACTATACCGAAAAGGAACTCGAGCCCGGCGGCTTGTGCCCGGTCCACAAGAAGCCCGTGGAGCTCGTCAAGGAGCCGAGCTACTTCTTCCGCCTGTCGAAGTACCAGGACCGCCTGCTGGCACTGTACGAGTCCCGACCGTCTTTCGTCGCCCCCGCCGCTCGCATGAACGAGGTCGTCAGCTTCGTCAAGGGCGGCCTCGACGACCTGAGCGTCTCGCGAACCAGCTTCCGCTGGGGCGTGCCCGTACCCGATGATCCCGACCATGTGATGTACGTCTGGTTCGACGCCCTCGCCAACTACTGGTCGGCTGTCCAACAACCACCGGCCCTCCAACGCTTCTGGCCTCCGTCCATTCATGTGGTGGGCAAGGACATCCTGCGATTCCACGCCGTCTACTGGCCTGCGTTCCTCATGGCCGCGGGCTTCGACGACGACCAGCTTCCCAAGCGGATCTTCGCGCACGGCTTCCTTACGTTCAACGGCCAGAAGATGTCGAAGACGCTCCGTAATACCGTCAAGCCGGTCGCCCTGGCGGAAGCCTTCGGTGTCGACTCCGTTCGATACTACCTCATGCGCGCCATCGCCTTCGGCCAGGATGGAGACTTCAGTCTTTCGGACTTGGTTCAACGCTACAACTCCGAGCTCGGCAACTCCCTCGGCAACCTTGCCAACCGGGTGCTGCACCAGTGTGTGAAGCTCATCGGTGGCAAGGTTCCCCGCGCGGGCGACCCGACCGACCTGGAGCAGAAGCTGACATCCGACGCCCGCGATGCCGCCGTGGCGGCCGCCGCTGCGATGGATTCCATTGCCCCCCACCGGGCGCTCGACGCCGTTTTCGCGCTGCTTGGGGCCGCCAATGCGTACGTCGACCGCGCGGCGCCCTGGGCCGAAGCCAAGAAGGGTGATTCCGCCCGCGTGGCGACCATCCTGGGCACGTCCCTCCAGATCCTCGAGGCCGTGAGCATCATGCTGTGGCCGTTCATCCCCAATTCCTCGGACGCGCTCCGGGCGCAGCTCGGCCTCGCGCCCCTTGCGCCGAGTCCGGGGTCCGACCTCTGGCCCTTCGATCTCCTGCACCGCTCGCCTGGCGAGCAACTGGGCACGCCGGCGCCATTGTTTCCCCGCATCGACAAGGAGCGCGAGGCCGAACTGGTCGCCAACCTCGGCCTTGCCCATCCACCTTCACCGCCTGCCGACACGCCGCCCCCTGCGCCACAGAACTCCCCACCGTCCACACCCCACGCGACAACCCCCGCAGCCGAAATCTCATACGACGATTTCGCCCGCATCGAGCTTCGCGTCGGTGTCGTGGTTGCTGCCTCCAAGGTCGAGAAGAAAGACCGTCTGCTCTCGCTTCAGGTCGACCTGGGCGAAGGTACGCCCCGCCCCTTGGTCGCTGGTATCGCCACTTCCTATACCCCCGAGCAGATGATCGGAAAACGAATCATCGTCGTCGCCAACCTCGCCCCACGAAAATTCGGCAAAGGCCTTGTGTCGCACGGCATGCTCCTCGCCGCCAAGACCGAAAACGCCCTCACCCTGGCAACCGTTCTCGACGACATGCCCCCAGGCACCAGGCTCTCGTAGGCCGCGGTTCTGCCGCACCAATACCGGCACCCCGCCATCCGTGGCGAGCCGACCTTCGACATCGATCTGCCCGAAACGTTCCCGGCGCCTTTGGACGATGAATGGCTTCCTCGAAGGAGCTTGGTTGCCAAGACCGCAACCGCTGCCCGCCCGTGACGACGGGGAGCGGCGGCTCGCTCGCAAGGAAAGGACCTTGAGCCCGAGTCTCGCGGCCCAGGCCAAGGGAGTCCGATCGGTCCGGTCAGGCCCGCAAGCCCACCGCTCGGCCGACCACTGGCAGAGCTTGCCCCGTCCTCAGCGCCATGAGCACCTGGGCCGCTTGCAAGGCATGCTCGTGGCTCAGCATCCCGACCCAACGGTCACGACCCGCGACGACGGCCACCCGTGCCTCGGTCGCTTGCATCCGATCCAGCACCTCGTCCACGGTGTCCCACTCGCGCACCCTGAGAACGTGCTCGTCCATCACGTCCCGGACCAGCAGGTTCGCGCCCCCTGCCGCTACGGCCGCCATCATCGCGTCCCGCGACAACACCCCTACGATCGCGTTGCCATCGAATACGGGATAGTACCGCTGCGGGAAACCCATGGTCGTCATCGCCACGTCGCCCACTCGCTGCCACGAAGACAGCGCCAACGACGCCCGCTCGGTCACGTCCCCTACCCGCAGGCCAGAGAGGGCGCGCCGTGAAGTCTCGGCGACACGCTCCTGGGAAGCGCCCAGGAATACGAAAATCCCTACCAACGCGAGCATCGGATTGCCGGCTACCAGCCCGAATCCACCCAACGCCACGGCCAGCACCTGCCCAAGCCGCGTCGCAAACCCGCTTGCCCGCTCGTGCCCGATGATCATCGCGAGCACAGCCCGCAGGACGCGGCCACCGTCCATGGGAAATGCCGGAACCATGTTGAACACCGCGAGCGTCAAGTTGGCCGTGAACAACCAGGCCACGAGGGCGGCCAGGCTCGGCTCCACGCTCTCCGTCAGCCGCAGGTCGTGGATGTTCAGGATTCCGCTCCACAGCCCCATCGCCGCGAATGCACCGAGCCCGATCGCCAGCACCACGTTGACCGCAGGCCCTGCCAGCGAGATCACCAGCTCGTGCCAGGCCTTGCGCGGGCGGCCCAGCATCACCGCCACGCCCCCGATGGGCAGCAGCACGATCTCCTTGACCCGGACCCCTACCGCCTTTGCCACCAGACTGTGCCCCAGCTCGTGCAGCGCGACGCTACCGAACAGCAGCAGCGTGAGCAGCAATCCAAAAAGCGCCCCTTGCCAGCCTCCCGTCGCGCCAAACGTGTAGGCACCTAACGCGAGCACCAGCAGGAAGGTCGCGTGGACCTTGATGTCAATCCCGGCAACGGTCGCCAGGCGTGTCGACCAGCTCATCGTGTCCTCCTTTCCAGGGCGTGCGTCGTTCACACCCGGGGGATAGATGGGCACGAGGATGGCATTCGTAAAGGCAGAGAAGTTCGGTGATTAGTGTTTGGTTTTTCGACAGGTCATGGCCGGGCTGGCGGTCATTCCATGGGAACCGTCAGCGTCAACCTGGTTCCCACCCCGAGCTCGCTCTCGATCTCGACCGTACCCCGCAGACTCTCCATCGCGCTTCGCGCCGCCGTCAAGCCCAATCCAGCATGAGCCTGCGGCGACTTGGTCGTGAAGAACGGATCGAACACATGAGCCATATGCTCCGGCGCGATCCCGGCGCCGGTGTCCTCCACGGAAACCTCCAGACAGTCCCCCACCGCGCGAGCCTGCAACGATACTTGCCGCGGCCCCGGACCGTCGGCCAGGCTCTCGATCGCGTTGACCAGGATCGCAACCACCGCCGGTCCGATCGCCAGAAACCGTCCGGGACAAGGCGGAATGGGCTCGATCCCCATCTTCAGCACCGCGTCGTGCCGGTGCGCAGCCTTCGTCATCGCACCGGCCGCCATCAGCACACGCTCCAGGTCCACCGTCAGCATCGACGCCTTTCCCGCGCCTCCCACAAACTGACGGAAATCGGCGACCAGACCTCGAATCTGCCTCGTCGCATCCTGAATCCCCGCCGTCAGCTCCGTCAACTGCTCCAGCTTCGACGCGTCGCCTGTGCTCTTGGCAGCCATGACCCCCTTCTCGATCTGTCCGGCCGCCAGCGCGATGAACGTCGCTGGATTGTTGATCTCGTGGATGACCCCGCCGGCCAGGGTTCCGATCGACGCCCACCGACCCGCAATCGCTATCTGCTGGTTGTGAAGCGACGACAGGGCGGGAAAGGCGGCTGCGGGGGCCGGTGAGGCCGGGCGCCGCCGACGCTTCACCGACGGCCCCAGCATTGGCTGCAGCAATGCCAACGTCGCGGTCGTTTCTTCGTCGAGATCTCCAGCGGCCTGGCTCCATCCGGCCACGAGCCACACCGGATCGTCGGTATCGAGCGGAAAAGGCACCACCAGCACACGGTCGCAAACCCTCCCCAGCAACGCCGCCACGGGATCCGTTCCGACAGCCTCGTCGCGACAGATTCGCGTCTCGCCCCCGGAGTGCAACGACCGGCTTCCGGCCGCCTGCTCGCCCCACACGACCGGGCCCCTCGCACCGGGCATCGTCGGCAGCACCAGGACACGAAGCGACCCGGTCTTCGTGTCCCCTTCCACCCAACCCACCTGCTCGAAAGGCCCGAATCCGCGCAGCGCGGCGCCCAACCTCGCCACGGCATCCCGACACAGCGGGTCGTCCATCTCCGCCACGGGCGCTACCGCCGCGAGCAGCTCGCGCGCTCCAACCAGACCCTTCGACACCGACATCGCCACCCCCGCCGCGCCCTCACCCCGCCCGGGCTTCGATCCGCTCCAGAACCAATGGCCCTGTTTCCGGTTCGCTGTCGCCGACCTGGAACGCCGCCAGGATGCGCTCTCGGAGCTTGTCCACGTCGTCTTGCGATCGTGCATGCACATGCGCCAGCACGTCGCCCCGGCTGACGCGCTCGCCTACCAGGGCGCCGAGCACGATCCCAACCGCAGGATCCACCGCCTGATCCGCCCTCGTTCTGCCCGCACCAAGCAGCCCCGCGCAGATGCCCACCTCGAACGCGTCGATCCGCTCGACCCATCCAGCCCGCGGCGCCCGTAGCTCGACCACCAGCGGCGCCCGCGGCAACCGGGACGTGTCGCGCACCACGCCCGGATCGCCCCCCTGCGCTGCAATCATCCGCTCCATCACCTCGGCCGCCCGCCCTGACACGATCGCGTCGTCCACCAGCTTCATCGCGTCGGCTCCCGTGCGTGCCCGGCCCCCCAGCTTCAACATCTCCACCGCCAACGCCTTCGTGCATTCCGTATAGTCCACCGGCGCCCGGCCGAAAAGCAAGTCGATCGCTTCGCGTGTCTCCAACGCATTGCCGATCGTTCGCCCCAGCGGGGCGTCCATCCGCGTCAACAGCGCCACCACCTTCTTGCCGGCCTGCGTTCCCACCCTCACCAGCGCAGACGCCAGCGCGCGCGCGTCGTCGAGCTTCTTCATGAAAGCCCCACGGCCGACCTTCACGTCCAGCACGAGCGCGTCGATGCCCTCCGCCAGCTTCTTCGACAGAATCGACGCCACGATCAGCGGGATCGACTCGACCGTGGCCGTGACGTCACGCAGCGCGTAAATCCTCTTGTCCGCAGGCGCGATCTCGGCCGTCTGCCCGATCATGCAGCCGCCCACGTCGCGGACAATCGCGGCGAAGCGGCCCATGTCCAGGTCCACCCGAAAGCCCGGGATGGCCTCGAGCTTGTCGAGCGTGCCGCCCGTGTGCCCGAGCCCACGCCCCGACACCATCGGCACCGGTACGCCACACGCAGCTACGATCGGAACGAGCGAGATCGAACACTTGTCCCCAACCCCCCCCGTCGAGTGCTTGTCCACCTTCACACCCTCGACCGACGACAGGTCGACCACCGTCCCCGAATGCAACATCGCCTCCGTGAGCGCTACCGTCTCCGCATCGCTCATGCCCCGGAGGAAGGTCGCCATCAAGAAGGCGGACATCTGGTAGTCGGCAAGCTCACCGCTCGTGAACGCCTCGATGAACCGATAGATGTCGGCCCGCGACAGCTCACGGCCGTCGCGCTTGCTCGCAATCAACTCGACAAGACTCGACATGCCCCGCAGCTTACTACCGCAGGTTCCTGGCTGATAGAGACTCGTGGGGGAAACCGAAACGACAGAACCCCCACGGGAATCCGCGAAAACGTCTCTTGATCGCTACTGCGTCGGATCCGCGTCGAAGCAGCACCGGAAGCCGACGTCGAACAGCTTGAACGTGTTGTCCACGTTGTAGAACGAGAAGGAGCACTTGGCACCCTCGCCCGTGGGGTCCGACGTGTTGAAGGCACCGCCCATCAGCACGAACGACGACTGCGTCGCCGTGCATGCGGTCGAGCCGGGACACGTCAGCTCGCGAAGGTTGCCCGTGATGTCGTACAAGCTCAGCGTGGTCGAGCCCCACGCTGCCCGGCATCCCGACAGGAAGCCGGTCGGAAGCAGCCCGTCCTGGTCCGTTCCCCCGGGCACGAAGTCGTACGGCGCCAGGTTGCACGTCGTCCAGTTCGTCGTCGTGTTGAACGTGGTGCAATTCGTCGCAAACCCCCAGTAGCATCCGTTCGTCGACGACCGGCACCCGGTCTGCCATTCGCTGTTGCGACAGAGACGTCCGCCCATCTCACGGCATACATGCTGGGCTTCAAGGCCGGTGATGTTGAACCAGGGCACCTTGTTCGCGACCGAACAAGACGGCGTCTTGTCCAACGGCGTGTTGGCCGGCGCGTTCGGCTGATTCGTCTGACCCGTCGTCCGCCACCACCCATTGCCCGACCCGGGTGAGGTGGTCGTTGCCGATGGTCTCGACGCCTCATACCTGTACATCCACACGTTGGCCGAGTCCAGCTTCACCACCGCCGGCTTTACGAAGTACGTCGCATTCGACCCCTTGCTGACGAACGTCTCGTCGATCGTTCCGTCGCAGTCGTCGTCGATGCCGTTGCACTCCTCCGTACAACCGCCGGGCAACGTGTTGCAGTCGGCGGGCACGCCGGCGATCTTCTGGTTCGACGCATTGAAGCATGCGGTCGACGATTTGCCGTCGCACTTGTATGTGCCGCTCTGCTGGCACTTGCCGTGCTTGGTGGGCAGACCATCGTCGCTGTAGCAGACCTGGCCGAGGTAGCCCTGAGTGAGCACCGGAGGCTTAAAGTTCTCGTCCGTGTTGCCGTTGCAATTGTTGTCCTTGCCGTCGCAGATGTCCGGCGTCGACGCGCACGACGGCGGCGTGCCCTTGTCGCAGTAGCCCGCGGGGAAGGTGCACTTCCACGTGCCCGCGTCGCAGGTGACCTGAACGCCACCCGGTCCTCCCACGCATACCCCTGTGGCGGCTGGACCCACTCCGCACACCTGCGTGGGCGACGGCGCAGTCACGTTCTCGTCGACCTGGCAGTTGCAGTTGTCGTCAACCCCGTTGCAAAGCTCCTGGTTCGACTGGAACGTGCACGGGCGCTCGCATGTGTTGGGGTCAGCGTCGCAGTCGATGTACCCCGGCTGGCACTTGTTGGTCGACGGCGCGGTGCAGTGCCCCGCCACACACGTCCAGTTGACGTGTCCGCCCTGGGTCAGGAAACAGTCGCTCCCGCATGCGCCGCAGTTGTGCACGTCCGTCTGCGTGTTGAAGTCCGGCGATTTCAAGCCGTCGCAGTTACGGTCCTCCCCGCACACGTCTTGGTTCGCGCTCTTCTTGACCGAGCCCTCGCAGACCTTCGCACCACCGACGCACGCGAGCTGGCCTGCCTTGCATGGTGTGGTCCACCCGGCCGGCGGATCCGGCGGTACGTCGCACGGGATGCGCGCGTTCGACGAGTCCACGATGTCACCAGGCAGCGTGGCGCACACCTTGTTCGGCGACCCTGTCTTGGGCAAGCACCACTTCGCCGTCGCCTGCCCACCGCAGTTCGTGTCCGTCGTGCACGTGACCTCCGGGACGGCAGCCGTGCCGTCCACTACGCCGTCGCAGTCGTCGTCGGCGCCGTTGCACGTCTCGGCCTGCGGCGTGATCGCCCCTACGCACGCGAGTGCACCGTTCTGGCACACGTAGCTTCCCTGGACGCACGAGCCGACGTTGTTGCCGCACTTGCCTCCTGCATCGCTCGGGCTATCGTCCACCACGCCGTCGCAGTCGTCGTCCTTCCCGTTGCAGGTTTCAGGCACGTCGTTGAGCTTGATCACCCTCGTGCCGCACACCTTCGCCGGGGGATTGGGGCTGTCCACACACGCAGGCGCGGCAGGATCCGTGCAGTCTGCGTCGGTGTTGCACCCCGTCGTGCCCGTGTTGTCGTTCGTACACTTGATCGTCGCGGCGATGCACCGCGTGATGCCCTTGTGAGCGTCGGTATTGCACTCGCCCAGCGCCGCACCGTGGCATTCCTTGTTGACAGCCGGGTCGCCCGCTGTCGCATTCGTAAGGTTCGGATCCGCTCCGTCGATCTTGCCGTTGCAGTCGTTGTCCTCGCCGTCGCAGTACTCCCGCTTCCCGCAGTCGGGGTCCGACGTCGGATCGCAGTGGACCAGCGTCGAGGGGTCGTTCGGGTCGGTTCGCTTGCTAGGCTTGCAGCGATACTCGCAACCGTCCGCGAATTGCCCGTTGGCATCGACCCACATCGTGTACAGGCCGTCGTTCGGATCGATGAACCCAGGATCGCAATGGTCCAGCACGCACTGGGTGTTCGTCTCGTCGCAGGTCGTCGGGCTGCCGCTGGCTACGCACTTGCCCACGGCGTGCGGCTTGCCCTGGCAGTTGCGCCCGCACTTGCCGCAGTTGTTCGCGTCACTGCACAGGTCGACCTGTTCGTCGTACCGCTTGTTGCAGTTGTCGTCGATGTTGTCACACGTCAGGTCCGTGTCACCCTTCTTGACGCAGTAGTACTCGCAGCCGTTGCTGGGGTCGCCGTCGATGTCCCAGAAGTCCGTCGAGCACGAGTCGTATCCGCAGGTGCCAGGCGTTCCAGGGGTCGCCGTGCAGGTCGCGTGCTCCGCTCCCAGCACCACGAGCGTGCAGTCGTTCCCACACACGCCGCAGTTGCGTGGGTCGTTCGCCAGATTGAAGATCTCGTCGATCTGCCCGTTGCAGTCGTTGTCGATGCCGTCGCAGATCTCGCTGCCCGTGGGTACACACGGTCCCGACCCGCCGCTGCCTCCCGTCGAGCCGCCAGAGCCCCCTACGGGTATGTAGTTGTCGAGCCCGCCCTCGCTCGCACCGCCGCTGCCACCATTGGCTGCAGCCCCGCCATCCACCGTGCCTTCGCAGTCGGAGAAGCAATACGACTCGGTCGAGCAACCACCCGCCGCGAACGCGGCCACCCAGACTGCTACCACAAACCCAATGCTCGCCGTCTTCATCGTTGGCCTCCGTCCATCTCAAGCATTCGGGAATCAGCGTTCGTCGTTTCTGCGCTCTCTCTTCGTCGCCGTCGCATCCGCGGCCCCATCGCCAGCAGCGCAAACATCGCCAGCACACCCGCAGCGTGCGTATGGCCCGAGCCTGCACCAGCCTTGCAAGCGCACCCACCACCGCCGGTCGCCAGGCCCCAGTTGCCCTTTGCCTCCCCAGGTGTCGCAGCCCCCGCGCTCCCCGCCGATCCATCCGGCGCGCCACCGCCCGCGCCGCCCGCGCCGCCCGTGCCGCCCGTGCCGCCCGTGCCGCCCGTGCCGCCGGCTCCCGCCGATCCGCCCGTGCCGCCGTCCGGCGCCGCACCAGCCACGCACTCACCTTCCTCGCAGTGCTGCCCGCTCGGACAATGCACCCCCTCGCACGGATAGTTCCCGCACGATCCCGTCACCGGGTTGCACCACGCCCCGTTGGGACATGTGTCCGGCGTGCACACGCTCGGGATGCACCCGCCCGCGTCCTGGCCCGCGCACACCGTCCCCGGCTCGCAGTCCTGCGCGCAGCCCGTCGCCACGCACTGCCCCTCCGTGCACCTGAACCCAGGCTCGCAGTCCACGCCTGCACACGACTTGGTGCACTCGTAGCTCCCAAAGTCCGTCGTCGGCTTGCAGACCTCGTCCGGCTGGCAGCTCGACGCCACACACGGATCGCTCATGCACCCGCCCTGGTTGCACACCTGCCCCGGTCCGCACGGCACGTTCCAGCAGTTGTCCTGCACACACTTGCCCGCGTTCGGCCCGTAGTCGGTGCACACCTGCGGGCTGGTGCAGCTCACCCCGTAGCACGGCGCGTGGCACGCATTCTCCTTGCACACGCATTCCGGCGGCGTCTTGCCCCCGTCCGTCACCGTGCCCGCAGGCCCGCACACGATCTCGCCCTGCGCTCCCGTCACCGTCTTGCTGCTGCAGTTCCCGCAGCCGTCGATCACGCACCGCTGCCCTGCACTCTGGTCCGTGCCGCTCCGATTCACCGCCTCGCAGCTAAAGCCACCCGTCGGACACGGAAACTCCCCTGACTTGCACTGCGCTGCACACTGGCAGCCGTTCTGGTAGCTCACACACACCTTGTCCTGGCTGCACAACGCCGGATCCCCGCTGCCTGGATCCGGATCCTCGTCCACCTGCCCGTCGCAGTCGTCGTCCAGGCAGTTGCACACCTCCGGCCTGGGAAGCACTCCCCCCACGCACTGGAACGCTCCGCCCGTCACGCACGTCCACTTGCCCGGCTCGCATGCACCCGTGCTCTGCCCACACGCTTGCCCGATGACCTGCGCCGGGTTCTGCGGATTGGCCGTGCCGTTGATGCCGTCCGGCGCATCCCCAGGCTCGTCCACCTGGCCGTCACAGTCGTTGTCCAGCCCGTCGCATACCTCCGGGCTCGGCCCCACACCACCGTTGCACACCACCTGCCCGCTGCTGTCGCACTCGCTAACCCCAGGCTTGCACTGCCCCTTGTCGCGTGGCCCGGGATACTGGCTCGTGTCGTAGACAGGCCAGCACGCCGTGCCGATCGAAATGCCGTTGTCGATCACTCCGTCGCAGTCGTTGTCCTTGCCGTCGCATACCTCGGGCACCGGCCCGATCTCGCCCTGGCACTGGATCTGACCGCCCACGCATTGCTGCGTGCCCATCTTGCACTCGCCTTCGTCGCTTCCGCAAGGCGTGGCAGCAAGGCCGTTGTCGACCTGACCGTCGCAGTTGTTGTCATTACCGTCGCAAACCTCGGGGTCCGGCCCCAGCGCGCCCACACACTTCCAGCCACCAGCCTGGCATTGAAGCTGCCCAAGCTGGCAAGGCGAGGTCAGCGAGCCCATGCCGTGGCAGCTCGCTCCCGACGGCGCACACCACGACACCGTGCCGCTCGACCCCGTGAAGCTGCATGGCGTCGCGCAGCTTCCCACAGGCTCGTCCCAGCAGGGCTTGTTGGCCGCGTTGGGGGCGTCGGCCAGCGTCCCGTCATCCACGATCCCGTTGCAGTCGTTGTCGATGCCGTCGCACACCTCGGGCTGCGGCTGTACCGTGGTCTGGCACACCAGCGCGCCGCCGATGCATGCCGTGGTCCCCTTGCCGCAAACCCCGTCGCATGCCTGACCAAGCGTCAGCCCTTCATCGACCTGGCCGTCGCAGTCGTTGTCCAGACCGTCGCAGATCTCGGTGGTCGGCCCCACCCAGCCGGTGCACTCGCCGTTGCACGGCTGCGTGCCCTTGACGCACTGGCTCGTGGGATTGGTGTCGTGGTAGACCAGCCCGGGCTGACCGGGAATGGTGCACGGCGACGGCGCCAGACCGTCGTCGATGACACCGTTGCAGTTGTTATCCTTGCCGTCGCACACCTCGGGCTGAGGGTTGTTCGAGCAGGTGCCCCAGCGGTTGGTGGGTGCGCCCTGGATGCATCCGCCCGGGGTCGAGACGTTGACCGGGGCGCCACAACTGATGGTACCGCCGCAGTTGGCCGGGTCCGGCACCCCGCAAGCAATTGGCGCGACGCCGTCGTCGGCCACGCCGTCGCAGTCGTTGTCGCAGCCGTCGCACAGCTCGGCTGCGGGCACGCACTTGCTGCAGTTCGGCAGCGAGTAGGGGTTGCCGTTGCCAGCAGCGTTGTCGATGATGCCGTCGCAGTCGTCGTCCTGGCCGTTGCAGGTCTCGGCGACCGGGCAGTGCAGCGGGTCGCCGCAACGAAGCGTGTTCTCGTCGACCTGCGAGGCGTTGGGCGTGGCGCCGTCGCAGTTGTTGTCGAGGCCGTCGCAGCGGTCGCCCGGGTCGTAGCAGAGCCACTGCGCGCTATCGAGCGGGGCGTTGAGGTTGGCGGGGGTATAGCAGGGAAGCTTGTAGCGGTCGCCCTTGGGATTGGCCTGCGTAACCGACGCCAGGTAGTTGTTGATACAGGTGGTGCGCTGGGCCGCGGTGGTCCAGCTACAGCACTGCGAGTCGTTGGTGGGGTTGGCGGCCGCGGTCTTGTTGCGGTGGCACCAGTGCTGGTAGCCCTCGTCCACGCAGCCGTTGCAGTTGTTGTCCGTGTTGTCGCAGACCTCGGGCTGGATCGCCGAGCCGATGATCTCCGCGTAGGCCTGCGCCAGCCCCGTCTCGTCGATGGCGCCCTTGGCGTAGCCATGACCGGCGTTCGCGATTGCCACATTGGTCGCGCTCGGTGTCGACGACGCCGCGTCGATCACATGGGTGCGAACATGGAAGGTCGTTGTCCCGAAAGTTACCCCCGTCCACAGGTTGGCAGCAGCCGTGACCGGGTTTCCACCACACGTCTCCGCACCGTCGGTAAGCAGGATGACGTTGACGGAGCGACAGGCCGGGTCATTGGCAGAGAGCGGCGCGGGGAAGCCCCCATACCCGCTTTGCAGGTACGTTCGCATCGCGGTGAGCACCCCGTCCAGTGGTGTCTTGCCGCTGGCGAACAGCTCCTTTGACCCGGTGCAGTTGTTGTCTGCATACGACAGCAGCTCGCCTACATTCGGCGTGCCCGTGACGGGATCCGGATCGATGGGCACGAGCAGCGTGGCCGGTGCGCAGACATCACCACCGTACACGCAGTTGTTGTAACAGGTTGCGTTGCACCCCGAGATGGTGCTTCCGAAGCGCGCCAGGCCGAAGTTGACCTGACCCGCAAACGCCTCCACCACCTTCGTCATCGCGCAGCGCACCGTGCCGATGCGAGTGTCCGGATAGTTCGTGGAGAATCCGTTTGCGATCTTGCAGCTATTCGCAGGCGTCGATGACGACATCGACCCCGACGTGTCCACGACCAGCATGAAGTAGGGCCTTGCCGGCGGCGGCCAATCCGCGGGATTCATCGACGCGCAGTTCTGGGCCCGGACCTGCGCGCTCGCCAGAAGGCCGACGCCAAGCGCGCCCGACGCAACAAGCCAACGCAACGCGATCTGTCTGGACATCATGCTCTCCTCCTCGATGACGCTCGCCGTCGTGTTCCGAAAACTCCGGCCAACAACCCCAGCCCGACCAGCACGAGTCCACGCGCCTCGCGGTCCGTCGCGCGCGACGCTCGACAAGCGCACCCACCACCGCCGGTCGCCAGGCCCCAGTTGCCCTTTGCCTCCCCAGGTGTCGCAGCCCCCGCGCTCCCCGCCGAGCCATCCGGCGCGCCACCGCCCGCGCCGCCCGCGCCGCCCGTGCCGCCCGTGCCGCCCGTGCCGCCGGCTCCCGCCGATCCGCCCGTGCCGCCGTCCGGCGCCGCACCAGCCACGCACTCACCTTCCTCGCAGTGCTGCCCGCTCGGACAATGCACCCCCTCGCACGGATAGTTCCCGCACGATCCCGTCACCGGGTTGCACCACGCCCCGTTGGGACATGTGTCCGGCGTGCACACGCTCGGGATGCACCCGCCCGCGTCCTGGCCCGCGCACACCGTCCCCGGCTCGCAGTCCTGCGCGCAGCCCGTCGCCACGCACTGCCCCTCCGTGCACCTGAACCCAGGCTCGCAGTCCACGCCTGCACACGACTTGGTGCACTCGTAGCTCCCAAAGTCCGTCGTCGGCTTGCAGACCTCGTCCGGCTGGCAGCTCGACGCCACACACGGATCGCTCATGCACCCGCCCTGGTTGCACACCTGCCCCGGTCCGCACGGCACGTTCCAGCAGTTGTCCTGCACACACTTGCCCGCGTTCGGCCCGTAGTCGGTGCACACCTGCGGGCTGGTGCAGCTCACCCCGTAGCACGGCGCGTGGCACGCATTCTCCTTGCACACGCATTCCGGCGGCGTCTTGCCCCCGTCCGTCACCGTGCCCGCAGGCCCGCACACGATCTCGCCCTGCGCTCCCGTCACCGTCTTGCTGCTGCAGTTCCCGCAGCCGTCGATCACGCACCGCTGCCCTGCACTCTGGTCCGTGCCGCTCCGATTCACCGCCTCGCAGCTAAAGCCACCCGTCGGACACGGAAACTCCCCTGACTTGCACTGCGCTGCACACTGGCAGCCGTTCTGGTAGCTCACACACACCTTGTCCTGGCTGCACAACGCCGGATCCCCGCTGCCTGGATCCGGATCCTCGTCCACCTGCCCGTCGCAGTCGTCGTCCAGGCAGTTGCACACCTCCGGCCTGGGAAGCACTCCCCCCACGCACTGGAACGCTCCGCCCGTCACGCACGTCCACTTGCCCGGCTCGCATGCACCCGTGCTCTGCCCACACGCTTGCCCGATGACCTGCGCCGGGTTCTGCGGATTGGCCGTGCCGTTGATGCCGTCCGGCGCATCCCCAGGCTCGTCCACCTGGCCGTCACAGTCGTTGTCCAGCCCGTCGCATACCTCCGGGCTCGGCCCCACACCACCGTTGCACACCACCTGCCCGCTGCTGTCGCACTCGCTAACCCCAGGCTTGCACTGCCCCTTGTCGCGTGGCCCGGGATACTGGCTCGTGTCGTAGACAGGCCAGCACGCCGTGCCGATCGAAATGCCGTTGTCGATCACTCCGTCGCAGTCGTTGTCCTTGCCGTCGCATACCTCGGGCACCGGCCCGATCTCGCCCTGGCACTGGATCTGACCGCCCACGCATTGCTGCGTGCCCATCTTGCACTCGCCTTCGTCGCTTCCGCAAGGCGTGGCAGCAAGGCCGTTGTCGACCTGACCGTCGCAGTTGTTGTCATTACCGTCGCAAACCTCGGGGTCCGGCCCCAGCGCGCCCACACACTTCCAGCCACCAGCCTGGCATTGAAGCTGCCCAAGCTGGCAAGGCGAGGTCAGCGAGCCCATGCCGTGGCAGCTCGCTCCCGACGGCGCACACCACGACACCGTGCCGCTCGACCCCGTGAAGCTGCATGGCGTCGCGCAGCTTCCCACAGGCTCGTCCCAGCAGGGCTTGTTGGCCGCGTTGGGGGCGTCGGCCAGCGTCCCGTCATCCACGATCCCGTTGCAGTCGTTGTCGATGCCGTCGCACACCTCGGGCTGCGGCTGTACCGTGGTCTGGCACACCAGCGCGCCGCCGATGCATGCCGTGGTCCCCTTGCCGCAAACCCCGTCGCATGCCTGACCAAGCGTCAGCCCTTCATCGACCTGGCCGTCGCAGTCGTTGTCCAGACCGTCGCAGATCTCGGTGGTCGGCCCCACCCAGCCGGTGCACTCGCCGTTGCACGGCTGCGTGCCCTTGACGCACTGGCTCGTGGGATTGGTGTCGTGGTAGACCAGCCCGGGCTGACCGGGAATGGTGCACGGCGACGGCGCCAGACCGTCGTCGATGACACCGTTGCAGTTGTTATCCTTGCCGTCGCACACCTCGGGCTGAGGGTTGTTCGAGCAGGTGCCCCAGCGGTTGGTGGGTGCGCCCTGGATGCATCCGCCCGGGGTCGAGACGTTGACCGGGGCGCCACAACTGATGGTACCGCCGCAGTTGGCCGGGTCCGGCACCCCGCAAGCAATTGGCGCGACGCCGTCGTCGGCCACGCCGTCGCAGTCGTTGTCGCAGCCGTCGCACAGCTCGGCTGCGGGCACGCACTTGCTGCAGTTCGGCAGCGAGTAGGGGTTGCCGTTGCCAGCAGCGTTGTCGATGATGCCGTCGCAGTCGTCGTCCTGGCCGTTGCAGGTCTCGGCGACCGGGCAGTGCAGCGGGTCGCCGCAACGAAGCGTGTTCTCGTCGACCTGCGAGGCGTTGGGCGTGGCGCCGTCGCAGTTGTTGTCGAGGCCGTCGCAGCGGTCGCCCGGGTCGTAGCAGAGCCACTGCGCGCTATCGAGCGGGGCGTTGAGGTTGGCGGGGGTATAGCAGGGAAGCTTGTAGCGGTCGCCCTTGGGATTGGCCTGCGTAACCGACGCCAGGTAGTTGTTGATACAGGTGGTGCGCTGGGCCGCGGTGGTCCAGCTACAGCACTGCGAGTCGTTGGTGGGGTTGGCGGCCGCGGTCTTGTTGCGGTGGCACCAGTGCTGGTAGCCCTCGTCCACGCAGCCGTTGCAGTTGTTGTCCGTGTTGTCGCAGACCTCGGGCTTGATGGCGCCGGCCACGATGTTTGCGAGCGCCGCCGAGAGC